>Ga0105237_10005284_pt1 | contig 14600 bp, 14 predicted proteins | sample KBSC24metaG_FD_81520 | JGI IMG/M metagenome (GOLD analysis project Ga0105237, IMG submission 81520) | Corn rhizosphere microbial communities from Kellogg Biological Station, Michigan, USA - KBS C2-4 metaG | ecosystem: Host-associated > Plants > Roots > Rhizosphere > Soil | place: Michigan, USA... | reverse complement strand
GTTCGGCGGGCGGCATGAGCGCGAGCGTCGCGCGGGAACCGAGAATGTCCCTGGGATCGTTGCTCTGGGGCGGGCGGCGGAGTGGATCGCCGATGATGGTGACGCTGAGAATTGTCGTCGGGGTGCTTTACGCGATCGTCTGGAGCAGAGCATTCTCGATCGCATTCCGGATACACGCGTGAATGGCGCTGGATCGCCGCGCGTGCCGAACACGACGAACATTCGTTTTGACGGAATTGATAGCGATGCGCTGCTGATTGCACTGGATCTCAAGGGCTTCGCGGTATCGAGCGGAGCGGCGTGCTCCAGCGGCGCGCCTGAACCATCTCACGTTTTACTGGCAATGGGTCTGAGCCGCCTGGAATCCCGGTCGAGCATCCGGTTTTCACTGGGGCGATCGAACACCATCGAACGAGTGGACGCGCTGGTGGAGGCTCTGGTCGAATCCGTAACGCACTTACGAAAGCTGGCGCCGGCCTATGCCTGAGAAGCCGTTAGCGGTCGCGATGTCGGGCGGCGTCGACAGCTCCGTGGTCGCGGGAATGCTGCGTGCGCGCGGTGAAAATGTCATCGGCTTGACGATGCAGCTCTGGAACCAGCGCCGGCTGCCGGAGATCCAGAGCGACAAGGCCACGGGGCGCTGCTGTTCGCTCGACGATGTTTACGATGCTCGCGCCGTGGCGCAGACCCTGGGGATTCCCTACTACGTGGTCAATTTCGAGCGGGATTTCGAGGATCAGGTGGTGAAGCCTTTTGTCGACGAGTATTTGGCCGGGCGTACACCGATCCCCTGCACGCTGTGCAACAACTTCATCAAGTTCGACCGATTTCTGGAGATGGCCGCGGGTGTGGGCGCCGACCGCATCGCCACGGGTCACTACGCGCAGATCCGCTGGAATCCGGATAGCGGACGTTGGGAAATGCTGCGCAGCGTGGATCGCGCCAAGGATCAGACCTATTTTCTGTTCGGCCTGAAGCAGGATCAACTTGCGCGGTCGATGTTCCCGCTGGGAGCCATGGAGAAGAGGGCGGTGCGCGAGCTGGCCCGCGAACTCGGAATTCCCACGGCCGCGAAGCCCGACAGCCAGGAGATTTGCTTCGTTCCGAACGGCGATTACGCGGCGTTCATCGACGCGTATTTTCGGGAGCAGGGAATCGCGCCGCAAGAAGTCGCCGGTGAGCTGGTCACGGCCGACGGCCAGGTGGTCGGGGAGCATGCGGGTGTTCACCATTTCACCGTTGGCCAGCGGCGTGGCCTTCGCGTGGCGGCGGGCGAACCGCTCTACGTGATCTCGACCGATCCGTCCAGCCGGCGGGTGACCATCGGCCGCGATCGGGAATTGCTGAGCGATCGGACGCATGCCAGAGAGTTGAATTGGGTCTCGATTGCGGCGCCTGTGGAACCCGTGCGTGCGGAGGTAAAGATCCGCAATAAGCATGCCGCCGCTCCGGCCACGCTTTTGCCAACATCCGATCCCGATCGCGTCGAGATTCGCTTCGACGATGCGCAGCGCGCCGTAACTCCCGGCCAAGCCGCCGTGTTCTATTCCGGCGACCTGGTGCTAGGCGGCGGCTGGATCGAGTGACCGCTTTCGAGCTCAAGGCGCGCGCTTATGCCAAGGCGCTCGACTGGGGCGTTCCGCGGCTGCGGCGTGTCGCGATGCGCAACCTGGAGCTCGCTGGTTTCACGAGTGCCGATGATCCGGATCGCATCGCCGATGGCGTGTTCCTGTCCGTGGGCCGCATCATGGCCAGCGTCGCCGGGTTCCCGTCAATTACGCGAGCCAACGTGCACCAGTGGATCCGCTATGACGGCTTGGAAAACTTCACGGCGGCGCAGGCCAAGGGCCGGGGCGTGCTGGTGGCGACGGCGCACCTCGGCAACTGGGAACTCAGTGCGTTTTCGCATGCGTTGATGACCGCACCCATGCACATCGTGGTGCGTCCTCTGGACAACGCCCGTGTGAATGCCTTCGTCGAAAAGCGGCGAGCACTGTCGGGGAACCATATCATCCAAAAGGCGGACGCGGCGCGCAAAATTCTAAAGGCACTGGCGGCGGGCGACGCCGTCGGCATCCTGATCGATCAGAACACTACCCCGTCGGAGGGCGTCTTCATCGATTTCTTTGGAAGGAAAGCCTGCGCGGGAACCGCTTTCGTCAAGGTCGCGCATCACACCGGAGCGGCCGTCGTGCCCGGCTACGCCCTCTGGTCAGAGGATGATAAGAAATACATTCTTCGTTTCGATCCCGAAATTCCCGTGAGTGGCGACGTGCAAGCGGACACGCAGCAGGTGCACACCGCCCTCGAACACGTGATTCGGAAGCATCCCGATCAGTGGTTGTGGATTCACCGGCGCTGGAAGACGCGTCCGCCGGGTGAGGCCGGTCTATATTGAGCTAGAATTTCGGCATGGGACCTGCGAAAAGAAGCGAGATTATCGACATCCTGGAGAAGAGCAAGGAAGACTTTCATGACGCCGTCAGCCGCCTGCCCGAATCGCTGGTGAACGCTCGGCCGGAGAAGAATCGTTGGTCGGTGCTCGAATGCATCGAGCATGTCGCGACGGTCGAGGAGGTGTTTCTGAAGCGGCTTGCGGATGGAGAATACACGGAAGCCCCTCCGGAAGACAAAGAGAAAGAAGTCGCGCTGGCTGCGCGGATTGTCGATCGCTCCTCGCGGCGGCAAGCTCCGGAGACCGTCCTACCGAAGGGCCGATTCGCGAGCATGGCAGAAGGCTTGGAACGGTTTAATGCCGCCCGTGCACAATCCATGCAATTCGCCAGGGAACATGCCGCGGATCTGTACAGGCTCGCCTCGGCTCATCCAGCGTTTGGACCGTTGAACGGCGTGGAAGCGATGATCATCCTCGCCTCTCACTCGCGCCGTCACGCGGAGCAAATCCGCGAGGTTCGGGCAGCGCTCGAAAAACGTTAGAAGCCATCTTTCGCGCAGCGAAAACCCACGTTCCGCGCTGAAAACCGTTCCGGAATGCTCACTGCGTCGTAGGCGAGGCCGGCCTCCAACGCGCGATCGAACGAACCTCCGCGCATGGTGATCCACGGCTCCTGCGCCGTCGCGGGTGGCGTCATCACCGTGGCGAACATGGCGATGGCGGTCGCACTGGGTGTGACCGGGTCATCCGCCATCTCCCAGGCGTTGCCGATCATGTTAAACAACGGTCCTGTGAAAGAACGCACCGGCATCAATTCATGTGTGGCGGCAGGGTTATCGCTAACATTGGCTTTGGAGGCGTCGATCCGATCTCCCCACGGGAATAACGCGCCCTGGGTTCCACGCAGTGCCCGCTCCCATTCGAGCGACGTCGGCAGCCGTTTGCCGATCCTCGTGGCGTACGCGCGAGCCTCGGAGACCGTGATGCCGACCTTGGGAAGATTATCCTGCCCCGGCTCGACGCTGCATCCCATGGTTCGGCAGAAGTCGGCGTTGGAGACTTCCGTTTCGTCCATGAAATACGCTCTGAGCTTGGTGGGCTTTTTGTCTAAACCTGCCAGGAACGTGCCCGCCGGGATATAGACCATTCCGGGAACCGTTGGTGCCGGTCCAGGACGCAGCATCCAGAAAGCGATTCCAGCCACGATGACCGCCGCGGCCACGATACCGATCCATATCGGGGTGTTGAGCGGAGTCTTGCTCTTCTTCTTGATCACCTTGGCCGCGGGTTTAGGAAGGGATTGCGTTGCCGATTTCGAATCGCCCGCCAAGATGCCGCGAAGTTCCTCGACGATCGCTCCAAAGCTCTGAGGCCGGTCTTCGGGTTTCTTGGCGGTGCAGCGCGCCACCAGATCGCGCACGACAGGAGGAACGCCCGCGTTTTCCATCGCGGCGACGTCCACAGGCTGGTTCAGAATCTGAAAAAAGACCTGCTCCATGGTCTCCCCGCGCACGCTTCGATTCCCGGTGAGGATCTCGAAGAGCAGCAGTCCGTAAGCGTAAATGTCGACCAGGTTCGATATCCCACTCCCCGAGATCTGCTCCGGCGCCATGTAATAAGGCGTGCCCATGGCCATGCCCGTGCGCGTGAGGGAGAGATCGGGCGCCTTGGCAATACCGAAGTCCATTAGCTTCACCTTGCCGTTGGGGGCGATGTGAATATTCTCGGGCTTGATATCGCGATGCACGATGGCGCGGGCGTGGACGTAGTCCAAGGCTTGGGCGATGTTCAGCGCAATGTGCAGGCGGTCATTCATGCCGCCCAGATGGCCGTTGCGAATGGCGTTGCGAAGATCCTCGCCCTGGAGGTACTCCATCACGATGAAAGGCTTGCCGTCGAATTCGCCGTAGTCGAACACGCTGACGATATTCTCGTGCTGGAAACCCCCGGCGAGCTTCGCTTCTTGCAGGAAACGGGCTTTGGCGTCGGCATCCTGGCAGGAGCTATCCGTCAGGATCTTCACAACAACAGTGCGGTCGATGATTGTGTCTCGCGCCCGATATACGTGGGACATGCCGCCGCCCAGGAACTCGAGCAGTTCGTATTTTCCGAGGGTGGCCGGAAGTTCCACGTTATAACTTCCGCATGGCTTCGGGAACGACTTTAGGCTTACTCACCGGGACCCCCAAATTCGACGACTAGAAAGCGCGCGGCCGTTTTCCCGATATTCTGAATCTCGGTGACTTGATCGGCGGGATAGTGCACCACATCCGCGGCCTTGAGTGTACGCCGCGAACCACTTCCAGCCGATGCTCCATTGGCGCGGCTGACTGTCTCGGCTTCCGTGCCTTCGAGTGCAATTAGCAGTGGCGGCACATCCGTGGGGGGCACGGCCAGCTTGGCATTAGGTGCGATCTGCAAAATGCCGAAACGGGTTTGCTCGGTCTCAAATTGCATTTGCAGGTTTGCGCCGAGCCACTCTGGTCCAGGGTCGTGGCAGTGCAGATATTCGCCGGTAAGAATTTCGCCGCACACATTGTGGGAACCGGTTTGCGGCTGCAGCAGTTCGATGATGACTTCGTTATCCCGCTCGGCGTGAAGCGCATCCGCGCGGGAGAAATGAATCTCCGAACCACTCACCCAGACGAAGGCCGTATCGTGGCGATGCGGCGTCGGCGGTCCTTGCGACTCCAATTGAACTTCGAGAATCCGTACGCGCGCGTCTTCGTATACGGTGTGATGCCGAGGCTCAGGCGCGGCAGGCTGGGCTGCCATGTAGCTGATGCCCATCAGGCTCAAGGTGACGAATCGCATGCTAACGTTTGTACCCTATCTTCCGCAGGAACCCGTGCCGCCATTCGACTCCCGCCGCGTCTTCGACGCCCTTGGGCGAGCTGCCGTCGATCACGCCCAAAACTCCCCGTCCTTGTTCCGTCTCGGCCAGCACCATCTCCACGGGATTCGCGCTGGCGCAGAAAATCGAGCAGACCTCCGGGATCTCCCGAATCCGCCCAAGCACGTTGATCGGAAACCCATCGCGCATTGCGACTACAAACACATGCCCAGCGGCGATTGATTGCGCGTTCCTGGTAGCATTCGCCTTCAGCCCGTCGTCGTTGCCGTCCACGCGCGTCAGGCAGGCACCCGACGCTTCGTTGAAGGCGATGCCGAACTTGATTCCGGGGACGGTGTTCACCATCGCCTCATAGAGATCCTCGACGGTTTTGACGAAATGACTCTGGCCAACGATGATGTTGCTGTTCTCGGGAATCTCGAGTCGGACGACCTTTATCTCCATCTCCACCAATATAATGGATCGTGGCGCTGTCACTGATCGAGCACATCCGCAAGCTGCCGCACGGCCGTGCGAACCTCAAGCACCTTCTACGGGAGCGATCGCGTACAGGAACGACCCGCGAGCAGCTGGAAACCGAACTAGCCCGCCTCGCCGAGCGGGGCGACATCGTCGAAACGCGGTCCGGACACTACACAGCCACCGGCGTCAGCCGCGAATTCGCCGTGGGCCGATTGAACGTACACCGCGACGGCTACGGGTTTGTGATTCCCGAAGTTCCGGTTCCCGGCCTTCGCGGCGACGTCTATATTCCCAAAGAGTCCGCATCGCGCGCGATGCATGGCGACCGAGTAATTGCCAAGATCAGCCGCATCGAGCGCGATGGAAAGGCCGATGGCGAGATCGTGCGCGTATTGCGACGCGCCCATCCCACGGTGGTCGGCGAGTTTCATATTCGCCGTCAAGGCAAATTCGTGGTTCCCCACGACGAGCGGCTCCGACAGTGGATCGAGATCCCGGAAAACATGGCTCTGCCTGCGAGACAGGTGACCGTCGATCGCGTTGGCGCATCAGCAATCAAGGTGGGCAGTATCGAAGAGCTGGACGGCATGATTGTGACTGCGGAAATCATGGATTTCGGCGAAGACGGCGACCGTCCGGTGGGCCGAATTATCGAGATTCTGGGTTTGCCCGGCGATTTCGGTATCGATGTAGAGATTCTCATTCGCGCTCATCACATTCCGCATCACTTTCCCGACGAGGTCCTGCAGCAGGCGCGCGCCATCCCAGGTGCGATTCCCGCAGATGAACTTGCTCGCCGCCGCGATTTTCGCGAGTTGGATATCGTCACCATCGATGGCGAGACCGCGCGCGATTTCGACGATGCCGTGTGGGTCGAGCCCTTAAGCAACGGACACTGGGCACTGCAGGTGCACATCGCCGACGTGAGCCATTACGTTCGCCCCGGTTCGCCTATCGATCGTGAGGCGGCATTGCGCGGCACCAGCGTTTATTTTCCTGATCGCGCCGTTCCAATGTTGCCCGTCGAGCTATCGACCGACCAGTGTTCCTTGCGGCCGCATGAAGACCGACTGGTGCTTTCAGCGCTTCTGGAGATCGACTCTCAGGGCGATGTCGTCTCGCAGGAATTTACTCGCGGCGTCATTCGCAGCGCGGAACGCATGACATACACGGCGGTCCACGGTGTGCTCGAAGGCGACGCAGCACTAATAGAGCGCTACCAGAAACTCGTGCAGCGATTCAAATGGATGCAGGAGCTGGCGCTGATCCTGAACCGCAAGCGCGTCCGCCGCGGATCCATCGATTTCGATCTGCCGGAGCCTTTGCTCGAGTTCAACGAGTTTGGCGAGATGACCGGCGTCACCCGCGCGCCCCGCAACATCGCGCATCGCTTGATCGAGGAGTTTATGCTGGCAGCGAACGAAGCCGTCGCCTCGCATTTGGAAGCTCTGGAAGTCCCGACCATCTTCCGTATTCATGAGCGTCCGGATCCCAAGCGCGTACTGGAGTTCGAGGAAGTTGCCACACATTTCGGCTATTCGCTTCGCGGGGGCGCGGCGCCCGTCAAGAAATTCCGGGATCAGGTAATCGCGCTCGACGACGTCAACCTGACTTCGCGCAGCTACCAAAGATTGGTCAAGAAAATCGAAGGTAAACCCGAAGAGCGAATCCTGAGCTACCTGATGCTCCGCTCACTGAAGCAAGCCCGCTATAGCGATCGTAACCAAGGCCATTTTGCGTTGGCAGCCCCCAGCTACACGCACTTCACCTCGCCCATTCGGCGCTATCCGGATCTGACCGTCCACCGCGTGTTAGGCGCGCATCTCGATGCGAGCCGCAACGACGCCGATATGCGCAGCATCGCGGAGAAATCTTCTGACACCGAACGCCGCGCCGCCGAGGCCGAGCGCGAACTGGTCGAGTGGAAAAAAGTGAAGTTCATGATCGATAAAGTGGGCGACGAGTTTTCCGCCCTGATCATATCTACCACGCGCTTCGGCTTTTTCGTCGAGCTGGAGAATCTGTTCATCGAGGGTCTGGTCCCGCTCGATACGCTGCCGGGCGACCGCTATACCTATCATGAGAACGTCCGCAAGATCATCGGCGAACGCAGCCGGCGGCAGTATTCGATCGGCGACAAAATCCGCGTTAGGCTTGACCGCGTGGACGGTGTGGAGAAGAAACTTCAATTTTCTGTCGTCGGGCCCGCCGGGTCCCACGCTGGACAACACGCTGGTCTACAAGGCCCGCGACCGAGAGTATCGCCCGCTGGAAAGCCAAAGAATCGGGAGCGCAAGCGAACCGGTCGCAAGCGCCCCCGCTGAGATTGGCCGAGCTTTCGCGCTAGACGTTGTACATCGGCGGCACAACGCCCTTGATACGCAGGTACATTTCTCCGTAGCCGCGCGTGTGCGCTGTGTGGATCATGGCCTGGTACAGCAGTTCTAGGCCGGTTGCCGCCTGCTTGCCCTGGCCGAATGTCTTAGTCAGATCCGCCGAAGTCAGTTGCCCTACCACGCTGATCGACCAGTCGAATACCGCCGTCAGATATTTCACGGTCGTAGCTTTGGTGATATCGTCCTTCGGAGCCGCGGGAGCCGCGCCCTTACCTAGCCGGCCCAGGTAGAAGCCTTCGGCCTGACCCATGTGTTGCTGCTCCGCGCCGAACGCACGCGCTTCCGGGAACGGCTTGAAATCGTAAAATTCAGCCGGCATGGCCTCGGCGGTCTTCAACGTCAAGTCCTTCGACTTCTTCCAATGCTCCACCAAAATTTCGATTTCCGTATCGGCGGCGCTGGCCACGCGCACCGTCGCGGCCGCGGCTGCAGCTCCTACGACCAAAGATCCAATTGCTTTGCGTCGATTCATTAGTTCTCCTGTTCTGGACTATTCTACAGGTCTGCTAGGCTCAAAGTATGGGCTCGCCTCCTTCCTTCTTGACATCTTTTTTTGCTGGGAAATTCGGGATCACGGAGCGTGATCTGGAGTCCTACCTAAGCGAAGCGCTTTCGGCGGGGGGCGAGTACGCGGATTTATATTTCGAATACCTCTCTAACACCTCCATTGGCATCGACGAAGGCATCGTCAAGAGCGCCAGCGAAAGCGTGACGCTGGGCGTCGGGATTCGAGTGATCGCGGGCGAGCGCACCGGCTACGCCTATAGCGACGACCTCAGCCCTGAGAAGATCCGCAAAGCCGCCCGCGTAGCTGCGCTGATCGCCCGCGGCCCCGCGAGCGTCGTGAAAACTGGTTTCCAGGAAGCCTCCAAACACAATCTATATCCCATGATCACGTCTCCCCACGAAGTGGGCTTGGCCGAGCGCGTGGACTTGGTCAAGCGCGCCGACGCGGCCGCTCGCGCCTATGACAGCCGCGTGTTTCAGGTGATCGCGAACTATGCGGATAGCGTTCGCGAGGTGATGGTCGCATCGAGCGATGGCCGCCTCAGTTTCGACCGCCAGCCCATGGCGCGCATGGGCGTCGCGGCGCTGGCTCGCGAAACCGAAGGAGTTCCTCAGCAGGGTTATTCGGGCGGCGGCGGTCGCATCACCCTGGATTTCTTCCTCCACGAGAAAACGCCAGAGCATTTCGCGAAAGAGGCCGCTCGACAGGCAATCGTCCAGCTCTCGGCTGTCGACGCACCGGCGGGTGAATCCGTCGTCGTGCTGGGGCCGGGTTGGCCGGGAATCCTGCTGCATGAAGCTGTGGGCCATGGTTTAGAAGCCGACTTCAATCGCAAAGGTGTTTCCGCCTTCAGCGGCCGTATCGGCCAGCAGGTCGCGAGCCCTCTATGCACGGTGATCGACGACGGAACGATTGGCAGCCGCCGCGGATCGCTCAACGTGGATGACGAAGGGGTTCCCACGCAGAAGAACGTGTTGATCGAGAACGGCATCCTGCGGGGGTACTTGCAAGATACGCTATCGGCACGATTGCTGAAGTCCACTTCGACCGGCAGCGGGCGGCGCGAGAGTTATCAGCACATCCCCATGCCGCGTATGACCAACACCTACATGCTCGCCGGGCAGAGTGATCCGGAAGAGATCATCCGCAGCGTGCCCAAAGGCATTTATTGCGCGACGTTCGGCGGTGGGCAGGTGGATATCACCAGCGGCAACTTCGTCTTCCAGGCCACCGAAAGCTACCTTATCGAGAACGGCAAGCTGACGCGGCCGGTGAAGGGCGCGACGCTGATCGGCAATGGTCCCGAAGCATTGAAGTACGTCAGCATGGTGGGCCACGATTTACAACTGGATGAAGGCATTGGTGTCTGCGGCAAGGAAGGGCAGAGCGTCCCGGTGGGCGTCGGCATTCCGACGGTGAAGATCGACAAGATGACTGTAGGCGGGACAGCCGCATGAGTGACAGTCTTATTGATATCGCACGCTCTGCTGTGCGCCGCGCACTGGACGCGGGAGCGACGGGCGCGGAGTGCACTATTTCCGAGGGCGAAGAATTCTCTGCCGGGGTTCGCATGCGCGAGATCGAGAACCTGAAGCAGGCTGGATCGCGAGGTGCCGGAATTCGCGTGCTCGTGGGCAACCTCACTGGTTCATCCAGAACATCTGATTTGTCGCCGCAAGGTATTGAATCTATGGTGCGTGGGGCTCTGGACCTTGCGCGCATCACGACTCCCGATCCGCACGCCGGATTGCCCGATCCTGCCGATCTGGGGCGTTTTGAGGGCGACCTGAAACTTTACGACGATTCGGTTTCCCGCCTCGAAACGGAATTTAAAATAACCCAGGCATTGAAAGCCGAAGAGGTAGCCTTAGCGGCGGACGCGCGTATTACGAACTCGGAAGGCGCGTCGTTTGATTCCTACCTCGGCTCGCGCGTGTTCGCGAATTCCCTCGGCTTCGCGGGCGAGTATCGGACCTCGAGCTGCGGCCTGAGCGTGGTTCCGGTCGCCAAACAGAACGGCTCCATGGAACGCGACTACTGGCAGTCTTCCACCCGGGAAGTTTCACGTCTCGAAAGCCCTGAAGTCGTGGGACGTCGCGCCGCGGAACGAGCCCTCAGACGTCTGAATCCGCGCAAGGTACCCACTCAGAAAGTGCCGGTGATCTTCGAGCCTCGCACTGCCCGGATGCTATTGGGCGATCTGTTCGATGCGGTCGACGGCGGCTCGATCTATCGCCACGCGTCGTTCCTGACGGGAAAGCTCGGGAAAAAGATTGCTTCCGAAGCCCTGACCATCATCGACGACGCCACCATGCCCGGCTTGTTCGGCAGCTCGCCCTTTGACGACGAAGGCGTGACCTCGCGGCGGACCGTCGTGATCGAGCGCGGCGTGCTCAAGAGCTATCTCCTGAATACCTACACGGCCCTAAAGCTGGGATTGAAGACTACGGGCAATGCATCTCGCGGATTGGCTGGTGCGGCCGGCGTCGGACCGGGAAATTTCTATATCGAAGCCGGGACAGGCTCTGAGGAGGATTTAATTGCCGGAGTCAAGGAGGGCCTCTACGTCACGGAGTTAATCGGGGCATCCGCCAACACTGTGACTGGCGATTATTCCTCGGGCGCCGCGGGACTGTGGATTGAAAACGGCGAACTGGCGTATCCTGTTTCCGAGATCACGATCGCTGGAAATTTGAAGCAGATGCTGATGAACCTGGAGCAGGTGGGAGCGAACCTGGAGTTTCGCAGCTCGATCGCTTCTCCGTCGCTTCTGATCGGGGAGATGACGATTAGTGGGCAATGACTTTCCACTATCTGCTGCCGCACCGCCTAAGCGCCAGGCGTTCGGGTTGCCCCAGATCATCCTGATTGCGCTGTTACTGGCCGGCGCCGGCGTGGTCGCATATCTCGAGCTTGCTCCCCATAAGCCGGCCGCCGAAGCGCCGCTGACACCCGAAGCACGGTCATACATCGGAAATCTCAAGCTGAGCGATGTCGGCATGAACGCGGCTCAGAATTTCGTCAGCCAGAAGGTGGTGGAAATTGCCGGCAACATTACCAACGCCGGCGATCGCAATCTGGACACGGTAGAGATCAACTGCGTGTTCTACGATTACTACAATAAAGTGACCCTGCGGCAGCGCGTGGCCATTGTGAGTTCCCAAATGGGCGGCCTTAAGCCCGGTGAAACGAAAAGCTTCCGTCTGCCCTTCGATAATTTGCCGGAGAGCTGGAATCAGACGATGCCGCAACTGGTGATTGCCGCGGTGAAGTTTAACTGATGGCTAATGTTCTGCTTGTCGACGACGACCCTGGGGGCCTGGAGCTCCGGAAAATGCTTCTGGAGCGCGACGGACACCATGTGTCGACCGCAACCGACGCCGCTTGCGCGCGGGAGAAGTTTCGCGAACTCGCACCTGACTGCGTGATTCTGGATCTCCGCTTGCCCTCCCGTGAAGACGGGCTGGCTTTAGTTCGCGAGTTTCGCGAAGCAATACCTGGCGTGCGAATCGTCGTGCTGGCGGGCTGGGGGGCCGATCTCGACGGCCGTCCCGAGCAGGCTTTGGTGGATGAAGTCCTCGCTAAGCCCGTTCGCTCGGAGCGCCTGATTACGGCAGTGCGAAAACGGGCCTAGCCGGGAACTTCATTTGCTTCGATCGCGCCGCATCGCACAGCCCTCTCGAAGAAGTTTACCAGCCCTCGTCCAGTGGCTGCATCGTCGAAGATCGCGCCAACGCGCGTCGCCTGCTCAGACTGCGCTCTGAAATTGCGCAGCCTTTCCGACGCGTCCGGCAGACTCTCGAGGAAAAAGCTATACACCGCGACCAAGCGAGCCGGAATTTGGGCAGGGTGCAGATCCCAACTTTGATAGAAACCGTTGTAAAGAGAATGGCGAATGTTGTCGTAGTGCAGCTTCCACGCCCGATGGACCTCAGGCGGGAAGGGAAGCAGGTTGGTTGCTCCGTCCACCAGCCACACGCCAGTCTCGGCAAACGTGGCTAGCATCATCGACCGGGCAAAGTCGCACGCCGGATGATGCAAATCCTGATTCGCGGCAGTGATACCGAGGCTCGCCATGTAGTCGTACGCTCCGAAATGCGCAGCGAGGCATTTACCTCCGGCTGCTTTCAGTAGCTGGGGCAGTATAAATATCGACTGCGGCGTCTCAATCATGATCTCGATGCGCACGTCGGGATATGGCTGAAGAGCGCGCACTAACTCAGAGATTTGCTCAGGCGCGGTGATCTTGGGCAGAGTCACAACGAAGTTTGGCGGCAGAGTCGCTCGCGAGAGAAAACGATCCAATGTGCGCAGAGCGCGCTGCTTCGAAGACTCCGTGCAGAAGGACTTCACGCGAATTCCAAACATGCGCGGGAGTATTTTGGCCTGGACCGCCGCGGTGACCTCCCGGGCAGCATTATCGGCCGCAGCATCCTCCTCGGCATCGGAGCGAAAGCCAAATCCGTCCTCGAAATCGATCCGGTAATCCTCGATGGGCTCGCGACTAAGCTTCCCGGTTACCCGCGCATGGACCAGATTCTCCAGGCCGTCCATGCCGAAAATCTTCGCCATGGTGGCGGCGTCGGGTGCATAATCGCGAAACGCTTTTTGGGCCAGGGTGCCCAATTTGCTGCAAGTAGTTGATTTAAAGAGATGCGCGCCACCGTAGACAGTGTGAATAGGCTGATGCATGGCAAGAAGCTAATTCTACGCGTTAAACTAGAAACGTACACCCCATGAAAATCCTCTGGCTGCACCGATACGCGACCCTGGTCGCCGTGTGCACCCTTTTCCTGGTCATCGCTGGAGCCTCCGTCACCAGCAAGGAAGCCGGCCTTTCGGTACCCGACTGGCCTTTGTCTTATGGGCAGGTGATCCCCGAGATGACGGGCGGCGTACTATTCGAAACCGGCCACCGCATGATCGCGACCGTGGTCGGGACGTTGACCATCATCTTGGCGATCTGGATCGCGCGCGTCGAGAAACGTAAGTGGATGCGCAACCTCGGCTGGCTCGCGCTCGGAGGAGTCGTCGCACAAGGCTTGCTCGGCGGCGCGACCGTGCTTCTGCTGCAGCCCGCGCCGATTAGTATCGCCCACGCATGCCTCGCGCAGCTCTTCTTTTCCGTGACGGTCGCTATTGCTGTCTTCACGTCGCGAAACTGGCAGCAGGGGCCGGATCCAGTCGAAGATTACGGCTGGCCGTCTCTGCGATCGCTCGCCATCATCACTCCGGTTTTCGTACTGCTGCAGATCGGGCTTGGCGCAGGCTTTCGCCACCGTGCATTCGGTCTCATGCCGCATGTCATTGGCGCAATGCTTGTGCCGCTGGTGATTCTGCTGACGGCGATCTTCGTCCTGAATCAGTTCCCTAGGCATCGTGCGCTGCGTCCAGCGGCTCTTGGGCTGTTAACGATCACGCTGGTGCAGATCTTCTTGGGTATTGCCGCTTACGTCGCGCGTTTGAACGCGGCCGAGTATCCGCTGGCGATGGTGTTCACTACGGTGGCCCATGTCGCTACCGGCGGCTTGACGCTGGCCGCGAGCGTAGTCCTGGCCATCCAGATCCGGCGCAACGTCCACGTGCGTGCATCTGAAACGGCGGATTCGCATCGTCAGGCGGTGACCTCGTGAATCGTTATCTCGAGCTCACCAAGCCGCGCATCACGCTGTTCATCCTGATGAGCACCGGGGTCGGATTTCTGTTCGGCACACACCTCGGGAAGCCCTGGACGTGGATGGAACTGTTCCACACGCTGCTCGGGACCATGCTGATCGCCGGGGGCACGGCGGCCCTGAATCAGTGGTACGAACGTGAAGGCGACGGCCTCATGAACCGGACTAAAGCTCGTCCCATTCCATCCGGCCGGATCACAGCGGATCACGCGCTGACGTTCGGCACCGCGCTTTCCGCGGCGGGTTTCTCCGAGCTGTGGCTGGGCGCAAATCTTCTGACCGCATTGCTGGCACTGTTCACGCTGGCGAG
>Ga0105237_10005283_pt1 | contig 14604 bp, 10 predicted proteins | sample KBSC24metaG_FD_81520 | JGI IMG/M metagenome (GOLD analysis project Ga0105237, IMG submission 81520) | Corn rhizosphere microbial communities from Kellogg Biological Station, Michigan, USA - KBS C2-4 metaG | ecosystem: Host-associated > Plants > Roots > Rhizosphere > Soil | place: Michigan, USA... | reverse complement strand
CTGGGCTGCTCGGACCGTGGCACTGTGCCGAGAATTCGGCTGCGCCATGAAGGTCACCACCACATGTCCTAACGAGGGATGTGGCGGAACCTCGGGGAATTCGTTCGTAGGCAGAGACTTTGAACCATGAGGTGCGATTGGCAGGGGAGTGGCGTGCGAGGTGGGGCAGTCAGAGCTCAGCGCGAACGCCCCGTTCCTCGTCTGCTGGTGAACTGTTTGACGAGCAGCTGGAGACGGTCCGAGTCGTGGCCGGGACGTAGTCGGCCGGTACGGCCAAGGGTGACCAGTCCATGCAATGCGGCCCAAAACACCTCGGTCAGCGCGTCGGCATCCTGTGCGTCATCGGCGAGGTCGACCGCTTGACGCAGCTCGGCGAAAGCCGCCGTCAGCTGAGGAGGTGTGTCGGGGGCCGCGAAGCGCAAGGTGGTCGCGCGGGCGAACATCGCGTCGTAAACCGCCGGGTTGTCGCGGGCAAAGTCGAGGTAGGCATGTGCGACGCGGGCGAGGGCGTCGTTGGGCGGTCCTGCCTGTAGCCGAGCGTCCCGAGTCACGTCTGTGAGTTCGGCGAACCCGTCGATGGCGACGGCATCGACGAGTTGCTCCATGCCGGCGAAGTGCTTGTACAACACCGGCTGGCTGTATTCGATCTCGGTCGATAGCCGACGCGTGGTGACGGCATCCCAGCCTTCGGCCTCGGCCAACGTGCGGGCCGTTGTGATGATCAGCCGTCGGCGAGCGTCCCGCTCACGCTGGCGACGATCCTCGATGCCCATACCGAACTGTATCACCGCTACCAGCGCTAGCACTGCTATTGACGCGAACCGGACCAGGGGTTAGCGTTGCTAGCAGTTGGACGGACGGGAGTTACGACATGGTTTTGCAACTGCTCACCCAGGTAGCCGCATTGATCGCGGTGCTCGGTACCGCGGTGGTCTATGGCACCGACGTGTTTTCCGCCATCGTGCTGAGACCGGCCTTGGCCATGGTCGACGACCATGCCCTGGTTGCGGTGACGGGAAGCGTGCATCGATACGGAGATCGGCGAATGCCGGTACCCGGGGTGCTCGGGACCCTCGCGACAGCTGCCACCGCGGTGCTAGCCACGACAACCGCAGACTGGGCGCAGGCGATCGCAGCGACCGTCGCGCTGGTCCTGCTGTTGGGCTGGATCGTCCTCTACACACGGGTGAGCGCACCCATCAATCGACGACTGACAGCGGCCGCCGAAGCCGGGCAGTCACTACCGAATGCGCGTGTGCTGCAGGCGCAGTGGGACCGAATCATCGGCGCACGCGCGATGCTGCAAGGTCTGGCACTGGCCGCCCTTTGCGTGGTGCTGATGATCTGACGCGCCAATGAGTTCACGCCAGCCGACATCAACGTGAGGGAGGACCTGCCGATGTTTCAGCTCAGGATCTACACCCTGCGCTCACCTGACGCTCTTGAGCGGTACGCCACCGTTCATTGGGCACGCCACCTGCCAACGTTCGCGACGTTCGGGGTCACCACCCACGGTGTGTGGACCGAACGAAGCGACGGTACGAATCGACTCTTCGCGCTGATCCGCTACCCAACAGACGCCGACCCCGAAGGGCTCACCCGGCTGATCATGACCAGCCGAGAGTTCGCCGCTGACATGGCCGGCTTCGATACCGCCGACATCGTCGACGTTCAGGCGGTTCTGCTCGACCCCACGCCGTTCTCACCAATTCACTGACAAACCCCAGGAGTTTCGACATGACCACCACGACCATCGCCTACGTGCTCGCCGGACTCATCGCCGCGGCCATCATCTTCATCGGCGCACGGTTCATCGTCGCGCCGCGCGTCGCGGCCGCCGGCTACGGTGTGCAACCAGATCTCAGCCAACGATCCACCGTCGCCTATCTCAGGGTCAAGGGCATCCGAGACATCGCATCGGGGTTGGTAGTCATCATCCTGATGGTCGCGGGTGCCACGCACCTGATCGGCTGGGTGATATTGGCCGCCACCATCATTCCGATCGCCGATGCGGCCATCGTGCTCGTCAGCGGCGGCCCCAAGGGCACCGCCTGGGGAGTCCACGGCCTCACCGCTGCACTCATGCTCGTCACTGCTGCACTCCTGCTCATTTCCTAGTGAGCAGACCCGCGACGTCAACCGAGTCGAGAAATCCTGGGCGACAACGACTTAGGGCAGTGGTGTCGCGGTCGAACGATTGGTGAGCACGATAGTCGCAACCAGCGTCGGTAGGCGGTACGAAACACTTCGATACCTACGCGAGCGGCAAGTTCTGCGGTGTCTGGGTCGACTCCACGCTGGCGGAGTGCGCTGCTGAACTCGGTGGCCATCTGCTGCTGCTTGATCAGCTCGCGCTCCAACAGTCCCGAGTTGGAGGCGATCATCGCGTCACGTCGGCGTTGCGATTCGCGTGACCCCAAAATGGGCCAGTCGAACCCCGTCAGCGCCTGCACGACCGCCCGAAGCGGCGACGCGACGTCGGCGGCGTCGAGGATGCGCTGAACCAGTGCTACGCCGAGGCGTTCTGCGTCGACGAACAAGATTGCTTGCGCAGTAGGGAACGCCAAGATCTTCGCCAATCCCTCCGAACACGGTGGTCGGGTCTACCGGCTGACCGGCCCGGTGGAGTACAGCCGCGAGGAAACTGATTGGGCTGCCCGACGATACCGCCAAGCTCAAGCACTTCGAGGCCGTGACCATCGACCAACAAGAGGGTCTCCTGGCCGGCGTCGACGACACCGCACCCAACATCGTCGGACAACCTCTGGTCACCATCGAGGAGTTCGTCAACGATCATCGCGCGCTCTTCGAATTGCACAAATTCCGGTGCCAACGACGTGCGACGAAATGACTCAGATCTTGACGAGCGCCCCGGCGTCGATTGCCGCCATCGTGACGGCCACCGCTCTCTCGGTGTCGGCACTCGTCAATGGTTTCGTGTCCGTCAGGAACCGGTAATAGAGCGGCGCCGACAAAAGGCGGACGACCTCGGCGGGGTCGGTACCTGGCGGTGCCTCGCCTCTGCCGATGGCATCGACCACGACCGGTGACACCTCGTCGACGCGCTTGCGATAGAAGTCGGCGAGGGCCTTCGCGGTGACCGCATCACAGGTTGCCGCGGCGATGATCGCCTTGAACAAGCGGCCCTGGCGCCCATCGGTGAGGGTGCGTCGGATGAGCTTCGCCTGGGCCAAGAGGTCGGTCCGCAGCGCCCCGGTCGTTGGTCGGGATGACGACGTGTCCGCCATGTCGACCAGCAGGTCGGCCACCAGGGCTGGCACGGATCCCCATCTGCGGTAGACGGTCGACTTGCCGACCCCGGCCCGTTGCGCAACTGCGGTGAGCTCGATGCCCGCCAGGCCGTCCTCGATGAGCAGGTCGGCCGCCGCACGCAGAACGGCGTCACGCACGGCTGCGGTTCTTCCCCCCGGCCTGATCGATGCTGGCACCCGAACATCATAACGGGACTCAAGTTTCATTAGCGGCATCTGCGTGTTACCTTTTCTTATCAGGAACGCAGTCTCGTTAGGAGTGGGCGATGGAGTATCGGCGGGTTGGCAGCTCTGGTCTGGTCGTCTCTGAATTGAGTTTCGGCGCAGCGACGTTCGGTGGATCGGGTGACTTCTTCGGGGCGTGGGGCAACACCGACGTCGACGAAGCACGGCGAATCGTCGACATGTGCCTGGACGCTGGTGTCACGTTGTTCGACACCGCCGACGTCTATTCGGACGGTGCCTCGGAGGAGGTGCTGGGCGCCGCCATCGAGGGCAGGCGCGACCGGCTGCTGATCTCGACGAAGGCAGCGTTGCCGCTCGGCGACGGGCCGGCCGATGCTGGTACGTCGCGTCCGCGCCTGATCACCGCGGTCGAGAAGGCGCTGCGTCGGCTGCGGACCGACCGCATCGATCTGTTCCAACTGCACGCCTACGACGCACGAACCCCGATCGACGAGGTCCTCGAGACGCTCGACGTGCTCGTCGCGCAGGGCAAGATCCGGTACACGGGCGTGTCCAACTTCTCGGGATGGCAGCTGATGAAGTCGCTTTCGGCTGCCGACGCGGCTCATCGGCCACGCTACGTCGCTCATCAGGTGTACTACTCGCTGATCGGGCGGGATTACGAATGGGAGCTGATGCCGCTCGGCCTGGATCAGGGGGTCGGCGCCCTGGTCTGGAGTCCGCTTGGGTGGGGACGCCTGACCGGCCGGATCCGAAGGGGGAGCGCGCTGCCCGAGAGAAGCAGGCTGCACGCGACCGCGGATGCCGGTCCGCCCGTTGACGATTCGCTGCTCTTCGACGTCGTCGACGAACTCAGCGCGATCGCCGCCGAGACCGGGCGGACGGTTCCGCAGGTCGCGCTGAACTGGTTGTTGCGGCGCCCGACCGTGTCGTCGGTGATCATTGGCGCACGCGATGCCACCCAGCTGTCCGAGAACCTCGGGGCAGTTGGCTGGGCGCTCAGCGTGGAGCAGGTCGCACGTCTCGACGCGATCAGCCATCGCGAAGCCCCGTATCCGTACTTCGCGTACTTCCGGCAGGACGGGTTCGCGCGCCTCAACCCACCCATGTTTCCGGCGAGGCTTGACCGTCAAGCCGAAACGAAGGTGTGCGCTTCATAGGTTTCGGGCTGAGCGTCGACGCCGACCTCTTGCAAGATCGGCGCGAGGAGCTCACCGAATCGGTCGCATGCTTCTCGTGACTGCCAGACATCGACAACCCGGAACCCCTGCGGGCTCTGCCCGGCCACATGCATCAGCAGGCCCTCCACGGGCCAATCGGACGGCGACTTGAGGCTGGTCTCGCCGGTCAGTTTGCGGACTATTTCTTCGTATGCCTTCTGAGTAAGGCTGGGACCCTGATGGATCAATACAACGGACATGCCCTTTCCCTCCTGATTCAAGAACGGATTGCTACGGGTCTGCGGCGTGGGACGTCGCTATCGCACCTCCTTGTGTGGCAGGAGGTGCACGGCACCGATGGGAGCGCTTGGTCCTTGGTGATCCGGTGCCATGACTGGTCCTTTGACCTGTCGAGGTCATGTGCGTGCCGACCGTAGGTGTTCGGCATAGGAGCCTGATGCGGTATGGAGCCTCGAACACCCGACCGTACAGCTTCAGCATTGCTGGCAATCGCCATTGGGCAGAAAATCGCTGATACGGGGGAGTGCGCGTTAGTGCTGGTCTTTACTGTCTCGTAAATGTCGGGAGAGCAAAAGCGAGTCACCCGCTGCGACAAGCAGTCGCGGTTCGCAACGTGACGACGCCCTCACGCAGCGCGGCAATAAGTCTGCCCCGGTGCGACGGTGGGCATCGGTAGGGCCGCGGTCTGCAGTGTCTATTCGGATGAGCGGACGCTGACCCACGCGAAATTCGAGTAGTCGAATAGGCCAAGGAAACTGGGTGATCGGCCTAGTCTGAACGTGACTGCAGTGGTTGTTTGAGCGACGGCCAAGGGGGACAGTTGCTTTGGGTAACGACTATGACTGACCGGCCGTCATTATCAGCACGCCGTAGTACGGTCCATGCAAACGTTCTGATAGGGCTTCCAATGCTCTCGTCACGGCTTTCTCTGATCTCAAACGACGTCAGTTAGGTCGTCACGTGTCCGCCGGCGAGCCCAGGTTGTTCGCGAGCAGTGGGCGCCATGCCTCTTGACGCCACAGCGATCAACACCGCCGCGCTCCCGGGGATTCTCGCGGGCCCAATTCTGCGCCGCCTCACCCGAACCGAGGTGGCGGTGTGGGTCGCGCTGAGCAAACCCGGCACCGTGACTCTGCGCATCCGATCGGCCGGCCTGCCCGCAACGGAGATCGTCGCCGGCACCGCGACACCGGTACAAGTGGGCAGCCACCTGTGGCTCGCGGTGGTGTCGGGTACTGCGCCTGGCGGCACGTTCGCCGCCGGCCAGCTCTACGAGTATCGGCTGACCTCTCCCGCGTGGCCCGAGCCGGACTGGTCGGATTTGGCGTTCGGTACGTCGCTGCCCGCCTTCCCCGGCCCGCCAGCCGACGTCGAGGACCTGGTCGTGCTGCACACGTCGTGCAGAAAGGCCCATGGCGGGGGTCGCGACGGCCTTGCCAACGCGGCTGCCGTCGTCCGGGATCGGCTCGGCGGCGCCGTCGCCAACGCGCGCCCCCACCTACTCGTTCTGTCGGGCGACCAGATCTACGCCGACGAGGTGCCGGCGCCGCTGGCCCCGCGTATTCGCCGGGTGGCGGCCGATCTCGTAGGAATCGACGAGTCGTCGGTGTTCGGGCCACTGCCGCGCATCGCCGGCCGCCAGCTTCCCTCGGAGAGCTTCGGTCTCACGTCGAGCGCCGCCTCCGACCACCTGTGGAGCCTGGGCGAGTACCTGGCCACCTACCTCCTCTACTGGTCCGACGTGCTCTGGCCGACAGCGCTGCCGGCGTGGACGGACGTGACGCCTGCGACAGACCTCGACCCGGCGGCCGGGTTGGACGAAGACGGCTGGAACGAACTGCTTCACGCAGTGGCACCGTTTCGCGAGGGCCTCGGCGACGTGCGCAGAGTGCTCGCCACCGTGCCGTCGCTCATGGTGATGGATGACCACGAGGTCACCGACGATTGGAATATCGACTATCCCTGGGCGGCAGCCGTTTACGCGAACCCAGCGGCCAACCGCATCGTGCTCAACGGCGTGCTCGCCTACGCGTTGTGCCAGCACTGGGGCAATGTGCCCGATCGCTTCGCCACCGCAGGCACGCCGGAGGCAGCCCTGCTGGGCGCCGCGGCCTTCACGGGCACCAGTCCAGACACGCCCGCCAATCGGGCGCTGCTCGGCGTGCCGACGGCGCCGCCACCCAGCCCGCCGTCGGTGCTGCGCGATCTCTCGGCGCCCGGCGCACTGCGCTATTACTTCTCGTTCGGTCCGGCAGAGGGCTGGCCGGTGCGCGTGGTGGCGCTCGACGAACGCACGGCGCGCGAGTTCATCCGGGTCGATCACCCGGCCGCCCGGATCTCGATGGCCGCCCTGGCGTTGATGCTGCCGCCACCCGCCGACGCTGCCGATGCCACCTTGGTGGTGGCGCCGTCACCGGTGCTCGGGACCCACCTCATCGAGCACGTGATCCAGCCGGCGGCCAGCCTGCTGCCGGGCGGATCCGAGTTCTCCGACTTCGAATCGTGGTCGGCGGCGACCCGGAACTACGAGGAGCTGTTGCGCTTACTCACCGCCTACGCCCCGCTGGTGCTGCTCTCCGGTGACGTGCACTACAGCGTGACGGCCTCGCTCGACTACCACCGGGGCGCGACCGCCGCAAAGGCGGTCGGTGTCACCAGCAGTTCGGCGAAGAACGCAGAAACGAAGACCCTGGCGCTTCACCTCTTCGGGGACTTTGCGATGCGCGTCGGAATCGAGCGGCCCCGCCGGTTCGTCGGCTTCAACGCACTGAGCGCGGCGCAACGCGCCCAACTCGCCTCGCCCCCAGGCCCGGCCACGGTCGTGCCCTACGACCACATGGTCGACATCATGCTGGGCCGGGTGTTCCGCGCCGGCCAGGAAGCGCCGACGGTGCTCAGCGCCGAGGTGGCGACGGCCTACGGCCTTGGCGCCGGCGACTGGCACTACGACATCGACCCCGTCGACGACGAAACGATGCCCGCCCCGGGCTCACTGCTGACCGACATCACCGCTGCGCCTGCGCCACCCTGGCCGACGTGGGACCCGACGAAGTCGTACACGATGCTGAAAGCGTTGCGGGCCTGCGACCTTCATCGGATCGGGCGCATGTACGACGGGCTGCCGCAGATCTCCCTGCTCGAGTTCACCGCAGGCCCGCTCACCGTGCACCACCACGTGACGACACCGGTCGGCGACGACCCTGTCGGCACCGGCGTCCACCACTGCGACACATCGGTGGTGATCGGCTGATGGCGGGCACGTCGGCGCTCGAAAGCGTCACCACCGCGTTCGTCGACGCCATGCGCTCGGCGCTCGACGGCACCAACCCGCTACTGCCCGAACTGTCACCGCCCAACGAGGCCGCCGCCCGCGCCGCGTTGAACGACCTCGGTCCGCGCGCCGAGGCGGTGACCGACGCGGCCGACCCGGTGGCGTGGATCGACGCCGTCGACAGTTGGCGTGACCGCGTATTTGACTTCGTGGACAACGCATTTGGTGGACCGACCGGGCCCGACGCCGCCCTGGTCCGGTTCCTGGAGGAGCGCGCCCCGCGCACGGCGGCCTTCCTCGCGCTGACCGGCGTGATCATCCATCATCCGAGCGGCACCGACGACATCGACTGGACGAAGGCCCAGGCCCTGATCACCGACCCGGGGACGCTCGTCAACGAATCGCTGTGGGACGCACTGCTGGGCGACGCCGACCTTCCCGGCACCGGCCGGCTCCCCGCGGTCATCGTGGCGCTGCTCCTGCTCGCACCGCAGACGATCCTCGCCCTCAGCAGCGGCGACATGAAGGTCGCCGGCCTGCCTGCGCCACCCACCGACGCGCCCGGCCCGTGGCGCTCCTTCCGCGAAGCGAGCGAGGGCTGGATCTCCATCACGGTTCCCTTCGGCGACCCTGCCCGGCCGGATCCGTTCCCTGGCAACATCTTCGAACTCGCCGCCGACATGCTGCCGGACCTCAGCGCGACGCTCGGCATCCACTCGCAGCGGCTGGCCCTCCCCGGCGGCAACAACCGCACCGTGTTCGAGATGTGGCTGGCCGTGGCCGTCGAAGGCGATCGATGGCAGCTCGACCTGGGCAGCGGGTGGTTCGTGCGGGTCGAGCCGGGCCTCAGCGGCGGCTTCGGCTACGACGGCGACTGGCACGGTGCCTTCCGGCAGTTCGTGCTCGACGCCGCCAATGCGCCGGGACCGGGCGACCCGGTCGTGGTCACGCTGGGCCGGGAGCAGCCCGACGATCCGCCGGACATCGTGCTCGGGCCGCCCTACGACACCCGGCTCATCATCCAGGACCTCGAGGTGTTCCTGAAGGTGCGCGAGGACCACCCGATCGTCGAGATCGGGGCTTTCGTACACGGTTTCGCGGCCGTGCTCACCAACCGCTGGTGGCGCACATTCGGCATCTCCGACACGGTGTTCCGCGACGGCATCCGTCTCGACCTCGACCTCGACATCGCGTACGTCGAGGGCAAGGGCCTGCAACTCAACCTTGGTGCGGGACTTGCTGTCACGTTCAACATCGACAAGGAGTTCGGCAAGGACACGAGTCCGGTCAGCTTCAAGCTGCACGACATCAAGCTGCTCGTCCCGATCCAGGCGACCCAGGACAGCTTCGACATCCGGGGCGAGGTCCGCTTCCATGCCTCGCTGCGGATCGGTCCCGTCACGATGGTGATCGACGGACTCGGCGGATGGGTCGGCTACTGGACCGAAGACGACGAGAAGGAGTACGTCGGCTTCCTGCCACCGACGGGTGCCGGCCTTCAGATCTCCGCCGGGATCTTCACCGGCGGCGGCTTCCTCGACTTCACCGGCGGGCCCAACGAGCGTTTCGGCGGTCTCATCTACGTCAAGGTCGGGCTGTTCGAGCTGACGGCCTTCGGCCTGCACGAGCTGACCGGCAAGCCGGACGATGCCAACCGGAAGACTTCGTTCATCCTCGTCATCGGCGTGCGCTTCGCACCAGGCATCCAGCTCGGGTTCGGCGTCGAGATCTCCGGCTTCGGCGGCCTGATCGGCATCAACCGTCGCGCCGACACCGACGCCCTGCGTGAACGCCTCACGTCCGGTGCCGCAGGCAACGTGCTGTTCGCCGAGGATCCCGTGCGTAACGCACCGGCGATCCTGGGGGACCTGGGCGCGCTGTTCCCCGCCGCCGAGGGGCACCACGTCTTCGGGCCCACGATCCAGCTCAGCTGGCTGAACCTGGCAGGCGCCAAGGTATTCAAGCTGGACGTGGGCCTGTTCTTCGAATTCCCCGGACCGAGCCGCATCATCCTGCTCGGCTCGGCGCGTGCGCAGGTGCCGCCGATCAAGGACGTCCCTCACCTGCTCGACATCCGTTTCGACATAGTCGGTTTCGTCGACTTCCCCAAATCGATCGTCGAGTTCGACGCCACGCTCATCAGCTCGACGGTGATGTACACGATGAACCTCACCGGCGATCTGGCCTTGAGGGTGAGCTGGGGCGACCGCCCCTATCTGCTGCTGAGCTTCGGGGGATTCCATCCCCGCTTCGACCCCAAGCCCGCCCAATTCCCTGACCTGACACGCCTTGCCCTGACGGTGAAGCCCGGCTTTCTGTCGGTCGGCATCTTCTTCCGGGCCGAGGCATACCTCGCGATCACGTCCAATACGGTTCAGTTCGGCGCCAAGCTCGAATTGGGTTACGCCGCGGGACCGCTCAACCTGGCCGGGTTCCTCGCACTCGACGCCATCATTCAATTCGACCCGTTCTGGTTCGAGGTGTCCGTCAGCGCCGGCGTACGGCTGCGATGGAACTCCACCACGCTGGCCGGCGTGCGCTTCGAGGGCCTGATCTCCGGGCCTGGACCGATAACTCTCACCGGCAAAGCGTGTTTCGAGATCCTGTGGTTCGACATCTGCGCCAGTGCCAGCATCACGATCGGGGACTCGCAGGACCCGGCCCCACCCGCGGTCAGCAGCGTCACTCAGGCGCTCACCCCGCAACTGCAGGACCCGGCCAATCTGAACCCGGCGGGCGGCGACGATCCGCAGGCGGTGCCCCAGGTCCGACCGGCGGCGCCCGGCGCCCCTCCGGTCGTGTCGCCGCTCGGTGCGTTGCAGTGGACGCAGAAGCGTGCGCCGTTCGACGTCATCCTCGACCGCTTCGAAGGTCAACCGCTGCCTGCCCAGCAGTCCGTCGTCGTCGAGTCCCCGCAGGCGGCCGGGAAGGTGGACGACTGGTTCGCTCCGGGCTCCTTCGTCAACCTCAGCGAGTCGGAGGCGTTGCACCGACCGGCCTTCGAGCGCCTCGAGTCGGGCGTACAGATCGGCTTCGGTGCGCTCAACGGATCCGCCGCGCTGCGCCACGACGTCACGGTCATCGAGGTGCGGCTACCCCAGCCGCCCCGATTCCACGTCGACGCACTGCTTTTCGCGGCCATCACCCTCGACGGCGTTCGCGCCCGTACGGCGGCGGCCGCCGTGCGTACGACCGCGGCCAAGATCGGCGTCACAGACGAGCGCATGGATGTGCGCGGCACCGACGGCGCGATCTTGGAGTCGGGCCGCAGCATGACCGACGCCTTCCAGCGGGCGCGCAACATCGGCGGCGTCGCTCTGCATCCGCTCGACGTCGTCGACATCGGGGCGATCTGATGGCGACTCAGGTGAAGCTCGACTTCGTGGGCTGGACCCGCTCGGCCATCTACAGCGCGGTGCCCTCCGCAGTGCTGAGCCCGGAGGGTCGCCTGCGGGGTCACGTCGACGTGACGCTGCGCAACCAACTGCCACCCGGCGACACCGTCTCGCACACCATCGATTTCGATGTCGTCGGGCCCGGCGACATCCTCGGCCTCAAGGCGGGGACCGTGCTGCACACGGTGCCGCCGCCCGGCACGATCGACTTCGAGGAGACGAAGTGCGTCTACGTCGAACTCAGTGGCGTCGACCTGCCGTGGCGCTACACCCCCGAGCTGGCGGTCGGGCGCAAACTGCGCCCATGGCTGGTCCTGGTGGTCGGCACCGAAAGTGAAGTCGAGCTCAATACGAGCGGTACGGTCACGCTGCAGAACGACGTCCTCGCCGCGCACGACCTGTCGCTCTCGGCCCGCTGGGCCCACGTCCAGGACGACGTCGCGCACCCCGGTGAGCGCATGGTGACCCGACTCCTGTCGCCGCGCAACCTGGAACCCCGCACACCGTACGTCGCCGTCGTCGTGCCGGCGTTCAATGCCGTTGGCGTGCAAGCGTGGAACGCTGCGACGCCGTCGGTCACCCTGCCCGCCTTCCACTCCTGGTCGTTCATCACCGCCGAGGAGGGCGACTTCCCGACGCTGGCGGCTCGCTTGAAGGCGGGGCTGGCCGACCCGGACCTCGGCCGGGCGCAGATCGCCTATACACCACTCGAACCCGACGCACTCATGACCGGACGCGGTGCGCTGGCGCCGATCGGCTCCGCTGATCTGGCTGTGGCGACCGACGTCGCTGCCGACGTCGCCGAACTGACCATTCCGGTGGTCGATCCGCTTCGACCGGTCGTCGGTCTGCCCGACTATGGCGCGGCGTGGACTGACGACTCAGGCGCGACGGAGTGGGGTGCCGCCTTCCTGGAGGATCCCCGCGCCCGCGGGATTGGTGGCCTCGGCTTGCGGGCCGGCATCGAGGAGCAGGACCTCCTGGCCGACGCCGCCGCCAAACAGGCTGGCGCGCTTGATGAAGCGGCGCAGCGGATCCGCCACCTCACCGCGGGACTCGGATCGGCCCGCTCGCTGTGGGCGCGCCGGCTTCCGACCGATCCGATTCGGCGCCTCGCGGTGTTCGGACCCGCGCTGGGTCGGATGGTGACGGACACCGGCACGGTGCTACGTCGCGTAGCCGGCGGCGACCGCCCGCTGCCGCCCGCGCTGTTCTCGTCGGCTGCCCGCCGGGCACTGCGCCAGGGACCGGCGCGCACGGCCGGTGCGGCCAAGGGCGCCGCCGACCCAGCGCTGATTCTGGTTAAGGCCAACGCCTGCCCGAAGCCGCCCGAGCGTGCGCCGAAGGGTCTCGTCCACGCCGACGACCTCGCTGACGAAACCGGCATCCGCAACATCGATGATGCCGTCTGCAAGGGCGTCGGAGCCGGCCGAGTCCCGGTCGAACGGCTGGAGAAGCTGATCGACGGCTTCGACCGGTCGCCCTACCGGCCCGGCACCATCGCACTCTTCGACCAGATCATGCGAATCCTGTTGGAGCGCGCGCACTCCGGAAAGCCGATTCCACTGCTGGATATGCTGGCCATCCTCGACCCGCCGACCGGTAAGCCGTTGAACGACCGGGAGCTGTTGGTGGCGCTGCGGCTTCTGCTCGGCGAGAAGGGTCAAGCCGACACCGACTCGCTGCTCGACCTGGGCGCGACGCTGTGCATCGGTCCGCCCGAGCGCCCCTGCCGGCCAGTCGATCTCGATGCGCTGGCCACGGCGGTGGCGGACGCCATCGACCCGACGGGCGATCATCCGTTCATGGTCGATCGGGTCATCTCCGGCATCGTCGGCCTCGACGACCAGCCGCTCACACCACCTGAGTTGTGCCCGGACCTCGACATCCCGGCCTGGCAGTTCCTCCGCGATCACAACTCGAACTGGTTGTTGCCCGGCGCAGGAACGCTCGAAGAGAACGACGTCGTCGCCGTCGAGACCAACCCGACCTTCGTGGACGCCTTCCTCCTGGGGGTCAACACGCAGATCGTGAGCGAGCTGCGGTTCCGCAACATCCCCATCCGTTCACGCTGCACGCCGCTGCGCCAGTTCTGGGCCCGCACCAACCCGGCGACGGAGACCTACGACGACGACATCCGTGGCGTGCATCTGTGGCCCGACTCGTCGCCGCTCGGCAGCATCACCCACCAGACGCCTGCCGCGGCCAGTGCCGACCTCGTGATCGTGTTCCGCACGCCGCTGTTCCGTCGCTACCCGCACACGCTGGTCTACCTCACGCCCGCGCCCCTGGTCGGTGGCACGCCCGACTGGACCGCCGAACCCGTGTTCACCAACCGCCTCGTGCCGTCGTTCCAAGGCGCCATCACCCCGGACATCGTGTTCTTCGGGTTCGACCTCGACCCGTCGCTCGGCCGGCGCTACTGGGTCGTGCTCGAAGAGCCGCCGCACGGCTTCCAGTTCTTCAGCGGTCCGGTCGAGGGCATGAGCGCCGCCCGCCGCGAGGTGTTCACAAAGCCGTTGCTGCACAACGACGGTGCCGCTTTCGGAGACGCCGCATTCGCCGACCCGTTCCGCGTCATGATCCGCGGCCAGTCTCTCATCCCGGTGGTGCCGTGATGCCGAAGAATCCGTTTTCCATCGATCCGGCCGACGAGTTGCGTGCGGCTCTTCGTGGCCTCGGGCTCGACCGCCTCGAGGCCGACCGGTACATCGCGACGATGCTCGACTGGCTCAACGGCGTGACCTCGCCGCGGAGTCTGCTCGCCGAGCTGCGCCGCCACCCGCTCGAAAATCGCTGCCCACCACCACCATTCGACCCGTTCCCGGCGTTCCCACCGCGCGGTCATGCAATCGCCTTCGCGGAGGCCGTGCTCGATGCCCGCGATGCGCTCGGGGGTGCCTTCGGAGACGTGCTGGAAGCGGCGGCCATCGCCGAGGTCGACACCGTCGGCTTGGCGGCACTGATCAACGTGGGCTGGGGGATCAGCGCCGAGGACGCGTCCGGCCCGGTCGTCGGCGTGCTCCTGCCGATGCGGCTGGAGACCCACTTCTACGAGCCGGCCGACGGCGCGGGTTGGGTGTTGAAGGTACGCATCATCCCCGACGCCGCGTCCCTCAACCGCCACGAGCCGGTGCCCACGCCGGGTGAACTCGATGCGGTCGAGGCCATGTGGACGTTCTCCGGCGGAGACCTCACTTCGCCTGCCGGACAAGACGAGTGGCGCAGGCTGGTTGCCGGTGTCGGCGCCGGTCGCGCCGCCTGGCTGGCGCGCACCTTCCCGGCCGTCGACGTCGACG
>Ga0105237_10005281_pt1 | contig 14613 bp, 13 predicted proteins | sample KBSC24metaG_FD_81520 | JGI IMG/M metagenome (GOLD analysis project Ga0105237, IMG submission 81520) | Corn rhizosphere microbial communities from Kellogg Biological Station, Michigan, USA - KBS C2-4 metaG | ecosystem: Host-associated > Plants > Roots > Rhizosphere > Soil | place: Michigan, USA... | reverse complement strand
GCCGGAGAAAGTCGCAGCGTTCGAGACAGGGCTTCAGGCGCGGGCAAACAGGCAGGGCGAAGTCATCGCGCTCGATCGTCTGCTCGCGGACATGGCAATCAATCACGCCACGACAAGCAGTACTGCCTACGAAGTGAAGAACGACCCGCCGCAAATCATTTTCAGCACCAGGCCGGCGGTTCTCGTTCTGATCGATGGCTCGCCGGCGCTTCGTCCGGTCAAAGAGACGCGACTCGAACGAGTCGTCAACACGCGCGGTCTGCTGCTGCGCGATCCAGCGTCGGGTAAGTTTTATCTACGTCTGATGGACGGTTGGATGGAATCACAAAGCATTCACGGTCCATGGACCATCGCCGGTCAAACGCCGAGTGATCTACAGAAGGTGTTGGAACCCGCTGCGAATACCGGCTCACTCGCACAGGCCGTGTTACAGAATGCGGTGCCAACAATCATCGTGAACACACAGCCGGCGGAGCTGCTGCAAACCCAGGGCGACCCGCAAGTCGCGCCGATCGATGGCACAGATCTGATCTTCGTCGTTAATACCGAGAACCACATCTTCGTGTACACGCCGTCTCAGGAGCACTACATCCTGGTTTCAGGTCGCTGGTTCAAGGCGCAGTCGATGAATGGACCATGGCAGTATGTCGCCGGTGAACGATTGCCGGCTGACTTTGCGAAGATTCCAGCCGCACACAAGAAAGCCGCGGTGCTCGTTTCGGTGCCCGGGACGCCGCAGGCAACAGAGGCACTGATTGCCAACGCGATCCCACAGACCGCGACAATCACGCGAAATGCTGCTGCGCTGACGGTGAATTACGATGGCGCACCGCAACTCAAACCGATCGAGCCCACGACGTTGATGTACGCGGTCAACACGTCAATACCGGTTATTAAAGTCGATTCGCGAAACTACTATGCAGTGCAAAATGGCGTGTGGTTTGTTGCGAGTTCTCCTGCTGGTCCATGGGCGATCGCAACGTCGGTTCCGGTGGTCATCTACACGATCCCGGTGAGTTCACCGCTTCACTATGTCACGTACGTGAAGGTCTACGGTTCGACGCCTGAAGTAGTCTACGTCGGTTATACGCCCGGTTACTACGGCACCGTTGTTACATCCAGCAGCGTCGTCGTCTACGACTCGGGTTGGTATTACCCGCCGTATGTCGGCGCTTACTGGTACGGCTGGCCTTACACCTACGGCTACGGCGCCGCGTTCACGTGGGGTGTTGCGACGGGTTGGGGCCTCGCTTACGGGTACGGTTCTGCTGCCTATTATGGAGTTTATGGTCAGTGGGGCAACGTCGCCTACGCAGGCACGAGAGCCGCATGGGCCAACCCGTACACCGGCAACGTTGGTTACGGCGGCGCCTATCGCGGCGTGAACACCGCTACAGGCACACGATACGCGGGCCAGGCCGGTACTATGACGAATGTTTACAACGGCAATTCCGCTGCGGGTGCGCGAGGAGCTAGTTACAATCCGCAACCGGGCGTGATCAGTGGCGGCGCCGTCGGCGGCGTGAGAAACGGGTCAACAGGGCAGGTGACAGTGGATGGTCGCGCATTCGCCTACAACACGAACACGAATACGGGAGTCGCAGTCGGCAACAACAACGTGTACGCAAGCAAGGACGGCAACGTCTATCGGTACAACCAATCAAGCGGCGTACAGCAGAAGACGAGCAACGGTTGGGAAAATGTTCAGCGATCATCCGAGCGGAGCTGGGTGCAGAATCAACAGCAAGCGCGTGGTCTCGGTGAGATGCGCACACGCGACTTCAGCTCCATGCGCGGCAACGTCAGCGGGATTCGTGGGGGAGGAGGTGGTGGTCTAAGACGACGCTAATTGATCACAAGAGGCACAAAAGACTTTTGTTTCTTTTGTGCCTCTTTGTGGCCTAACTACTGTTGTTCGATTATCGACAAGATATTTCCTGCGGGGTCTTTGAACCAGCAGATCTGGTGATCTGGGGCACGAAAGATTCCACGCGTGTCGGTTTTCATGTCGGGAAGGTTGTAGTGTTCGAGGTTGATCCCCTGCGAAGCGAGTTCCTCGATTGCTTCATCGATGTCATTCACTTTGAAGTTTAGGACGGTGAAAGAGGCCGGGGTGTGGTTCGGTTTCGGATATAAGAACACCGTGCTGTTGCCGGTGCGAAGCTCAAGTCCTTCCGGTGTTTCTGACACGTCGAGTCCAAGCGTTTGGCCATAAAAATCTTTGGCCTTGTTTAAATCGTTTACCGAAAAACTCGAAAACGATTTTGCCGCCTTGAAAACATTCGACACTTTCTTACGGCTTGGCACAGACGCTGCTTTTGCTGTCATTACTAAGATCCCCTTCCATTTGAAGTATGGAATCTATTAAACAACACAGCGACCAAACGCATGTCGCAGTTTTCCGATCTCGTTGTTACGTTTTAATGGCAGGGTTAAACAATAAGGGGAAAAATTGGCCACTCATCTTCTCTCCCGTCGCAACTGAAGGCACACCCTCCAACGGCGGTTGGTCGGAAGCGGAAACAACACCGTCGCGAAAAGCATTGATTACCACCGCGCGACGTGGTCTTGGCGTCTCATTCGCATACGAGCCATGGACCATCAGCGGATGATGAAACGAACACTCGCCCGCCTTCAGCTCGATCGGCACTGGTTTGAATTCCGCTCGCTGCGACGGCGTCAAGGAATCGAGAATCGCATCCATTTCATTTGCGAAGCTGGCGCGCGGCAGCAACGGCCAGTGATGACTGCCGGGAACGTAATGCAAACAGCCGTTCTCACGCGTCGAATCGTCCAGACCTATCCAACATGAAATGTGGGCCACGGGTGTCGTCCTGGTCCAATACGAGTAATCCTGGTGCCAGATCACTACGCCACCGTGATGCGCAGGCTTGTAGAAGATCTGGTCGTGCCAGAAACGAACTGGTCCATCCAGCAACTGTGCAGCCGCAACGACGAACGCTGGATGCCACAAAAGATCGTGCAGTCCCGGCGTGATGCGCCAGGCGCCAAGCGCATGAAAAAGTATCTGCTCCGGATCCGCGGACTCGTTTGCATTGAACTCGTAAAACAAGCTGTGACCGGGATGCGCGGAGTCGACCAGTTCCAGTAACTCACGGCGGAGCACGTCAAGCTGCTCCTCGTTCAGCATTTTGATGCCCGCGAGGTAGCCGTGCTCACGGTAAAACATGACCTGCTCGTCACTTAGCCGATAACGTGCGGCGTCGTCGAGCTTCGGAAACAGATCCCCCACGGGTGTGTGATAGCGCGATAGGTCTTCGATCATTCGCCACAGATTACACAGATTTCTGCTCCCTATGGAACGTTTTTTACGCGTTAAGGACGTAAGGAACCGAAGGAGGGTTCCCAAAAATGCTTGACCGATATACCTATCAATCTGCCCTCGCGGCGTCCGAGGCAATTCATTGGCGCATTGAAGACATCATAGGCGGCGAAAAACGGCTCGACTTCAACAAGCCTTTTATGCCGGAAACGCTGGCCCATACGGAGCCACTGACGTTCTTAACAAAAGATGAGAAACGAATCCTGAACCAGATCCGAGGCCATGCTTACCTCGTTATCTTCGGCCTCGTTGAAGAGTTCATCTTACCGTTCGTTTTGGACCACGCTCGTACGCAACTGCAAGGAAACGACTACCGCGTGCGGGCGCTGCTCCAGTTTGCCGGAGAAGAAGCTAAACACATTCAACTGTTCAAACGTTTTCGGGAGGAGTTTGCGGAAGGGTTCGGCACCGAATGCCCGGTGATTGGACCACCCGAAGCGATTGCGGCTGAGATACTGAAACACGATCCACTCGGCGTGGCGATCACCACACTTCATATCGAGTGGATGGTGCAGCGACACTACGTCGACAGCATCAAGGACAATCAGGATCTCGATCCGCAGTTCAAGAGCCTTTTGAAACATCATTGGATGGAGGAAGTGCAACACGCAAAACTCGATACGCTGATGGTCGAGGCGCTGGCGGCGAGTCGCAGCGAAGAAGAGATCATGAGGGGCGTCGAGGAGTATCTCGAGATTGGCGGTTTTCTCGATGGCGGGTTGCAGCAGCAAGTCGAGTTCGATCTGAACAGCTTCGAGGAAGCTACGGGACGGACTTTGACGAAAGATGAGGAAGACGAGTTTCGTCGCGTGCAACTACGCGCGAACCGCTGGACTTATCTCGGCACGGGTATGACGCACGAGAAGGTGCTTAACACGCTCGGATGGCTAACGCTGAAAGCGCGTCAACGAGTTGAAAGCATTTCGCCTGCGTTCTGCTAGACCCTATGCGGGGACGGGGAGACGCGGAGACACGGGGACGGGGAGACGCGGAGACGCAGAGACGCGGAGACGCAGATAAGTGATGCTCGCCGTGTCGCCGCGTCTCCCCGTCGCCGCGTCTCCCCCTCCTCTTCAGCTCGCCTTCGTTGCGCGGATAGTCAACTTGATCACAACGTCATCGCGAATCAAATTATCAGCCGCGCCCGCGTAGTTGATCCCGAAGTCTTTCCTGTTAATCGAGAAATCACTATCGACACTCGCCGTATCCGCAGTGACTGCAATCGTCGCGGGAAACGTCACGGACTTCGTAACGCCGTGCATTGTCAGGTTGCCGGTGACGGTGTGACTTGCTCCTTTGTCTCCGCCCGCCCTGATTTCCGTCGACACGAATTTGGCATCCGGAAACTTGGCTACGTCGAAAAAGTCGGGAGTCTTGAGGTGTTCAGTCAATTTCGGGTCATTCGCCACGATGGAACTCGTATCTATCGTGATCTGGACGCGACTCTTTTCCGGACTACCCGCGTAATCGATCTCGCCGGAAAACTTTTGGAACGAGCCGTTGTGACTGCCAGTCACTTTCGAACCCACAAACTCGACCTTCGAATTCTGCGGGTTGATCACGTACTTGTGTCCCGCGACAGTCTGCGGCGACGCTTGCGCCGCCTCACCGGTGACTGCTCTCGACTTATCGGCTGCAGGATTGTTGCAAGCCGTAACAAACATAAGCCCTGTTAAAATCGTAACCGCGATACCTAAACGCATCATTCTCCTCCTCTTTTATCCACGAAATTAAGATCTAGCGACAACCCTGCGAAAGCAGTCGGGATATTCTTCCACTCGAAGGCACGGTTGAGACATTGGCGCGGTAGATCTGCCAGCCTCTGTCGCGCACATTCGACCTTCTCAACACATAACAACCGGCAAACACACGCTCGTTGCCTCTACGCGTCGTGGCAACAAGCATTGTCGTAAGTTCCGTGTATAAACTTCCTGCCGCACCCTCGACACGAGCAGGCGGCTCGACCAGCAGACGAACGCGATTCGTGTCGGCAAAACCTTTTACAAACTCATCGTAAGAAGACGAAGGCGATTCCCAGTAGCCGTAAGCACGGCGGTAGTCCTTCGAATTGATCGCGTCGTAATACGAAGCGAGCGCTGCGACCGGATCGTTGCGATCGTCGCGGCTTGTTTGCGCCAGGACAGGAGCAGTGATCAACAGCAGGACCACGAGAAGCGGCCAACGCATGAGCTTTAACCTCCAAAGAATCCGCTATTCAAACCCGGACGTTTTACGAAAAAATGTCGATAAACAGTCAACGCGGAAAAAAGCTTCTAAGTTACAATCCACGCATGACTTACGATGTTGCGGTCATTGGTGCGGGAGTGTTTGGGACCTGGACCGCGTATCAACTTCGTCTTCGCGGCGCCAACGTTCTGCTGGTTGACTCATACGGACCAGGAAACAGTCGCGCGAGTTCCGGCGGCGAGTCGCGAATGATTCGTCTCGGCTATGGTCCAGACGAGATCTATTCACGTTCGGCGCAAAGATCGCTCTCGTTCTGGCAGGAGCTGTTCGAGCAGACCAACTCGGTGAACCTGTTTCAGAAAACAGGAATTTTGTGGCTCGCACGCGCACAGGATCCGTATTGCGAAGCGACACTGAGAACGCTTCAGCAGCTCGGCGCGAAATATGAGCGCCTGGACCACGATGAACTAGTCAGGCGCTTTCCGCAACTGGAGCCTGGTCCGATCGCATGGGCCATTCTCGAGCCGGAGTCGGGCGTGTTGATGGCGCGGCGAGCGGTGCAGGCAGTTGCAATGGAAGCGCGAGCGAATGGCGTCGAATACATCGAGGAAGCAATCACGCCACCGGAGAGCAAATTAAATTTCATCGAGACGAGGTCTGCTAAGAAGATCGTTGCCGGACAGTTCGTGTTTGCGTGTGGTCCATGGCTGCCGAAGTTGTTTCCGGATTTGCTCGGCGGGTTGATTCACGTCACCAGGCAGGAAGTTTGGTTCTTTGGTGTGCCGCCGGGTGACGAGAGGTTCAAACCAGGGCCACTTCCCGCGTGGATTGACTTCAACGACCTGGTTTATGGACTACCAAATCTCGACGGCCGTGGTTTCAAGATCGCGATCGACGCGCATGGACCAGAATTCGATCCCGACACCGGCGAGCGGGTTGTTTCAGAGTCTGGATTGAAGGCTGTGCGCGAATACCTGTCGCGACGAGTACCGCTGCTGGCCGATGCGCCGGTGACGGAAACGCGTGTTTGCCAGTATGAAAACACGTCGAACGGCGATCTTTTGATCGACAGGCATCCGGAGTTCGAGAATATCTGGCTCGTCGGTGGCGGGTCAGGACACGGTTTCAAGCACGGGCCGGTCGTGGGTGAGTACGTCGCAGAGATGATCAACGGCACAGGCACGCCTGAACCGCGCTTCAGCCTCGCGACAAAACAGAAAGTGCAAGAGCGGAAGGTGTATTAGGCAGTCCACAAAGGCACAAACATGAAATCTGTGCCTTTGGTGGCGAACTTAACTTTCAGGGCTTCGTCTCTGCCTTGTAATCGTCGAGCAGTTTTTGTGCGCGCGTGCTCGGGCTGATCAGCGCCAGCTTCTGCGACCAGTCGTAACCACTGAAAACTCCCACGACTTCCGCTTCAGAGTTATAGACCGGACTGCCCGAAAAACCGTCACGACTGTCGATCTTCACCGACCAGTACTCCTGGTTTCCGAGCATGTAGTTTCCATAAAAGCTGCCGTGGCTGACGATCTTGTCGCCGTGCGGTCGCGCGATCAGAAACAGCGCGTCGTCTTTGTTCGGCGACGTTTGAAACTTCGGTGCTTTCGCCTGCTTGGAGTTGCGACACATCTCGAGTAGCGCCAGGTCCGCTTCCTTATCAACCCGGAGGACCTTGGCGCGACACCCATCGACAAAGACCTTCACATTAAGCTCATCGCTCGCCTTAAAACCCAGCATCACTTTCTTAGTGCTGCTGAGATTGCCGGAGATTACGTGATAGGCGGTCATCACCAACCCGTCGCCTACCAAAAATCCTGTTGCATATCCGTTGGGCCCCACGTCAAACAAGACGGAAATGGCTTGCTCCAGTGGATTCTGCTGCTTCTTCGAAAACTCCAACTCCAGCGAAAGTGTATAGCGCTCCTGTTGTTTGAGTATTTTGCTTGAGCCCTTATCAGCCGCACTGGCAGGGGCAAGCAGAACAATCAAGAGGGCGGCCATACAGGTAAGGCTGCAAAGCTTACTCTTCATCGTGACCTCCGTTCAGGCTCTTTAGTTCGCGTGTTGTGTAAACGATCCCGTAAATCAGGAAAAGATCAAGACGCCCTTAATCCGCGTTGTGGGGCGCGAAGAAGGAAATTCACTTCGATTCAGAAACTATCCGGGAACAGTCCGGAGCATTTTAGGGCGCGTCTTCAGGATACGCAATGATTTTGGTGTCGGGCGGCAAATAATCGCGTGAAGGTGTGCTGCGGCTATCTCGGAAGTGTTCAGATTTGATTCCCCTCGCAAAGACGCAAAGGCGCAAAGAAGAGACTGCTTTCCTTTGCGCCTTTGCGTCTTTGCGAGGAAAACTTCTTCAGATTACGTCGCTACCGCGCGGAGTTTGGTTTCGTTGATTCGCGTGTAGTCAGGATGCAGGTAGACGAGGCGGCCGCCGACGATGGTTGCGACAGCAGCGCCGTACATTGAGCGCCGGTGGAACGGCGTGTTGCGGCTCTTCGACTTGGATTTGTTGACGTCGAACACCCACTCGAGTTGTGGATCGAGGAGCGTGATGTCCGCGTGTGCGTTCGGTTTCAGTGTTCCACGATCAGTAAACCCGAAGATTCGCGCCGGGTTTGCGGAACACATCTCGACCACACGTTCCAGATCGATTGAGCCAGCGTGAACCAGGTCAAACGCGAGGCCTACGGCAGTTTCGAGCCCGGTGATTCCAAACGCAGCCTGGTCAAATTCGAGCGCCTTCTCGTCCGCGTGATGTGGCGCGTGGTCAGTCGCGATCGCATCGATCGTTCCGTCTTTCATCGCCTCGACGACGGCGTCGACGTGTTCCCTGCTTCGCAAGGGCGGACTCATTTTAGTGTTCGTGTCGTATTCCGCGACTGCTTCGTCGGTCAGCGTCCAGTGATGCGGCGTCACCTCGCAAGTGACTTGCAGTCCGTCGTTCTTTGCTCTGCGAACCGCTTCCAGCGCTCCACGCGTCGAGACGTGCGCGATATGAACTTTGGCTTTCGTGAGTTTGGCGAGAACGCAGTCGCGCACGACGTCTACGTCTTCGGCCGCCGCGGGCATTCCACGTAAACCCAGAATCATCGACCAGCGTCCTTCGTGCATCACGCCGCCCGCACTCAGCGACTGATCCTGGCAGTGATCGACAACAGTCAGATCGAAACCGCGCGCATATTCCAAAGCCCTGCGCATCATGCTGGCAGTCGGAACCGATCGCCCGTCATCGGAAACCGCAACGATGCCGGCGTTTTTCATCTCGCCCATTTCGGCGAGCTCTTTTCCCTGACTGCCTTTCGTAACCGCCCCGATGGGGAAAACGTTTGCGAGTTTCGCCGCCTGACCTTGTTCGATGATGAAACGCGTGACCGCGGGGTTGTCGTTTACGGGATCGGTATTCGGCATCGCACAGATGCTGGACCAACCACCCGCAACCGCAGCAGCGGCGCCGGTGGCCACGGTCTCCTTGTACTCCTGACCCGGCTCGCGCAAATGCGTGTGCAGATCGATGAAACCCGGTGCGACGATCAAGCCGGTGGCGTCGATCACGTGCGTCCCTTCGGGAACCGGCTCGCCGCGATCGAGCATACCGACGATACGCGCATCTTCGATCAATATGCTGCGACCGCCGGTGTTGACTTGCTGCGCCGGATCGATCACGTATCCATTTGCAATCAGCAGCTTCATTCGTGATTCACCTTGCGTTCGCGTTTCTGTTTCTTCGCCGGTGGTTTTTCTTCGGCCGGTTCGGGAGCACCGCCCGCTAGAAGATAAAGGACAGCCATGCGCACGGCGACTCCGTTCGTGACCTGATCGAGAATCAACGAACGGCTGCCGTCCGCGATTTCCGAAGAGATCTCGACGCCTCGATTCATTGGACCAGGATGCATGACGATGGCGTCGGGCGCCGCGCCTTCGAGGTGCTTCGGATGTAGACCGTAATGAACTGCGTATTCGCGCATCGACGGAAAGAACGCGGCGTCCTGGCGCTCGCGCTGGATTCGCAAAACCATCACGACGTCAGCGCCTTTAACCGCATCCTCAAAACGTTTTTCGATCTTAAGACCGCTTTCAACCAACTCCGCAAAATCGTCAGGCACGAGCGTTCCAGGACCACCGACGCTGACCGTTGCGCCGAGTTTTGTCAGCAAGTAGATGTTTGAACGCGCGACGCGGGAGTGCAGGATGTCGCCAACGATTGCGACTTTCAAACCCTCGATGCGGCCCTTGTGCTCGCGAATCGTCAGCGCGTCGAGGAGCGCCTGAGTTGGGTGCTCGTGCGATCCGTCGCCGGCGTTGACGATTGGCGCGTTCGTCATGCGTGCGAGATGTTGTGGCGCGCCGGCCATCGAATGACGAATAACAATGCAATCGGGCGCCATCGCTTCCAGGTTACGCGCTGTGTCCAGGAGTGTTTCGCCTTTGGTTACACTGGACGTCGAAACGCTGACGTTGACCGCATCCGCCGACAAACGCTTCGCCGCGATTTCGAAAGACGTTCGCGTGCGCGTGGAAGGTTCGAAGAAGAGATTGATGACTGTGCGGCCGCGCAGTGTGGGGACTTTCTTGATCTGGCGTTTGGAAACTTCGCGAAAGTTTTCAGCGGTGTCGAGGAGGTGAGTAATCTCTCCGGCATCGAGCTCACGGATGCCGAGGAGGTGGCGGCGATTGAAAGTAGTATTCATAAGTCCATAAAAAAAGCGGCCATCGGCCGCTTCGTTACGCCGTCTCTGACGGTCGCTCGACGATTACCACGCCTTCTTCCTCGTCAAACTCCTGAAGCATCACCTTGATGATTTCACTCTTCTTCGTCGGCACGAGCTTGCCGATGTAGTCGGCCTGGATTGGTAACTCGCGATGCTCTTTACCGCGGTCGATCAGTACGGCTAGTTGAACTCGTCGCGGACGTCCGAAATCGATCAGTTGATCGAGTGCGGCGCGGATGGTGCGACCGGTGTAAAGCACGTCGTCGATCAGCACGATGTTGCGATTCTCGATGTCGCCAGGAAGCTCTGTGCGATTGACAACCGGCTTCGCGCCGACTGTCGACAGGTCGTCGCGATAGAGCGTTATATCAAGGACGCCGACGGGCGGTCGATAACCTTCGAGGTCGGCAATCTTCGCTGCCATGCGTTCGGCGAGCGGAACGCCGCGACGTCTGATGCCGACGAGAAACAGATCGCCGGCGCCATGGTTTTCCTCGACGACTTCGGACGAAAGGCGGGCTAACGCGCGATTGATGCGCGGGCCATCCATGATACGAGCCTTCTCGACAAATTCCATGTGGGCGGATACTAGCAAGAAGCGTGTAGGGTGACAAGTTTACGAGGGTTTTAGATCTTTGCCTTTGTACTTCGTACTTGGTATCTTGTAAGCCCAACATGACCGTTTATCGATCGTTGGTGCGTCCAATTCTGTTTCGCCTCCCACCCGAAACCGCTCACGAATTGGCTTTGCACTCGCTCCCCTTCATTCCGCAGAGATTCATTGCGAAGCGTTACAGCGATCCGGCGCTCAGAATTGAGAGATTTGGTTTGTCGTTCCCGAATCCCGTCGGGCTGGCTGCGGGTTTCGACAAGAATGGTGTTGCACTGAAACCGCTGGCTGCGCTCGGTTTTAGTCATATAGAGGCGGGCACGGTTACATACCACGCGCAACCCGGAAATCCGCGGCCGCGATTGTTTCGCTTGTCCGAAGATGGAGCGCTGATCAATCGCGCGGGATTCAACAACGAAGGCGCCGCCGCTTTCGCGCGAAGAGTTGAGCAGCATCGACCTGATTGCGTGCTCGGAGTCAGCATCGGCAAGAGCAAGATCACGCCGCTCGCCGAAGCGACAGCGGATTACGTGGCGAGTTTCGAGTTGGTTTATAACGTCGCGGATTACATTGCGGTGAATGTGAGTTCGCCGAACACGCCGCAATTGCGCGAGTTGCAACAATCTGAACAACTCGCGTCGCTGCTTTCGGCCTTGCAGGCGCGCGGTCGCGAGTTGCAGCAGCGTTATCAAAGGCGCGTTCCGCTACTCGTGAAGCTGTCACCCGACCTGGAACACGGCGAGCTCGAGGTGATTGTCGACGTGATTGAGCGACTGAAGATCGACGGCATCATTGCGACAAACACAACGGTTAGCCGCGATGGATTGCGAACCGATGCGAGACGCGTGGCGTCGTTCGGCGAAGGCGGGCTCAGTGGCAAGCCGCTCGCGAACCGGTCGACGAAGATGATTGCACGGTTGTATGAATTGACTGGCGGGCGAATTCCGCTGATCGGCGTCGGCGGGATCTTCAACGCGGAAGACGCCTGGGAAAAGATCTGTGCGGGCGCGAGTCTCGTGCAGTTGTACACTGGTTTCATTTACCAGGGACCAGCCATTGCGCAACAGATTAACGAGGGTCTCTCGCGCATTCTCGCGCGTGAGGGTTTCGCGAGTCTCGATGCAGCGGTGGGTTGTAACTACAAAAAAGGAGGAACAAATTGTCTGCGAATGAAAAACTGATAGTCGCACTGGATGTTAAAACACCTGATAAAGCACTCGACCTCGTCCGCGAGCTCCGCGGCGTCGCGGGGATGTTCAAGGTCGGGTCCCAACTCTTTACCGCCGCCGGTCCACAGATCGTTCGCGATATCATCGCGCTCGACACAAAGGTCTTCCTCGACCTGAAGTTTCACGACATCCCGCACCAGGTCGCCGGAGCAGCACGCTGCGCCGCGGAGCTTGGCGTCACGCTGTTCACAATTCACGCCAGCGGCGGCGCAGAAATGATGCGCAGAGCTGTCGAATCCGTCGCTGAAGTCGCTGAACAAAGAGGCGGTGTTCGGTCGAGAATCCTCGCCATCAGCGTTCTCACAAGCATCGACGCGGCAATACTCTCGCAAACCGGTGTAAGTTCAACTCCCGAGGAACAAGTGCTGCGCCTCGTTCGGCTGGCGGAAAGCGCTGGCTGCGATGGCGTCGTCGCGTCTCCACAGGAAATCGAATCAATCCGGCAAACAGTCCCGAACCCCGATTTTCTAATCGTGACGCCCGGGATTCGTCCGGCAAAAGACGCGAACGCAGATCAAAAAAGAGTCGCAACGCCGGCAGCAGCAATCGCGGCGGGCGCGAGTTATCTCGTCGTCGGACGACCGATAACCGGCGCGCCAGACCCGCTCGCGGCAGCGCACGAAATCATTGGAGACATGCAGCCCGGCGCGAATGTCGCGAAGCAACGGAACTGATCGATCCGGGCAGCGTGTAAAATAGGTCGAGCACTCGGTATTTGCCCAACTACGGATTTGAAACTATCATGCGACGGTGAATCTCAGCTTGAAACCCCCGTTCGTTTCCACGCTACTTATCCTCGTTTTAGCGTCCATATTTCCACTTTTTAGTCAGGAAAATGGCGCTACGATTCCACTCGCGCAAACGCCCTACCGCGTCGGCGAACGGCTCACGTACAACGTGTCTTACTCGAGCTTTCCGGATGCGGCGCATGTTGAACTCGAAGTCGTTTCCCGTGGAGTTCATTTTGGACGTGAGGCGATACAGCTTCGAGGGCACCTTGAAACCACGGGCGTTATCAACGTCGCGCTGCTCGCAATAAACAACGATTACGTCACCTACATCGATCCCGCGACAGGTCTGCCGTTTCGCGCCGAAGAAACAGCGCGGGACGCGATCAGGGCCGCAAGCTCAGTCGACGACTTCAATCAACCCGCCGGGAATGACGCAATCACGCCGCCGCAGAAAGGCTCTGCGGGAATCTACGATTTCGTGTCTGCGTTTTATCGCGCCCGCGCGCTTCCGCTCGTGTCTGGTGCGGTCTACAACTTTTCGGTGCGCGGTCAATCGAGCGATTACCAGGCGGAATTGAGAGTGGTTGGAAAAGAGATAGTCAGAACAAACGTAGGTTCGTTCCCGGCGATCGTCACTCAGATCAAGGTCAACACCTCATCGATCAAAAACATCAAGGCGTATTTCAGCGACGACCCCGGACACGTTCCGGTACTGGTAACTGCTCGCGTGAGTTCGGGTGACCTGCGGGCCGAACTCGCAGGCTCTGAGCTGATCAAACCTCCCGACGCCGCACCGACACCCACACCCGCGATCGTTGTTGCGCCGGCTCCGACACCGACGCCGCCGAAAGGACTAGACGAAAACCTGCCGTTTACTGTCGGCGAGCAACTCAATTATCAAGTGTTCATCAGCGGCGGGTCTACGCCACTCGGCCTCGCGACTTTCCAGGTGCGTGGGCGCTCCAAGTACTTCGATCGCGACGGTGTGTTTCTGACGGTCAACGCTCACACCACTGGCGCCGCCGCACGATTATTCAACGCAACAGACACGATCGATTCCTACGTCGATCCGAAAGGACTCCTGCCGTATCGTACAGTGTTGAATCTCTCCGAGGGCTCACGGCGATTGAATGAGACACTGACGTTGAACCAGGAGACCGGCACCGCTTCGAGCGATAAAGGTGGGAGAATCGAAATGCCGGTCGGCACGCACGACTACCTTTCGTTCTTCTATGCGTTGCGGACTCTCAACCTCAACCCAACGAAAAAGAGCGTCCTCTCGATGCTGGTGGAAAAGAAACCGAAGACTCTTTTTGTGGATGTGCTCAAACGTGAGTCGATCGAGTTAGGAGATCGAAAGATTCCGACGATCGCGCTCTCTATCACGACCGACGATCCCGAACCCGATAAGTACAAACTGCGAATGTGGGTGAGCGACGATCGACGCCGTCTGCCCGTACGCTTTACCTGCCACACGAAACTGGGCGCCCTGCGCGCCGACCTCGCCATCGTCCCGACTTCGAGTCAATAATCTTTGTCCCCCCTTTTGTGGGTTTCCCTTTGCGCCTCTGCGTGGCTGAAATTGAAATCTATTTTCAACTAATCTATACTCCCTATGCCATGCTGAACTCATTCATCATCGTACTGCGCGAGGGCTTTGAGTCGTTCCTCCTGGTCGCCGTCATCCTCGCTTATCTGCGCAAATCAAGCCAGAGTTGGCTCAACTCATCTGTTTACGTCGCTATCGCGCTTGCGCTCGCCGCAAGCGGCGGACTTGCTTACGTGCTGAGCACGGGCG
>Ga0105237_10005280_pt1 | contig 14616 bp, 11 predicted proteins | sample KBSC24metaG_FD_81520 | JGI IMG/M metagenome (GOLD analysis project Ga0105237, IMG submission 81520) | Corn rhizosphere microbial communities from Kellogg Biological Station, Michigan, USA - KBS C2-4 metaG | ecosystem: Host-associated > Plants > Roots > Rhizosphere > Soil | place: Michigan, USA... | reverse complement strand
GTACGAATACGCCGCAGCGCGATTTTCCGAAGTCTTGGCAATGGAAGAGCGCTTACCACGACTTCGAGCATGTGCTCGTGGGCTACATCACCGCGCAAGCACTGCGGAGTCAGCCAATCAAGCTGCATTACGCATTCCAGAAAGACCCTGACCCCGGAACGATTCACCCCTACTATTTTTCCGGCACAGTGGACGCAATGGTTACCACCACCGATGCCGCCGGCCTTCGATACCAGACGGTCACGTTCCATATTCCACCGCCCGTGACCGCGCCGGCACTGACGATTTCCTCCGCGGCAAGCTTTGTCAACGGCCCATTCGCGGCGGAGTCCATCGTAACTGTCTTCGGCACGAATCTCGCCGCAGGAACGGCGCAGGCAGTATCGGTTACCGATTCCAAAGGCACCGAACGCTCCGCCCCGACGTTTTATACATCAGCCGCCCAGGTCAATCTCGAGATTCCGCCCGGTACACAGGCCGGCGCCGCAATCGTCAGCGTCCATGCGCAAGACGGCACATCCATAAAGACCCAGGTCGCAATTGCAGGCATCTCTCCCGCCATCTTCCAACTGAGCTCCAACACCGCCCTGGCAGCGGCCAACGTCGTGCGAGTACGTGCCGACGCCACTCAATCCGTCGAGCCGGTCTATCAGCTTAATGCCGCAAACAATGTCGTGCCGCTTCCGATCGATCTCAGCGTCGGCAACGTGTATCTGTCATTGTTCTGCACGGGCATCCGCAACGCGAAGAGCGTATCTGCATTGGTCGCCGGCCGGAGTGTTCCGGTGTTGTATTACGGATCACAGAGTGCCTACCCTGGAGTGGACCAGGTGAATATTGGCCCGATACCGTCGTCGCTTGCCGGCTCCCGGCGTGTAAACATCGTGCTGGCCGCAGATGGACAGACGGCCAACCCAGTCGAGCTCGAAGTCAAGTAGTCCGGCGCTTACGCGCCACAACGAGGCAACGCGCGCCGAACGGGTAGGGAATGAACCCCCGTAGCTTCGCTTCCATTCGCATCACGCTGGTCATCAATGGAATCTGATTCGTCTTACGGATGCTGGCGGCTACCATACGTTTCTGCACATCCGGGGGCGCATTCAGATAGCGGCGATTCCGTTTCTTGACCATCCAAAACGCCGGGTACATGAAGACTCCGAGGTGCGATTTCTCGACGACTTCGAAGCCCGTATCCTCGAACATCTTAACCAGATCGCGTAGCCGGTACCGCCGGAAGTGCATCAACTGCTTATCGTAGACATCGTAGATGGCTGGTCCGGCCGGCACTTCGATAATCGCGCTCCCCCCGGGCCTCAAGATGCGCAATAGTTGTTGCGCCGCCATTCGATCGTCCTCGATGTGCTCCAAAACATTCAGCAGTACGGCGCCGTCCACACTCGCATCCGGCAGTGGGCAAGTGGTGAGATCGAACTGGAGCAAGGGAACGCCGGGCACATCGGCGGAAAGCCGGGTAAGCGTATCCGCCGTGTAATCGGAGCCGATCAACGTGGCGGCCGGAAGCTTTCGCCGCAGGAGTTTCAACATGAAGCCCGACGAACAACCAACTTCGAGAATCGTCTTCGACTCGCCGACCCACTTGAGTACCCGCCTGAGCGCCTCTTCTCGCGATGCCACATCAATGTAGTGATCTTCGCCCGCTTCACGCTCATGCATCTCGGTAAGTTCATCTGTCCACCCGGACGGCTGTACCTGATAAGCAAGAACTGACCTGGTAGTTCCATCCGGCAGAACAAAGCGCTGGCCGTTCCAAACAACCGCGCCAAGGGATCCCGGCGGACCGGGAAAAGTCATTTCCATTATTTCCATTATGCTCACTGCGGCAGTTGCCAATTGCGATTGAATGAGCCTTCGGCCACCACGGTCCCGGTGCGTACATCTGTAATCGCCCAATCGCCGACGCGCGGATACAGCAGCGCGTTCGTTCTCTGGAAGTCCGCCTCGTGGAATGTGTGGCCGCTGTTGATCACCACATACCGCCGCCGGTTCGCCGGATTCGGATAGATCATGGACAGCATATGATGGGCGGCATCATATTTCCGGCTCCCCACAACGATCGAATCGGCTGTCCAGCGGATCGGAGTCGAAACCAAAGCGCGCCCGATCATTGGATTCGTGGAGGGTGTGCCGAAGACAACCATGTTGTAGTCCCGGATGTCCAGCGGCGTCACTTCGCGATCGTTCTTCACCCGGGTGTCGCCGCGCATCCACCGGGGAAATTCCTTCGCGAAACCGTCGAGTTGTCCCACGGCAAAATCGTTCACCGCCGAAGGCGGAGCGGCACTTGCCGGCCGCACACAAAGGAAGCATCCATGGAAGCGTCGTCAATCGGACCTTGTAGCCCATGCGTCTTACGCAGCGCCGGCGCCAACGAGCCCGGCCGCCACTTTCCGCCAACCTTATCGAATGTCGCTGACGGTTTCATTGCGAACGCCTGTCCTGAACGTCTGTATCGGAGGCTCACCGTGCAACGTCAGACGTGCCACGTTGCTGGTTGTGACCTTGATGTCAAATTCGTCCTCCGCGTTCATATCGCCGTCCACCTGCGCGCGCTCGTACTGGCGTTCCAGTTCATCCACCGTTATCCAAAAGCAATGGTTGTAGCGGGGAGTGTACGTAACGAAGTGAATTTTCGACTGCATCAGGACGCCCGGTGATTGGTTCCTCCCTATGAACAAGTCGGCCTCCTTCTTGCTCTCAGGATGCCACTGGTGTTTCGTCTTCGGACCAACCAGAAACACCGCCCGTAGATCATCGTTTCTGTAATTCAGGCCGTCCTGCTCAAATTCGTAGCCCTCGCGCTGGAGCTGCTGGCGGACGAACACGGAAGCGCGAAGCTGTGGATCGTCCTCGCCGCCATAACCCAGAACCGGTACGTTCGCCGCATTCAAGGGCATAGTCGACCGCATCATAGATATGAACGTACGGCGGTGGATTCGTCAGATCCCATGCACTTTCGTCTCGACGAAACCGGCGCCTGCCTCTTCCGCCGCCCACTTGTCTGGGAAGTGCAGCCCAAGATGCCACGCGCCGGCGCCACCCATGGAAAAGCCGCGCAGAACAATCCGTTCCGAATCGATGCTGTAGCGCTTCTTGACGCTTTCGATCGCTTCCCAAACGTCGGCTTCGCCGGCCCACCGGTATGCGTTGTTGCCACGTCCAAAAACGTCCAATTGGATGAACGAATGGCCGGGATACGGCGGCGGCTCCGCGCGGTCATTCGAATAGAGAAAGCTAACCTCAGTGAGAGTGGCACCCGTCCGTGCAATACCACTTCGAGCCAATTGGGAGGCCACGCAGTATTGAAATCCTGCGGCAATGTCAACGCGTAAGGCTGCACGCTTCCGTCCACGCGCGAACGATAGGCACGCGTCACGTGGCCCGGCTGAACCATCCATTTGGAATCTTTAACGGCGATCTTTAGCGCACGCTCGAGCCCGGAATCGAGAACGGCCAGTGTCTGTTCAACCGACTTCTTCGAGTAGAACTCGTCGAGCCGCAGCACCCATCGCGCAGCCTTCAGGTGGATCTCGGCGTCTACCAGAACATCGTCGGGGATTTTGACACGCAAGGGCCGCAGCGCAGCATCGAGTTCGGAAGCCTTCTGCTCCACTTGCTGCCGCTCCGCCGCCGTGGATGATACAGCGGAGGCACCGGAGGAGCCTGCGCCATCGTTAAAGCCACCAGGGCGGCGGTGAAGCGCGTCATTAGCGCTTCGACTTCACATCCGGCCGTGCATCCGGCACAAACCCATCCCGGTTGGGCATCTTCACCTGCGGCAAAGTCTTCTCATTCATCTCCTGGGTCTCGGTGATGATCCCGTTCAGAAACAGGATGTAGGCGCACGCAGAGTACACATCGTCCGCGGAGAGGCTTCGCGGATGATCGTAGGGCATGGCACGCCGCACGTAGTCGAAAATGGTCGTCGCGTAAGGCCAGTAGCTACCGACGGTCCTCACTGGCTTCCCCGTTTTCAGACTGCCGATGCCACCCACCAGCGCGACATATTGTCCTTCGCGACCCTCGCCGTGGTCGTTGTGACAAACCGCGCACTTTTCCTTGAAAAGATCTTTCCCGCCTACCGCGTTGCCGTGTCCCGCCGGAAGTCCGGCTCCAGTCGGAAGCACAGTCAGATCTTTGGCTTTGATCTCTGCTTCGGTCGCGTTCCGTTGACCGAATGCTGTGCCGCACAACAGAACGATCGCCACCAGCCTAAGCATGCGAGATACTCCCGTCCTCTTTCACAGACCAGACCTTGATCCCATTGCAGTGGTATTGGCTGTGAGTACCTCGCACCGCCTGCAACTCGTCGATAGTCGGCTGCAAGTATCCCGTTTCATCCGTACATCGCGATTGCAGAGTCGCCGCCTTCCCGGACCACTGCCACGGCAGCCGGAATCGCGTCACGGCCATCGGAAGAATCGGTGACTGCAGTTCTGCGTCCGTCCATGTCTGGCCGTTGTCCGTCGATACTTCTACTCGCTGGATCTTCCCTCTCCCTGACCAGGCGAGGCCGCGGATCTCATAGACGCCCGGACCTGCCGTTAGCTTTTGCCCGCCCGAAGGACGCGTGATCACCGACTTCGCTTCCATGACAAACGTGAACTTCTGAGCCGTGCCGTCCGGCATCAGGTCGGTATAGTGCGACGTTTCATCGCGCGTCATGGAGGGCTGATCCACCACATGGATACGATGCAGCCACTTCACGTTGATGTTGCCTTCCCATCCAGGAACAACGAGGCGAACCGGATATCCCTGCTCAGGACGCACGGGCTCGCCGTTCTGTCCGTAGGCTACGAGCACGTCGTCGAGCGCCTTCTCAATCGGAATACTGCGGGCCATCAGGCAAGCGTCCGCACCCTCCGCGACGATCCATTTCCCTTCCGGCTTCAGGCGCGCTGCTTTCAGAAGCGTGGAAAGGGGAACACCCGTCCATTCACTACAGCTCAGCAGCCCCGTGCTCTTTTGCGCGTCAGCCTGCGGGTTTCCGGCCAGTTCCGCGCCGCTGTTTCCCGCACACTCGATGAAGTAGATCCGTGACACGGATGGGAGCCGCTGGAGATCATCCATAGTGAACACCAGCGGCTGTTCGACTAACCCGTGAACGAGAATCTCATGCTTCGCACCGTCGATATTTGGCACGCCCGAGTGATGCCGCTCGAAGTGCAACGACGACGGCGTGATGATCCCATCGAGATCCTGTAAGGGAGTGCGGGTCGAACTGGTCCCTGGTGTGATCGACTCCCTCACATCCCGGGCAGCTTTCTCCAGGGGCGAGCGGTCGCCGTACGCTCGCACCGGTGCGCCGATCTCACTTGTCTCTTTCTTGCAGGCGCTCAGCGTGGCAAGGCCGGCGCCGAGTGCCAGGAAGCGCCGCCTATTCTGCCTGATTTCTTTCATGGACTGTTGCGGACTAATATAACCGTTTCAGGCGGAACGTTTGACTTTGATTTCCCTTGAGCGCAACTTTGCCGCCGTTTCCGGCTGTTGTAGCGCTCTCGATCTGCCTGTTCAGTTCCAACTCGGGGCCCTGGAAACAGCCGGTGTAGCGGATGATCGTGTCGTTGATCTGGTTGCCGTTCTGCTCCTGAGAGATCACAACGAAGGAGACTTCGCCATCGGAGACCTTGCCCTCGGCAATAGGCGTGCTCTGATAGTCGCCGTACACCTTGCCTGAAAGCGTCGCGCCTTTCTGGATGAACTGGAACGCCACATCCTGCCCATCTCCCCTGCGCCCCGGAATCTTGCCTAGCCACACTCCGGTGATGTCCGCGCCGAAGCCGGTCAGGCAGCACAACAGGACAATTGCAGTCGCCCGCATAAATACTCAGCTACGGCGCAGCAATCCTGGTAGGGGTCCGGTGCTATCGGCGAAGCGGTCTACCGGTGCGCCGAAGGCATCGAGCATCGAGAAGTAAAGGTTCGCCACTGGCGCGTCTTCGGCGAACACGAGGTGTTGGCCCGTGTCGATCCGGCCTCCACCGCGCCCGCCTAAAACGAGCGGTAGTTTGTGCGGATTGTGCGAGTTTCCATCACTTAGAGCCGACGCGAACAGGACCATCGAGTTATCCAGCACAGTCGAATTGCCTTCCTTCATGCACTGCAATTTGCGTAGAAGATAGGCGTATTGATCAACGTGCCACTTGTTCACCAGTTGGTACTGGCGCAGCTTGTCGGGGTCCTTCTGGTGATGCGAAACGTCGTGGTGTCCGGCACTTACGCCTTCGAGGAACCGGAAGCTGACGTTGCTCACGGCGTTGCCGAACATGAACGTGCTCACGCGTGTGGTGTCGCTCTGGAATGCGATAGCGATCATGTCGAGCATCAACCGGACATGTTCCGCGTGGTCCACCGGGTGATCGGTCGGGGCCTTCTTTGGATCGATCGGCACTCGTGCCTTCCACGAGATCTTGGTTGCGTTCCCAGCGCGCTGCACTCGCTCTTCGAGCGCACGCATGTTGCTCATGTATTCGTCCAACCGGATCTGGTCCTGGGTGCCCACTTGGCCGCGCAATGTCTTGGCGTCGCCCATCACGCGGTCGAGCAGAAGCGCATCCATCTTGGCGCCGTTCCCGACGGGTCCCGAAGCCGCTCGGAACAGCCGCTCATATACGTACCGCGGGTTGATCTCGCGCGCCAGGGGAGTCGTCGGATTGCTCCAGGCGATGTGCGATCCATAAATCCGGGTATACCCGACCACGGCATCCACACCGATCGCTACCGGCGTCACACCTAGCTCGAGCGATGGCAGCGGCGTCTGGGTCGCCACCCTGCGGGCCGCGACCTGATCCATGGAGATGCCGTTGCCGATGTCGGCTCCGGGTGTTTTCTTGATGGTGGTGCAGGTGAGGATCGCTGCTTCCTTTACGTAATGTCCGTCGCCGCCCTTCGCGGCCTCGTTCCACAGGTTGCTGATCACCACCACCTGATCCTTCAGATCCTGTAGTGGGGCGAGCGTTGGTGACATCGTGAAGTCGCGGCCGCTCTTCTCGGGCGCCCACGCACTTACGTTCACACCGTTCGGCATGTAGAGCACAGCCATGCGAACCGGATTCTTCGGCACCGCCGACGATGCGAGCGCCGAGAAAGGCATCATCGCCTCTAACCATGGAAGGCCCAAGCCAACGCCCGCGCCTCGTAGTAGGGTCCTGCGTGAGATTGCTTTCCTGCTGCTCATGGTTTGGATTGCTCCTTCGGTCGCGGTATTCCCGCCTTGTATCGAAACGGCGTACTCAATACGATCGCATCAATCAGCGTCTCGGCCTTGTAATCATTCTCTCTCAATTGGGCCATGATGTTGTCGACCGTGCAGGAGTCCTGCAAGGTCAGGCCTCGCCCGAGTGCGTAGCCCAACATCTTGTTCACCAGATTCCGGACGAACAGGTCTTTTCGTTCCAGCAGAACTGCTTTCAGCTCGTCGGATCCGTGGAACTTCGTTCCGTCGGTCAACTCGGCCGAGCTGTCGATCGGTTTGCCGCCGTCCTGGTCGCGCCACTTGCCGACAGCATCGAAGTTCTCCAGCGCAAAGCCCAGTGGATCGATGCGAGCATGGCAACTGGCGCAGACCGCGTTCGCGCGGTGCTGCGTGAGGCGCTCGCGCACCGATTTCGGCGGGGTGCCTTCCTTCGCTTCCTCTAGGGGCGGGACGTTAGGGGGCGGTGGCGGCGGGGGCGTTCCCAGGAATGCATCCAGTATCCAAGCGCCTCGCAGGACTGGGCTGGTGCGGTAAGGATATGACGATACCTCCAGCACTGCCGACATCCCCAGCAACCCTCCCCGATGCGAGCCTTCGGGAAGTTCCACCCATTGCGGCTGCTTCAGCGCGTTCTTTGAAAGCGGCAGCTTTACGTCGTAATGCTTCGACAGGTTGATGGTGCCGATGGTGTACTTGGAGTCGATGAAATTCAGCACCGATAGATTTCTGAGAAGCACTTCGCGGAAGAACAGGATCGGTTGGAAACGTATGTCGCCTCGGAGTTCCTCGTCGCTCGCGTAGGTTGGGAACAGCTTGGCGTCCGGCACTTTGTCGATGCCCAACTCGCGCGTCCGCAGCCACTGCTCTACGAAGCGCTCGTCAAAGTCCAGCGACCTGTCGTTACGGAGCATCCGCCCGACCAGCGCTTTCAGAACCTCCGGGTCCTGCAACTTGCCCGCGGCCGCCGCGTCGAACAGAAGCTCGTCCGGCATGCTGCCCCAGAGGAAATAAGACAGCCGGGATGCCATTGCGTACTGGTCGACAGGCTTCACTTCGAAGGTGTCGTTCACCGGCTCGGTACGGAACAGGAACTTTGGAGACACGAGCGCGCCCCGGATGGCGAACAGCACTGCGGGCTCGAAGGTCTCGCCCTGTTTTCTGGCTGCGAGATAGAGCTGCATGTACTGCTCTACGTCGCTCTCCTTCACTGGACGCCGGAATGCCCGTGGCAGGAAGGAGCTGAAGATTTTGCGCGCCGCCTGGTCTGCCGTGACTCCCGGGCCGGGCTTGGCCACGAAGATCTTGGCTCTCGACTTGTATTCCTTTGACGCGAAGTCCGTCGCGACTCTCGCCAGATCCATGTACTTCTCGGAATGGAGCGGCGACAGGAACAGCGTCTCGGCTGCGTTGTCGAAGCCCTCGCCACCTGCGCCGTCGGCCGGCAGCGCGTGACCGATGTCCATCTGAATATCGAGGAGATCGCGGATTGTCGCCGTGTACTCGTCCCGGTTCAAACGATGAATGGGCGAAGGCCCAGGCGTAATGCCGGCCGCGCATACATCCGCCCTCAACGTGGTGTTCACCCATTGAGTGAACTGCTCCCGCTGATCGATGGGCGGGGCCGGGGCGCCTCTGGGAGGCATTTCGCCATTCCTCACCCGGGCGCTTAACGAACTCCACTTCTGCGTCTCCGCATGGACGCTTTCCGGCGTGCTCACGCGCTGTATGGCGAACCCGCCAGCGGGAGATTTGCCTTGGTGGCAACCCTGGCAATACGTCTTCAGGAAGCCCTGGCTGTCTTCAAACGTGAAGCCGCCATTTGCTGTACCAGCTACGAGAAGGGTGGCCCAAGCAGCCCATTTGACGGCACTTCGCACCATTTACCCCCAGTTTATCATTCGATGGGATTTGTCATAGAATCGTTCTGGGCAATCCCACATGAATCTTAATCGACGCCATGCATTCGCTGCCGTTCTCGGCCTTGGTATTTCGGCCTGCACTCCTCCTCCTAAAGAAGAAGCTAAGAAAGAAGGACCACCCAAAGTGAAAAAGCAGCCCTTCGGAACCACTGCCGACGGCCAAGCCGTCGAGCTCTATACCTTGACCAACGCCAAGGGCGCGGAAGCAGCGATCATGAACTACGGCGCGACCATTGTATCCGTCAAGGTTCCTGACCGCGGCGGCGCCATGGCCGATGTTGTGCTTGGCTTCGACAGCTACGACCCATACCCCAAGCAAACGTCTTACTTCGGCGCTACCATCGGACGCTATGCGAACCGTATCGGCGGCGCGAAATTCAAACTCAACGGCGTCGAATACAAGCTCGCCAAGAACGACGGTCCGAACACCCTGCACGGCGGCCTCAAGGGATTCGACAAGCGGATGTGGACTGTGAAGGAGTTGCCCGGCGATGTGCCTGCGCTGGAACTCTCCTACCTCAGTAAGGACGGCGAGGAGAACTTCCCGGGTAACCTTCAGACCACTGTCACCTACAAGTGGAACGACGCGAACGAACTCCAGATGGACTACAAAGCGACGACGGATAAAGACACCGTCCTGAACCTGACGAATCACGCTTACTTCAATCTCGCGGGACATGGCGAGGGCGACATTCTGTCGCATGAGCTCATGATCGATGCCGACAAGCTAACGCCTGTCGACGCTACGCTTATTCCAACCGGCAAGATCGAGAAAGTGGACGGGACTCCTTTCGACTTCCGGAAGCCCACTCCGATTGGACAACGCATCGAGGACAAGAACCAGCAACTTAAATTCGGCAAGGGCTACGATCATAACTTCGTCCTGAACCATGTGGCCGCCTCGCCGACGCTTGCTGCTCGCGTTCGGGATCCCAAGAGCGGCCGGGTGCTGGAAGTGCTTACGACGGAGCCCGGGATTCAGTTCTATACCGGCAACTTCCTCGACGGCACGCTTCATGGCAAGGGCGGCAAGGTCTATGCCCGACGCTCGGCTTTTACGCTCGAAACGCAGCATTATCCGGACTCGCCTAACAAACCGAACTTCCCTTCCACTACGCTGAAGGCTAACTCGACTTTCGCTAGCACTACGATCTACCGATTTACGCTGTAATCTGCATGAGGCGGCTCACTCGGGGACCTGGCATGATGATTCCGCTCAGGTTCAGCGGGTCGGCGTTTGATACCGGCACGTCTACTGCCGGCGGCGCCGACTCTTTCCTCATGGATCGGAGTAGGTCCAGTGCTTCCGGCCGGGCGAACTGCTCGCCTGTGAAGCCTGAGACGAATCGTCCGCCCCGGATCTCTCCTCTCGCCTCCATTCTGCGTAACACGGGGAGCAAGTCCCTCCATGGCGGGGCTAGTGTTTCTCGTATCAACAGGTCTCGCAGGACTACTCCCCATCGCGTCAGCAGTTGGCGCGCGAACTTTTCTGTTCGCTCTTCGGTGGTCACTGAGGAATCGCTATGACGCACTAGCGCCCAACGGCCTGCAGCGTGACGGGGCCGCTTTGTCACCGCCCTGCCTTCTCCTCGGCGGCGCTTTGGATCGACGAGCGCTCGCAGGTTGTCGAAGCCGTCTGCTGTTACCGATCCTCCGGCTACTAGTTCCCAGAGGCCGTCTTCCACTTCGCTGGCCAGGCGTCCTGTTTGACGTACCAGGTCGGTGAAGAAGCTGGCTCCATTGCGCTCCAGCGCGGCTACGACCTCCCTTGCGGGATGAGAGAGCGCGTCCGGATTCACTGGGTCCACGGTGTCCATCAGCCAATCGGCATCTTCCCTTAAGAACAACGACACCAGTGCAATTCTGGTGGGTCTTACGCGGCGGTTCCCGGCGAATGCGGGATGCGGCGACAGCCTCCCCCACATGACTTCGCCCGACAAACATACTTCATCCAGAAGCTCGGGCTTGTATTTGGCGATCCTTCGCGAGAGGATCTCCGATTCCCAGGCTGACGCCGAAATCTCGTAGCCTTGCAACTGGCGGACGATCTGCAATACTCCGTCGGCACCGTGCAGTTGACTTCCGGCTGAGACGTGCTGCCATTGCTGCAGGAAGAGCTCGAAGCCGGCTGCTGTTGTTGGCTCGATCTCGCGGCGCAGGCGGCCGAGAGTTGTGCGATGGATGCGTGCGAGGATTCGGCGGTTGCACCATTCGTCCGGCTTACGAAACCTTCCCCGGAGCACCAGCCCCTGACCTTCCAGCCGTAGCAGCGCGTCTTCGACTTCGGGCTCTGGAAAGGCCAGCCTATCGGCGAGTTCCTTCACCGTCAGTGGCCCTACGGACTCCATCCAGCCGGATACCACGGCCGAGGGATCGTTCGCCATGGATGTGCGCTCGGTGGCCACCCAGAATGCCTGGCCGCCGCGATGAATTACCGAGGCTCGTCCGGTGAGAGCCAACTCGTCGAAGTATTCTCCCCACTCGGGTACCGGGTTGAGACAGATCAACGTCAGTAGCGCGTCGTGCAGTTCGTCGGCGTCGCGCGGGTCGGGCCAGGTTTCTGCTGCTACCTGATCGATGGCGGCCGGATCGATGGCTCCGGCGCCTCCTGTTATGTCGGCTCCCAATGTTTGGCGCAACTGAACGGCGCGGGTCCGGCGTTCTTCGAGCGGCGCGTCGTCGAGGAATGCGTATGGGTTTGCATTTACGATCTCATGTGAGAACTGCGAGGCCTGGGCTGTGTCGATGGCCACTGTCCGGATTTTCTCCGCTTCGATATCGCGCAGGATCTGCTGGAGCCCTTCGAGATCCATTGCTTCGTGCAGGCAATTGTCCATGGTTTCGTTCACCAGCGGATGGTCCGGGATGCACGGTGGGCCGGTGAGATTCTCCGCGCATGCAACTTGATCCGGAAAAACTGCTGCCAGCAGATCGTCGGCTCGCATGCGCTGGATGGGCGCGGGCACTCGTGCACCTCCACGGAACCGGAGGATGGCTAGCGCCCTTGTCGTGTTCCAGCGCCAGCGCGCGGCGAACATGGGGGCGGCCAGGAGTGCCTGGCTTAGAACGTCCTCAACTGTTGCCGATTTCAAGAACGCGAACACCAGTTCGAGCGGGAACGAGTGTTGTTCGGTTAACGAGAGCACCAGGCCGTTGTCTGTCGCCGCGGCCTGCAATTCGAAATTGAAATTGCGGCAGAAGCGCTTTCGCAGCGCCAGTCCCCAGGCTCTGGTGATGCGGGAGCCGAATGGGGCGTGGATGATCAACTGCATGCCGCCGGCTTCGTCGAAGAAGCGCTCGGCTACTACGCAGGCTTGGGTTGGCAGGGCTCCCAGTTCCGCCGCGCCTGCCCGCACGTAGTCTGCTGCCTGCCTGGCTCCGGCTTCATCGAGTCCGCATTGCTCTTTGAGGAACTCGGGGACGGGCTCGGGGCTCGAAATGATTTGCGCCCGTATCTCTGCTACCTCGGCCGACAATTCCCTGGAACGCCCGGGCGCTTCCCCCAGCCAGAACGGAATGGTGGGCGCGGCTCCGTGTGCGTCCTCTACTCGCACTCGTCCGGATTCGACGCGCCTGATTCGCCAGGAATATGTTCCTAGCAGAAATACGTCTCCGGCGAGACTTTCTACTGCGAAATCCTCGTCGAGCGTTCCGACGGTTTTTCCTTCCGGCTCGGCGATCACCAGATAGTTGGCGTTCTCCGGAATCGCGCCGCCTGAGGTGATGGCGGCGAGTCTCGCTCCGCGCCTTCCTTTGACTCGTCCGTTCACCTGGTCGCGATGGAGCATGGCTCCGCTTCGGCCTCGCGACGTTGCTATGCCTTCCGAGAGCATGGCCACTACTTCGTCGAAGTCCTTTCTTGCGAGGTTGCGATAGGGGTATGCCCTTCGGATGAGCGCATAGAGGTCGTCCTCATCCCAACTCTCCACCGCGGCCGCGGCTACTATCTGCTGGGCCAGAATGTCCAGCGCGTTCTCCGGGATTTCGAGGTGCTCCAGATCTCCTTTTCGAATCGAGGATATGAGCGCAGCGCATTCGATGAGTTCGTCTCGCGTGGCGGGGAACAGCCTGCCTTTTGGGATCGCGGTCATCCTATGGCCGGATCGTCCTACCCGCTGCAAGGCAACTGCGATGGAACGCGTGGAGCCGATCTGACAGACCAGGTCGACTGTGCCGATGTCGATGCCCAGCTCGAGCGAGGCTGTTGCGACTACGGCGCGCAGTTCTCCGTTTTTCAAGCGTGACTCGGCTTCGAAACGCAGACGGCGGGACAGGCTTCCATGATGTGGAAGGACGACGTTTGGCCCTAACCGCTCTTCTAATGCGTGCGTGACCCGTTCCGATAGGCGCCTGGTGTTCACGAACACCAGCGTTGTGCGATGGGCCAGGATGTACCCGGCGAGCTGGTCGTAGATCTCACCCCACATTTCCGTGCTGGCGATGGAGCTTAATACGTCGCGCGGCACTTCTACTTTCAGGTCCATCTCGCGCCGATGGCCGACGTCGATGACTTGTGTATCCGGGCCTAGACAGTTGGCCACCTCCTCGATTGGCTTCACCGTTGCCGATAAACCGATGCGCTGGGCTCTCTGGCCGGTCAGGGCGTCGAACCTCGCTAGCGACAGCGCGAGATGCGACCCGCGCTTGTCGTCAGCAATGGCGTGGATCTCGTCGACGATCATGGTGGAGGTGGTCTTCAACATCTCCCTGGATTTTTCGGCCGTCAGGAGAATGAATAACGACTCCGGCGTTGTCACCAGGATGTGTGGCGGCTTCTTTATCATCCTTTGGCGTTCCGGCATGGGCGTGTCGCCGGTTCGCACCGCACTTCGGATCGGCATGAAGGGAGTGCCCTCGCTTTCAGCCAGCGCGGCGATTTCGGCCAAGGGGACTTCGAGATTCTTGTGGACGTCGTTGCTGAGGGCCTTCAGTGGTGACACGTACACTATTTGCGTTTCGTCAGCGAGCGTCTGCGCCCTTGCGGCTCGCACCAAACGGTCGATGCAAATTAGAAAAGCCGCGAGAGTTTTTCCGGAACCGGTGGGCGCTGAGATTAGAACGTCGCGGCCAGACGCAATTCTCCCCCAGCCAAGTTTTTGAGGTTCTGTGGGAGAGCCGAAACGCCCCGTGAACCACTTCTGAACTATGGGATCGAAGCCTTCCAGCGGCATAATCTACTGTCAGGGTGCCTCAATCTATTTTCGCTCAAAGCCCCTAGGCCGCAAAGGGGTCTTTTTCCGGTAAATCGAGGCCGCCAAACGGTCTGTTTTTTCCTTTGTCCAGGCGAGCGAGTTCTTCTTCGGAAATGAATGAGCGGAAAGAGATTGGCTCGGGTGGATCGACGTCCGGGACGGGGGCTAGTTGCGTCTTTTTGGGGATTTTTGTCTCTTTTGGAGTGCGGGCGGCCTGGAGGCGTTCGAGATCGCGGCGGGCTCGCTCGTGGAGGCGGCGCATCCGGGTTTCATAGAGGCTGACCAGGCCCAT
>Ga0105237_10005279_pt1 | contig 14617 bp, 18 predicted proteins | sample KBSC24metaG_FD_81520 | JGI IMG/M metagenome (GOLD analysis project Ga0105237, IMG submission 81520) | Corn rhizosphere microbial communities from Kellogg Biological Station, Michigan, USA - KBS C2-4 metaG | ecosystem: Host-associated > Plants > Roots > Rhizosphere > Soil | place: Michigan, USA... | reverse complement strand
GGCAGCTCGATTGCCCCAAAGGCCAGGCCTTGTCCGCTGCTGACCAGTTCTACTCGCTTGCCATCTGATTCTCAATGCGGTCCCGGGCTTCGCTTGGCCCAACGTCCTTTTCGCGACAAAACCCGACCCGGTGCGGGTGCCGGGCCGCGCCTCGGTGGTGAAGGCCGGCAGTCGGCCATACTGGGCCCGGAATTGATCGCTGTGAAAGGCGTTGTCCCCCGCGTACAGCGCCTGCGCAACGGCCAAGCGCTGCAGATCGTCCAGGCCGCTCCAGAGCAGGCGCAGGCCGCTCGCCGAAAGGCCTCGGACGATACCCCCGATCAACTCGTCCTTGCGGCCCTTGGGCGGCCCCTCACTCAGCCAGGCGACGAGGGGTTTCAGTTGGTCGACAGTCATGCGCGACAGCGCGTCGACGAGAGTTGTCATGGCGGGGGCGAATTCGATGGGTGGAACGGGGCGCGGCGCGCGAGCGCCTAGCGTGGCTTCGGCATTTTGCAACGAGGCGGCCGGACGGGAGTGCCGGAGCCAGCGATCAGGCCACGGGCTTCCGCGCCAACAGCAACCGTTCCGGGACAACGCCGAAGCACGACCGGATGAACTACCCCAAGCACCTTCGGGCCACCATCCAGCGCCTCAGGGGCGTCACCGTGGCGAACCGAGATGCGTCGGTGTCATGCGGACGCACGACTCCGACGAGGCTGTGCACTACGCCGACCCGCCCTATGTACACGAGACGCGCTCGCTGAGAACACGGGCGCCGGCGTATCGGCACGAGATGGACAACACGGAACACGAAGCGCTCGCCTCGGCGCTCTCATCCCTGCGCGGTCGCGTCATCCTCAGCGGTATCGGTGCCCACTGTGCGACAGCCTCTACGCCGGATGGCGTCGCATCGACGCAGCCGCTCATGCAGACGGTGCGAGAGCGCCAACGGAGTCGCTTTGGAGCCGTAAATAAATGAAGGTAGCTACTCGCACACCATAGCAAGTTCAAGTGAAAGACTCAGAACATCAAAAGGACGAAGACGGTCGCTGTATTGAGCACAATCACGACATGGCGGCAGCATGGCTTCTTCCATCGAGTTGATACTTTCATTTATTCACGGCTTCTTTTGGCTGAGCCCCACCTGCCCATCGGCAGGACAGTTCGACCACATCGCAGCCTGACCTTTCCACACGCAACCACTCAAGAGCCATGACGCCTGAATACTTGGAGAGACCTCATGGATGAGCCAGAACAACCTGCTGTCGATCGCATCGCTACGTCAGCGCCAGCGGTCGTCGAAGGCAGTGGGTTGGGACAACGGCGTGATGCGCCAGACCGGCAACGTTGCGGGCAGCACGATCGTCATCGAGTGCCACGAGGGACGGTACGGTGCTCGTCAATGGTGACGTGGTCGATCCGGCTCCGGAGTCGGCTGGCCGCGTTCGCCTCTGGGGCAATGCACGCTGAGTCTTGCCCGGCTCGGCAGCGATTGATGCCAGACCAAAGAAACGCTGAGAGGACCGATCATGAATCCCCGTCTTAAACTGCTCTGCGAATGTCCAGATTCAGCCCGACCCAGATCAACACCCTGTACGAAGTGATCGCAGCGCGCCGCGACATGCGGCACTTCCGCAGTGACCCGCTCGACGAGGCGCTCATGACGCGCCTGCTCGAGGCGGCTCACTGTGCCCCCAGCGTGGGCTACATGCAGCCGTGGCGTTTCATTCGCGTGAGGTCCGTCGAAGTGCGCCGCAAAATGTTGGCGCTCGTCGAAGCAGAGCGGGTCGAAACAGCGAACGTGCTCGGCGAGCGGCAACAAGAGTTTCTCAGGCTCAAGGTCGAGGGGATGCGTGAATGCGCGGAGATTCTCGTCGCCGCACTCTGCGACAAACGCGAGCAGCATGTCTTCGGGCGGCGCACGATGCCTGACATGGATCTTGCTTCGGTCGCCTGCGCGGTTCAAAACATGTGGCTTGCCGCGCGCGTAGAGGATGTCGGCATGGGCTGGGTCTCGATGTTCGATCCCGAGGCATTGCGAGACTTGCTCCGGATGCCGTCAGACAGCCGCCCCGTGGCCATCCTGTGCCTGGGGCGAGTCGACGAGTTCTATCCCCGGCCCATGCTGGAGACACAGCAATGGCGGACTCGTGCCGATCTCGCGAGCCTGGTTTTCGATGACTACTGGCGAATGGACGACAACGAGCATTTCGACTGAACATTCGCTGCGCGCCGTCTAGCCAAGGGCGTGTGGGTCGCCCACGCGCCTTGGCGGCCTCGAGGCTGTTGCATCCTCTTTGCGGGAGCCAGGGGTCGCCTGCGCCTGGGCGAGGTCATCGGCTGCGCCGAGCGGGTGTTGCCGATCGGCGACGCCAAACAGGCGATTCGCCAGTTGCGGCTTGTGCACGCGCAGCGCCAGGCGCCCGGCTTCCAGCACACGGTCTGCCGTGTGGTGTCGGGCAGCCGAGCAAGTCCGCAGCCGCCATCGGGCGGGCCCGCGTCCAGGTCGGCCTTGGCCACCGCAAGGATCTGCGTGGCATTCCAGGCGGATACCCCCGCCTTGACCATCAAGGCGCATCGCTGTTTTGCGGCCTGGATCTTGCCGTCTGCGAGCAGGGTCTCGATGGAACGGCGGGTGTTGGCAGGCCCGGTCATGGATCCGCCCCGCTCATTCACCCGCGACGCGGGCGGGGGAGGCGGACTCGACACCCCGGCGCAGCAGGTAGATGTCCATGATCCAGCCCTGTTCGGCACGGGCCGCTGCGCGAGCCTCCAGAATGAGCTGGCCGGCGGTGGCCAGCGGCCCTGCCAGGAGCAACTGCTGCGGCATGCCGAGGTAGGCGCCCCAGTAGATGCGCAGGCCCTCAGGCGGAAGCCTCTGGAAGGAACAGGTGCCGTCGAGCATCACCACCACCGTGTCCACGCCTGCCGGCCAGCCGCCATCACGCAACTGGCGTCCGGTAGTGATCAGCACCGGCGCAGCCAGCGTGTTGAGCGGGATGGCGTGTGCGGCGGTCAGCAGTTGCAGGCTGGTCAGGCCGGGGATGACCTCGACCCGCAGCGCCAGTCCATCGGCCCGCAGGCGCTCGGCGATGCGCAGGCTGGAGTCGTAGAGCGACGCATCGCCCCAGACGAGCAGCGCCACGCGTCCGCCTTGTGGCCGGTATGCGGCGATCAATTGCGCCCAGGTCGTGGCAATCGCGGCGTGCCAGTCGTGGACGCCATCGAGGTAGGTGGCCGCGTCGGCGTCGCGCACGGGCAGGTCGAACTCGACAACCCGTGTCGGCCCGGTGAGGTGCGTGGCGCAGACCGTGCGCCGCAGGTCGGCGAGGTCGGCCTTGTCTGCGCCCTTTCGCGGGATCAGGATCAGATCGGCGCGGTTCAGTGCGCCGATGGCCTGAAGTGTCAGATGCTCGGGGTGTCCGGTGCCGATACCGATCAGCAGCAGGTCGATCATCGGCAGGGCATGCACTGGCGGCCCACGCTGAGATCAGGCTGCGCGGTGCAGCCGCGGCGTCACGAGCACCTTGCCCCCCAGCCCGGGGAGCCCGCGCAGTGCCTTGGCCCCAGCCAACACGGCCAGGTCGATCAGCGGCTCCAGCAGCACGACCGTCATGTAGGCCAGCCCGAAGCTGCCCACGCCTTGCAGAGTCTCTGCACCGAAGCCGCGGCCGTAGATCGTCCAGAAGGCCACCCAGGCGACGATGCCGCCCTGGAACACCACCGACATCTTGAGCACATGCGAGTAGCCCAGGTCGACATACGGAATGTTCGCCGGCAGCACCCGCTTGGCCACGGCCTGCATGGCGAAGAGCGCGGCCAGCAGCGTGGTCACGTTCATGCCGTATTGCGGCAAGTCCTGCGGCTCGCAGAACAGCCCCTGGACGGCCAGTCCTGCCGCCAGGCCGATGGCGGCCGGCGCCGCGCCCAATATCAGGAACAGTGACGAACCGAGGATCAGATGCACCTCGGACACGCCGACAGGCACGTGCGGGAAGACCTCGAAGAAGACGAACACCAGCGCGGCGGCGATCACGCTGCGCAGCAGAAGCGAGACCGCCCCCTCCTGGCGGATGTGGGCCAGGGACAGCCGGCCGGCGTTGAGTGTGCAGGCAGTGGATGTTGCGTAGGAGAGCGCGATCTTCGTGCCATCGACGATTCCGGGTTCCATGTGCATGGTGCAGTTTCCTTGGGTGTTGGGGCACCGGTGTGTGGTGCCGGGTTGGGGATCGGAGGTTGAGGTAGTCTTCTGAGCTTGCTCAAAGGGTGGTCCTGCAGGTTGGCCCGGTGGTCAGGCGCGCGGCGAGCCGTCGGACGCTGTGGTTGCCCTGAAACGCCGTTCGTAGTCGCTCGCGTAGAGGCGGCTTTCGGCAAAGCCCTCGGCGGCCAGCGCGGGTCCGACGAGGATCAGCGCCGTGCGCTCCACGCCACTGCCCATCATGGCCACGATGGTGGCCAGCGTGCCGCGGAAGATCTTTTCATCGGGCCAGCTCGCGCGGTAGACCACGGCCACCGGGCAATCTGCACCGTAGGCCGGCGTCAGTTCGGCCGCGACCTCGGCGAGTCTGTGGATCGACAGGTGCACGGCCAGCGTGGCCCCGGTCGCAGCAAACCGGGCCAGGCTTTCGCCGGGCGGCATCGGCGAGGCGCGGCCTGGCGTGCGCGTCAACACCACCGATTGCGCCAGGCCGGGCAGCGTGAGTTCCGCACCCAGCGCTGCCGCCGCTGCGGCAAAAGATGGAACGCCGGGAGTGACGGTGTACGGGATGCCGGCTCCACGCAAGCGGCGCAGCTGCTCCCCCATCGCCGACCACACCGAGAGGTCACCCGAATGCAGCCGTGCCACGTCTTTCCCGGCGGCGTGGGCAGCAACCATCTCGACGACGATCATGTCGAGATCGAGCGGCGCGGTGTTGACGATGCGCGCGCCCGGTGGGCAATGGGCGAGGATTTCTTCGGGCACCAGCGAGCCGGCGTAGAGGCACACCGGGCAGCGAGCGATCAGGTCGCGCCCGCGCAGGGTCAGCAGGTCGGGCGCGCCGGGACCGGCGCCGATGAAGTGGATGGTCATAAGCGAGTCCTCGGGTGGGGTGCCAGCGTGGCAAGGGCGCAGGTGGCCAGGCGGTCGGTCGACACCGAGCGCGGGTGCAATAGCTTCGCACCCGGCCCGCCATGCATCAGGGCGATGGCCAGTGCCGCTGCTTCGGCCGAGCTGCCGGTGCCTCGCAGCGCGCGCACGGCGGCGCTGTCGCTCAAGGTGGGGGTATTTTCAACGTGCGCCGGCGCGACGGCGCACAGGGGCAGGCCGAGGTCTGTGGCCAGGACGCGCAGGCAGGGGGCTTCGGCCTTGTCTTGCGCCGCGGCGAGCAGCGTGACGGCGTGCGCTGACGTAGCCGCGGGCTGCGCGACCTCGAGCGCCTGGGCCAACGCATCCCGCAGTGAGGCCAGCGTCGCGCCCCTTCGAAACCCGAACCCGGCCACCATCATCGCGTCACGCTCCACTGCACGATCGGGTAGGCGGCGCGCCAGCCGTGCCGTGTGCCCAGCGGCGCGGCCTCTGACAGTTCGAAGCGAAGCAGGCTGCCGCCAGCGCGCACATGCCATGCGGTCAGAAGGGCTTCAGACTCCAGCGTCACCGCATGGACGACCACGCGGCAGCCTGCCGGGAGCGCGTGCCACAAGTGCGTCAGAAGCTCATCGCCGAGCCCGCCGCCGATGAATACCGCATCGGGCGCGGGCAGGCCTGCCAAGGCCCCGGGTGCGGTGCCGGTCACCAGCACCAGCCGATCGACGCCCAGGCGCTCGGCGTTGCCACGCAGTCGCGCCGCACGGGCCGGGTCGGCCTCGAGGGCCACGGCCTCGCATCGGGGGTGCGCCAGCAGCCATTCGATGCCCACCGACCCCGAACCCGCGCCGATGTCCCACAGCCGCTCGCCGGGACGCGGTGCCAGGGCGCACAGCGCCAAGGCCCGCACCCGCTGCTTGGTGATCTGGCCGTCGTGCGCAAAGACCGCGTCGGGCAGGCCGGCGCTGCATGGCAAGGCCAGGCCCGTTCCGGCGACCTGCAAGGCCACCGCGACGGGATGGCGCACGTCGCTCAGGTCGAAGCGGGCGGCGACGGCCTCGCGCCGCCGCTCGTGCGGGCCGCCCAGGGCTTCGAGCACGCTCATCGCGGTGGCGCCGAAATCGGCGTCCACGAGGTGGCGCGCGAGCTCGGCCACCGCCGCGCCGTCACGCAGAAGCACCAGCAGCCGCGCGCCCTTGCACAGGTGCGGGCGCAGGCGCGTAAGCGGCACGGCGTGCAGGCCGAGGCAGGTGACGTGTTCCAGCGCCCAGCCCAGGCGCGCGGCGGCCAGGCCGAAGGTCGACGGTGCGGGTAGCGCGTGCCACTCGTGCGTGGCAAGGTGACGCGTTACCGAGGTGCCGGCGCCATACCAGAACGGGTCGCCGGAGGCCAGCAACGCCATGCGGCGCCCACGCTGTGCCAGTAGCATCGGGATGCCGTCAGCGAACGGCACGGGCCATTCGAGTCGCTCGGCGCGCAGGCCGGGCAACAGCGCCAAGTGGCGGGCGCTGCCTGCGACCACCTCGGCCGCGTCGAGCGCAGCGCGGCTGGCGGGCGGCAGGCCGTTCAGGCCGTCTTCGCCCAGCCCGATGATTGTCAACCAAGGTACCCGACCACTGAATTCAGCCATGCACAACATCCTTGTCCTGGGCGGCACGCTGGAGGCCAGCGCACTCGCGCTGGCCTTGGCCGAACTTGGCGAGCGTGCCGTGTTGTCGTATGCCGGCCGGGTGGCCCAGCCCAAGGCGCAACCCATCGCCGTGCGCGTGGGCGGCTTCGGCGGCGTGCCCGGCCTTGTGCGGTATCTGCGCGACCAGGGTGTGACACACCTCGTCGATGCCACCCACCCGTTTGCTGCGCAGATGAGCCGCAACGCCGTCGCGGCCTGCACCCAAACCGGCGTGCCGCTGCTGGCGCTGACACGCGCCGCCTGGCAGCCCGGCCCGGGCGACCGCTGGCAGACGGTGGCCGATCTCCCGGCTGCCATCGTTGCGCTGGGCGGGCTGCCGCGGCGCGTCATGCTGGCCCTGGGGCGCATGCATCTGGCAGCGTTTGCGGCCCAGCCCCAGCATCACTACGTCCTGCGGCTGGTCGACGTGCCCGACAGCCCGCCGCCGTTGCCGCACCACACGACCATCGTCTCGCGCGGGCCCTTCGACCTGGCGGGCGACACCGCGTTGATGCGCGAGCACCGGGTCGACATCGTGGTCTGCAAAAACGCCGGTGGCGCGGGCGCGCAGGCCAAGCTGCACGCCGCGAGCGACCTCGGCTTGCCGGTCTTGATGATGGCGCGGCCGCTGCTCCCCGGCCGGCACGAGGTGACCCGCGTGGACCAGGTGCTGCACTGGCTGGGCCATGCGCCGCGTCCTCCGTCGGATCATGCGGACACCTCGGGCGGTGCAGAGCGCGGCGTGTAGATCCACGGTACGCCGCCGTCTCGCGCGATCACCCGCGTCAGGCTGGAGCCGACGATGACGACGGTGCGCATGTCGGCCATCTCGGGCTGCGCTTCGCTCAGCGCGACGACATGGATGGTCTCGTCGGGTGTGGACACGGCGCGGGCGAAGATCACCGGGCGGGCCGGGCTTCCTGCAGCGCCGCACGCCTCGCGCAGCACGGCCAGGGCGCGGCTGAAGCCCTGCGGGCGCGACACCGAGCGCGGGTTGTAGAAGGCCATCGCGAAGTCGGCCTGCACCGCCAGCCTCAGGCGACGTTCTACCAGCGCCCAGGGCTTCAGGTTGTCCGACAGGTTGATGGCGCAGAAGTCGTGGCCCAGCGGCGCCCCCGCGCGCGCTGCGGCGGCCAGCATCGCGGTGATGCCCGGAAGCACGCGCACGTCCAGCGCGCGCCACGCGGCTGGGCCGGCCTCCACCGCCTCGAACACCGCCGAGGCCATCGCGAATACGCCGGGGTCGCCAGACGACACCACCGCCACGCGCCGACCCTCGCCGGCCATGCGTAGCGCACGGGCGGCGCGGTCCAGCTCGACCCGGTTGTCGCTGGCGTGCAGCGTCAGCCCGCTGCGTGGCGCCACCCGGGCCACGTAGGGCCCGTAACCCACCACGTCGGTGGCTGCTGCCAACGCCGCCGTCACCTCCGGCGTCACCCAGTCATCGGCACCCGGGCCGAGCCCGACGACGGCGAGCCAACCCTTGACGTTCCCGTCCATAGTGGATTGGCTCAAGTTCCGCTCCCTGGCAAACACTGCACTTGCAGTTCATCGCCGGGCGCTGTGGCGGTCGCGCTGCGGTTCCGATTCCGGCAAGCCGCCAACACGTTGCCGACGATCAGGATCGCCGGGCTTCGCATCTGGCTGGCGGCGGCGTCCTCGACCAGACGCCCCAACTCGCTGAGCAAGCGCCGTTCCTGGTCGGTGCTGGCGTTCTTCACCAGCGCGGCGGGGATGTCGGCGCTCAGCGTGGTGGCCAGGCCCGCCTGGACAACGGCCAGGCGCTGCATGGCCATGTAGACCACGAGGGTCAGCCCCTGCGCCGCCGCGCCCAGGGTCGGCCAGTGCAGCTCGGCATTCGCTTCGCCGGCATGGCCCGTCAGCAGCAGCACGCCATGGGCATGGTCGCGGTGTGTCCAGGGCACGCCCAGCGCGGTGGCGGCAGCCAGGCCCGAAGAGATGCCATTGACCACCTGCACCGCGATGCCGGCGGCGCGCAGGTGCTCGGCTTCCTCGCCGCCGCGGCCGAAGACGAACGGGTCCCCACCCTTCAGGCGCACCACGGTTTCGCCGCGCTGCGCTTCGGCCACCATGAGCTTGTGGATGAAGGCCTGCGGCGTACTCTTGCATCCGCCTCGTTTGCCCACGTGCACGATGCGCGTGCTGCGCCGCGCATAGCGCAGCACCCCGGCACCCACCAGGCCGTCGACGAGCAGCACGGTCGCCCTTCGGATGGCCTTGATGGCCTGCACGGTCAGCAGGTCCGGGTCGCCGGGGCCGGCGCCGACCAGGCTGACGCTGCCGGGCGTGGCGACGCTGCTCATGGCCGCCGCCCCCGCCCATGCACCAGCACGATCGAAAAATACGGCGTGATGCGGCCTTCGACCTGTGCCAGACGCACCACCCTCTGGCCCGGCATGGTGGCGAATTCGACCAGCCAGGCCTCGTTCAGGCGGCCGGCGGTGGCGAGTGCTCGCCGCACCTTGTCGATGTGGCGGCCGATCTTCATCACCACCAGCGCGTCGCTGTCGGCCATGTGGCGTGCGAGCCTGGCTTCGGGCAGGGTGCCCGTCAGCACGGTCAGCACGTCGTCGCCCCAAGTGATGGGCTGGCCGCTGACCGTCCACGCGCCCGACATGCCTGTGATGGCCGGCACCACCTGCACGGGGTGCGTCTCGATCAGCCGGGTGTAGAGGTGCATGAACGAGCCATAGAAGAACGGGTCGCCCTCGCACAGCACCACCACGTCGTGGCCGGCGTCCGACAGCGCGCGCAGGTGCGCTGCGCACTCGACATAGAAGGCCGAGAGCGCCTGGTTGTAAGCCGGGTCTTCCACCGGGATTTCGGTGGTGACGGGGTACTCCATCGCATGTTCCACCACGCCTTCGGGCAACAGCCCGTCGACGATGCGCCGCGCCTGCCCGGGCCGTCCGGCTTTGCGGAAATACGCGACGTGGGTGGCGCTGCGCAGCAAGCGGTGGGCGCGCACCGTCATCAGGTCCGGGTCGCCCGGGCCGAGGCCTAGGCCGTAGAGCGTGCCGAGTGAGGTCATTCCGAACGGCTCCCCAGCGCGTTGATCGCCGCCACCGTGATGGCGCTGCCGCCCAGCCGCCCGGCCACCGTGCAGCAAGGCGCGGGCTGCTCGGCCCACAGCGCCTCTTTCGATTCCGCCGCGCCGACAAAGCCGACCGGGCAGCCGACGATGGCCGCAGGCCGCGGGCAGGTCGGGTCTTGCAGCATGTTGAGCAGATGGAACAAGGCGGTCGGCGCATTGCCGATGGCCACCACGGCGCCTTGCAGGTGCGGCCGCCAGAGTTCGAGCGCGGCGGCGGAACGGGTGGTCGACATCGCCTTGGCCAGCTCGGGCACGGTCGGGTCGTGCAGGGTACACAGCACGTCGTTGCCACACGGCAGGCGCGAACGGGTCACCCCTTGGCTGACCATGCGCGCATCACACAGGATGGGCGCACCGGCCGCCAGGGCCGCCCGTGCCACACGCACGAAGCCGGACGAGAAACGGAGGTGCGCTTCCAGCCCGATCAGGCCGGCGGCGTGGATCATGCGCACTGCCACCGGCTCGTCGTCGGCATCGAAGCGTGCGAGGTCGGCCTCGGCGCGGATCATCGCGAAGGAGCGTTGGTAGATGGCCGCGCCATCGGTTTCATAGGCGTGCATCAAAGGGCTCCGATGAATGGGCGCAAGGCCTCAGGGGACAGCACTGTCTGCGATGGTGTGTCCCAGGCGCAGCCGTCGCGCACGAGGTCGAAGTTGCCGTTGCGGCCCACCAGGGTGATGTCGGCTGCGCGAGCGCGGGCGCAGCCTTTGGCGCAGCCCGACACATGCAGGCTGGGGCGCGCGCCGGGGGCCACTGCCTCGAGCGCAGGCGTGAGTGCACGGGCCAGGGCGCGGGTCTCCACCGTGGCCGAGGCACATGACGGTGCGCCGGGACAGGCGTCAATGCGCAGCAAGGGGTCGTCGGCCGCCGTCAGGAACTCGGTCGAATCGCGCCGCTCGCCGGCTTCCAGAATCAGGGTGCGGTGCGGCGTCAAGCGCAGCGCCGCTGCGCCGCTGTCGCGCAGCAGGCGAGCGAGCGCGGCGGCCTCGAGTTGGCCGAATGCCACGCCGTAGACCGGCCCGAGCGCCGACATGCCGGGAGGAGGCAGTGCAGCTGACGGTGCCGGGGGTTCGAGCGGCTTCAGGTCGCGGGGAAGTGTGTGGGTGACCCGGTGGCGACTCATGCGCCTTGATGCAGGTTCAACCGATCCCGCCGTCGTCGCAAACCAGGTGGCCAGGGCGAGCGCCGTATCCACCGCACCAGCCCGCGTGACCGGGTGGCCGGCCGCAGCACCATCGGCGCGCACGATCAGCCCGCCCGAGCGGGCGCGTTCGATGCGCACGTCGGCCGAGGCTTCAGCCAACACCGGGGCCGGCCCCGCATCCACCGCCAAACCGAACTTGGGCGGCAAGGCGGGCAGCTCGCCAAGCCGCGCCGCCAGCTCGGAGGCGATGCACTCGGTGTCATCGCCCGCTTGCCAGCAGGGCGTCACGAGGATGGCGGGCCAGGCTTCCCGCGCCGCCTCGGCATCGAGCAGGCCCAGGCCGCAGAGTGCCTCGATCACCGTGTCATGGTGGCGTGGCATCACGCCGCGCAGCTGCAGGTTGGCGCGGTTGGTCAGGTCGATGAGCCCCGAACCCAGGCCTTGCGCCACCTCGCAAAGCCCCAGGGCTTGCACGACCGTCAAGCGCGCCAGGCGTGGACGCACGCGCACGAGCAGGCCATCGCCCGAGGCCATGGCGCGATGGGCGCCGGGGCACCAGCCCCTGGCGGTCGGGCGCAAGCCGAGCGGGCCTGCGGGCGGGCCACCGTTTGGGAGGGCCAGGCGGGTCATGCGCGCAAGCACCGGTTCAGCACACCGGGCTCGAAGTGCCCGTCCACGAGATCGGCCAGTCTGTCCAGGCTGGCATCGAGCGTGACCACCTCGGCGCCGAACAGTGCACGCATCACGGCTGCCGATTCGAACAGGCCGTGGGCATAGACGCCCAGCACCGGGCCGCGTTGCCAGCCGATCACGGTGCCGTGGCCATCGCGCAGCGCGGTGGCGAGCGCCGCGCCGGGCAGCGCATCAACGGGCTCGGTGATGCCGGTCCTGATCTTGTAGGCGGGGTGTCGATGCCGGCCAGCGCCTGCCAAGGCGGCAGCAAATCGGCGAAGCGCGCCTGCACGGCCAGCACGCGCTTGGGCGCGGCATAGCGCGCGCTCAGCCGCAGCAGGCCGAGACCCGGCACGCGGCCCGGCGCGCCGTCCAGGCCTCGCGGATCGTTCAGCCAGGTGCCCCAGCATCTGCAAGCCGCCGCAGACGCCCAGCACCTGTTTGCCCTGGGCCGCGTGACGGGCGATGGCGGCGTCCAGCCCACGCTCGCGCAGCCAGTGCAGGTCGCCGCTGACCTGCTTGGAGCCGGGCAGGATGATCCAGTCCACCGCCTCCAACTCGGCCGCGTGGCGCGCCCAGGTCAGCCACAGGCCCGGCACCTGGCGCAGCGGCTGGAACTCGTCGAGGTTGCTGATGCGCGGGTAGGCGACCACCGCCACGCGCTGGTGCGGCGCCTCGCCGTCGCCGGTGGCGGCGGCGGCGGCGTCGAACACGCCGTCTTCGTCAGGCAGGCCATGGTCGCGCTGCATCGGCAGCACGCCGACGATGGGCACGCCCGTCAACTGTTGCAAGCGTTCAGGCCCAGGCGCCAGCAAGGCCGCATCACCGCGGAATTTGTTGAGCACGAAGCCGGCCAGCGTAGGTTTCAGGTCATCGGGCAGCAGCGCCCAGGTGCCGTAGAGGTGGGCGAAGGCACCGCCACGGTCGATGTCGGTGACGATCAGGCTCTTGAACGCGCCTGCAGCCTGCGCCCACCGCGCGGTGCCGAGGTTCACGTAGTCGTCCGCGGCGAGGTTGATCTCGGCCGGCGAGCCCGCACCCTCGAGCACCAGCAGTTCGTGCTGGGCGTGCAGGCGCCCGAAGCTTTCGCACGCTGCGGTGGCCAGGTGGGCGCTGCGCTCGCGCCAGGGCAGGCGCGACAAGTCATCCGCCACGCGACCTTGCAACACCACCTGGCTGGCGGTGTCGCGCGCGGGCTTGAGCAGCACCGGGTTCATGTCCACCGTCGGCGGCACGCGCGCGGCCAGGGCCTGGAAGTACTGCGCCGCGCCGATTTCGCCGAACCCTCCGTCCGGTCCCGGCACCACCCGCGCGTTGTTGCTCATGTTCTGCGCCTTGAACGGCGCCACGTCGATACCCCGCTGCGCAGCCCAGCGGCACAGCGCGGTGGCCAACAGGCTCTTGCCGGCACCGCTGCTGCTGCCCCAGACCATCAGGCTCCGCGTCATGCAATGCCTCCCGAGGAACTGAGGCCTGGCGGCAGCGCGAGCCAGAATACCGCCGTTGCCCACGCGCCGACGCAGGCTCCGACCAGCGGAAAGTGGCGCAGGCAAGCCTGCAGCCAAGCGGGCTCGAAGCCCCGGCGGCACGGCACCGGCACGCGCGTCAGGAACTGCAGCGCGATGAAGATCAAGCGCAGCTCTTGTGTCATCGCGACGGGGCGGTGCCGAGCTCGGGATCGGATTGGCGGCTCACGCCGGCCGACTCGAAGCTGGCCATCTCGCCCAGCAACCGGCAGGCTGATTCGAGCAGCGGCCAGGCCAGCGCTGCGCCCGAGCCTTCGCCCAGCCGCAGGCCCAGCGTCAACAGCGGTTGGGCCTCCAGGGCGCGAAGCATCAGCGCATGGCCAGCTTCGTCGGAGCAATGGGCGAAGACGCAGCGCGACAGCACAGCGGGCTGCACGCGAGCCGCGACGAGAACGGCACTGCTGGCGATGAATCCGTCGACGACGATCACGCGGCCTTCGAGCGCTGCCTGCAGCACCGCGCCGGACATCATCGCGATCTCGAGGCCACTGAAGGCCGCCAATGCGGCAAGCGGCGCGGTGGCTTGGGCGTGGCGCGCCAGCACGTCGCGCAACACGCGCACCTTGCGCGCCAGGCCGGCGTCGTCCAGGCCCGTGCCGCGGCCGACACAGAGCTCGATGGGCTGATCCGTCAGGCGCGCCAGCAGCAGCGCCGCGGCCGAGGTGTTGCCAATGCCCATCTCGCCCAGCAGCAGCGCGTTGCCAGGCAGGGCCTGCACCACCTCGCGGCCGGCGGTGATGGCCGCAGCGCATTGCGCTTCGCTCATCGCCGGGCCGGCCAGCGCATCGGCGGTGCCGGGGGCGATCTTGCGTTGCACCAGGCCTGGCCGGGGCGCGAAGTCGTGGCGCACGCCGGCGTCCACCACCGTCAGGGCCAGGCCATGCTGGCGTGCCAGCACGCTAACCGCCGCGCCACCGGCGAGGAAGTTCTCCACCATCTGCTAAGTCACGTCGCTCGGGTAGGCCGAGACGCCTTGCGCTGCCAATCCGTGGTCGGCGGCGAAGACCACGAGTTGGGGCTGATCCAGGCGTGGGCTGCTGGTACCAAGGATGCAGCCAATCTGGACGGCCAGCGCTTCCAGCCGGCCCAGGGAGCCTAGCGGCTTGATCTTGCCATCGACACGGGCTTGCAGCGTGCTGCGCAGCGTTGCGTCGTTCAGTTCGGGGATATTGGGGATCATGGGTGCGGCGTTTCTGCGGAATTGGAGATGGGGTGGTGATCTGTGGCCAGCAGCCGCAAGGCGCTGTGCAGCGCTTCGAGCGCCTCCGGTGGCTGCGCCGAAACGCGCATCCAACCCGGCAGGCCAAACAAGGTGGTGTCCCGCACGGCCAAGCCGCGGCGGCGCGGGGCTGCGGGCTGAATCGCGGCCGGCCGGTGCGCGCAAAGAAACGGCGTCACGCTGGGCGCAGGTTGCAGGCCCCAGGTCGGCCAGCCGGGCGCGCAG
>Ga0105237_10005278_pt1 | contig 14617 bp, 10 predicted proteins | sample KBSC24metaG_FD_81520 | JGI IMG/M metagenome (GOLD analysis project Ga0105237, IMG submission 81520) | Corn rhizosphere microbial communities from Kellogg Biological Station, Michigan, USA - KBS C2-4 metaG | ecosystem: Host-associated > Plants > Roots > Rhizosphere > Soil | place: Michigan, USA... | reverse complement strand
GCGACGTGGTCGGCTTCATCCTCGTCGGCATCGCCGGGCTGGCTGACGCGCAGCTTGGTCTGGGCTGCGCCGGCCGCAAACAAACGACCCAGCGCCTGATTCCCAAGTGCGCGGGAGAGGTCGGACAAGGGCGGACCGAGCGATTGATTCTGTCGCGGCAATGATGACAGCGGAATCGCTGTGGAAGCGTTCTGTCTGTCACTCCTGGCGGTTGTCTTTTCCATTCAAATGAGAAGCGGAAGTTGCGGGATGTTTCGGGCTACGAGAGAGACGGTACACAAAAACAAATGGAGCGCCTTCCGATCACCGATTTGAATTACAGCTCGGAAGGCGCCCCTGAAGTACCGCTTACGTGTATCGGTAAATGCTTCGATCAAGGCTCCGTGGGCGGAGACGCCGGTTTAGCTCGAGGGTCCTTCTTGACCGGCGACTTCGCGGCGGCGGAGGTTCGGGCGGGAGCGGCTGGTGACAGCGCTGGGGCCAGTTTTTGCTGCGGTGCCGCGACCGTAATGACATCGGTGCGCGTAACCGTGCTGCAATCCTGATTTACGACGACGAGCGCGCGCGAACCAAGTGCAGCGTTTTTGTCGGGAGTCACTTTCAGGTCAATTGAGGTTTGTGAGCCCGAAGCGGCGGTGGCGACCGTGACACTGACTCCATTGCCAAATGTATAAGTGGCGCCGGGATCCAGGTTCGTCCCCGTTATGTTGACGTCCGTAGTCTCGCCCGCGGTCACCTGTTGCAAGCTGGGTCCGGTGAGCGTCGTCGTGCCTTGAGTACAGGACCACCAGAACCGGCCAGCAGAGGCAACCATGCGGCGACAGGCGCAGTTGTCGATCAGGGTGATGGTGCCATCGCCTTCCACTTGCACAGAGGCGAGCACCACCCAGGGCTGAGGCGGGCACTCAGGACAACCAGGCACATCTCCGGTGATCAGATCTCCGGGAGGGGGAGCGACGGCGCCTTCGGTCGGACAACAGGTGAGCACACCAATCTCGTATCCATCATGCCAGCGGGAGCATTCGCAGCTAGCGTCGTCGCAGCCGCAGCCGATGGGTTGCACGCGCACGGGGCGGGTCATGGACTGTTTGTACTTGACCGCAATGTAAAGCGGACCGGGGTTGCGCTGGACTGTTACTTGACTGCACCAGGGATCGGGCACGTCGATGCAGGGATCACCGGTCACTCCGGAAACGCCCCGAGTACGCAGATCGACAGTCCGCTGGCAGTCGAGGACAATCTCGTCGCCGTATGGGCCGAGGATGTATCCGGTCTGTACTTGTACCTGCCACGGTGAAACAGAGACAGCACCGGTCGAGTCTGTCGTAGTGACTGGACAAACCAACGTGCCGCACACAACTCCCCAACCGTGAAGCAGGCGGTTGTGCCGCCGCAAGCGATCGCGGAAGTAGTTTTGCTCGAGCGTGAGGTCGTCAGGCGTGATGAGTTGCCGAGGATAGTAGCGGGGCAACTCGGCGACATGAGTATCGCAAGAGGTGGCAGGTGCACCCCCACAGCAGGTTGAGCTTGCGTTCATTGCTTTTCTCCTGTGAATCGAATCACGGCTTGCCGGCAATTGACTGCGATTGTCCAGATTGCGTGGCAAGGATCATTTCGTAGAGCAGATCGTTGGTGTAGCAGATGGGCCGCACGCTGATGTCGATGCTCTTGTTGGGGTCATAAGTCTGACCGGGATCGGGAATACGAATGTTCGCCAGCGGTATGCAGCAGTCGGGGCAGGCGCTTTGGCAACCGCGGTTGGTCACGTAGTTCGCAAGCGCAGCGTAATTCACCTGCCCGCCGACGACGATGTCTGCGATGCGTGAGTTGGCCCGAGCCGTGGACAACTTTCCTTCGATAAGTTTGAGGCTGTAGCGCTCCTTGATCGATCCTGGGGAGCACAAGCCTTGCGTGTCACAGTCACCGCCCAGGGCGGGGACTGGATCGCCGGTGCATTCGTGGTAGCAGATGGAGACATTCACAAACTTTCCACAGTCCCATCCCTCGCTGCCCGGTGTCTGCCCGTTTGCGCGAACGGGCGCTGCGGCAGGCGCGGGCGCCGTACCCGCATTGGAAGGCGAATTCGGAGATGCAGGCGGAGCAGAGGGAGCAGAGGATGGCGGCATGGGTAAGACCACGGGATCGGAAGGCTGGCACACGACGATTTCGTGTCCGCACTTGTCGATGGCAATTCCCGGCGTTACGACGATGCTCTGATAGTCACTCGTGAGTTGGACATTAAGTCCGCACAGCACGCCGTAACCGGAGACTAGCCGGTTGAGGAGCCAGCGTTTGCTGTTGAAGTACTGCTGCTCAAGCTCGAAGTGAAAGACATCGAGCATCTTGCCGTAGAAATAACGGTTGCGGACTGGAGGACAAATGTCAACGCAACTGTCGGAATTAGCGTGATTCAGCATGGTGAAGCCTCCTAGCAATATGCAGTTCAACTGAGCGGCGCTGTTAGTCCCAGGCTAGTTTCGATTCCCAAACGGTTCAGACAAGTGCCCGCGAGCACGGTGTCGCTGCCCAGCACCTGTCCGCTGCCCAGCGACAAAGTGCGCGTCGTGCCTGCCACAATGGTGTCGATTCCTACGCGACTCTGGAAGCCGACTCTGAAGCTGGGCTCAATCACACAAAGCTCGTAAGTTGTGTGGGCCGGAGCTTCTTCTTCAAGTACGGCTTGAATGCGAGTGAGCACATCGGCGCAACTGATCTGCCCGCGATATACAGCCACGGAGAAATGATGAGCAACATCGGTGAAGAGAGGTGAGCCCAAGTCGTCGTCGGTGATGAGGTGCGATTGGTCGAGATCGCAGGAAGTTCCCACGACCGCACCTTGAGGCTGAGCCGGGGCCAACATTGTGGTCCAGCCGAGAATGGAGGTCTCGGAGCCCGAAGCTGTGCCAGAATCGGTGGAATGCGAGGCACAATTGTCACAGCAACTTGCGGCTGAGCCAGGCAGCGCCCACCAGGAAGCGTGCAGGATAGGCTCTTCGATAATCGCGTTGACCCCCGCGAGCAAGCGGAGACTTTCACGCAGCCCGGCGCGGGTGCCCCGGCGTCCCGAAAGCTGAAAGATCTCGGCAATCAACTTTCGCTGCTTGCGCTCATCCCAGTTCTCGTCGATTGCGAAACCCAGGCACCCGGCGAGCCATCCGAGGAATCTTTCGGGCGACGCTTTCGGATCGAAGAGAGCCGGGAGGGCTGCAATCTCTTCCTCCACTTCCATGTTGAAGCTCTCGAAAAGAGAGAGCAGGCGGGGAAGAAATTCGTCGCACTCTCTGCGATCACGAAAGATCGCAGGCAGATACTGGTCGTATGTGGGATGGTCGAACTCCACACGCAACTGGGACAGAGCCGGGCTCGCGGCGGTTCCGTTGCTCAGGAACAGAACGCCAATCCACAAAAATTTTGCCCCCTTGCCGCCTATGTGAAGGTCGGTGATGTTTGTCCCTGCGGTGAAGGAAACCGGACGCCACCTCGGATCGGTGAAAGGATTCGAGGAGTTCAGGGCCGGCTGAGGGCCATCGTTGTCTTGCGAAGTCGTGTAAACAAACAAGTCAAGGTGTGCATTGACGGCCAATGGTTGAAGCAAGGCCTGCAAACGGTGCCAGACGACTTTCCTTCCGGGCACCTGGATGGGCGATGTGCTCCAGAGAACACCCCGGTTGCGACATCCACCGTGTGCCGATAACCGGACTGGCGGTGTAGCGCCGGAGTGAACCCAGAGACCACCCTTGCCGTCGAGCAGCAAGGCAGCAGCCGGACCGTCATAGCCGATCGCCTCTCCGGCGAATTCGATCGAATCCCGATTTATGTGGAAAGCGCGGACACGGCGACGGTCGGGAGTGTCGTCTCCCACATAGAGGTCCGAATCGCTCCCTGCCATGCCAGTTGCGTATTGCAGTTCCGGCCCGCCAATGACAAGTTTGTTGCCTTGCTTATCCAAGACAGGTGACCCGTCGGCATGAAAGGCATAGATGGCTCCGGCAGTGTCGGAGCGGTCCAGGATAAGGACCTCTATCTGGCCACACGATACACTAACGGCGATGTCGACGGGATTTTTGAGTGCGGAGGCAGTGTTCTGTGCGAAGGATGGTTCGACATCGCCAAGAGAATTGAACTTCTGCACTCGGTGATTTCCGTAGTCGACTACGTAGACGTTCCCCGCAGGGTCACAAGTCAGTGCCCATGGAGTGTTGAATTGTCCGGGAGCTGAACCTGGCCGGGGGATTCCTGCAGCCGTCGCCTGACCCCAGATCTCCAGCAGTTGGAAGGCGCGCAGGTCGAATACCTTGACGCAATGGTTTCCGCTGTCTGCTACAAGAAGGACATCTCTTTCCGAAGGCACCAGCAAGCCCCTGGGCGTTATGAACTGCGAAGGATTCGCTCCCGTCCCGCCAATACAGGAAACCACAGCACAGTTGCCGGTGCAGTTGTCGATACGCCAAATCCGGTCATTGAGCGGATCGCTGAAGTAGATGTTTCCAAGGCGATCGATTGCCAATCCCGAGGGGCCGTCGGGAGTGGGAGCATTGTGCACTTCGTCGGGCAAAGTGCCCTGGAAGTGAGGGACCGGAAGAAGGCAGAGGGTACCATTGGCGGACAGTTCAAGTCCGCTCCGGTCAAACCCTGGCCAGCAACCCATGCGGTTCAGGAAGAAGTAATTGTTCTGGTCACGATCGCTCATGGCGTGTCAGCTTTCGATTCCCATCCATGCGACTTTCCAGGAAGAGAGAACCGTGGGAAGGTCAAATTGGTCGTTGGAAAAAGGGAAGATCTGGACGATAAAACCAGTGGGAGACGGGGCTGGATTCGGAGAGATGTTGATCAGGGCGTCGACGAATACAGGCCGGTCATTTACAGAATGACCGCCAGGAAACAGACGGTCGCCTTCGATTCGCGCCACGTAAGCGGGCGTTGCCTGAAACTTGCCGCCGCTGGTGTTGATCTGGGCGGTAAAGACGAGGTCACCAATGGATACTGCACTGGGGAGGCCGGCAGGCGGCTGCGGTGTCCAATTCGCAGCTGAAATGCCGCACGCGATACGCGGCTGCCTAGGAGGGACGGCACTGCGCCGCTGGGTGACTGAAACCGGCTGCTTCAGCTTGCAATTCAATACCTCGATCTGGGCGAGCACGATAAAGACGCCATTGGTGATGCGCGCTTTCAGGTTTTCGTCAACAGCCTGGCGGTTGAGGTCATTGTCATTCAGACGGACCCAACAGAAAACCGGGTCCTCGCGCAACCGGATGACACCTTGTTCGGTACAAACACCCTGCCGGGTTTCCGAGGCCTTAAGGTCGGAATCGGCGGGATAGGAAACGGTGAGGAAGTAAAACACTGAGCCCCCCGACCCGTTGTCGGCTACGGGAGGAATCGCGAGCGTAAGGGTCTCGGTCAGGATGATCTCGCGACCTTCGGAATCCAGGGCGTATCCGGGCGAGATGACCACCTGGCGATCGCCGACATTTCCGATCACCGCATAGCCGCTGCCCACCCCGGGCTGGTGCAGGCTCTGATTGTGCAACCAGCGCATTTCACGATTGAAGGCCTCGAGGGTTTGCAGATCGTCGGCAAAGAGGCGCTGCCCATTGAAAAACTGGATGCGCTCCAGGAATTGCGTCTCACCGATGATGGCCATTTTTCGTCCTCACAATTTGTTCAAGTTGAGCAACATGTTCTGAAACAGGCTGAGGTTCACAGAAAACAACGGGATGCGCTGCAGCAGCGCGAGGAATGGAGCCGAGGCGTTCATCTGGCATCCGATCCAGGAGACATAGAGTTTCTGACGTGCCGCGAACAAGGGGAAGTCAGACGGTCCAACTTGCTGGGCACCCTGGGTGCCCCAGGTCATAGAGAGAACGACGCCCGTGTTGTCAGGAGGCAGAGCGAGGCGGAAGACAAAGCTGGTCAAAGACTGCTCGGCGATGCTCGGGAAAATTGCGGGCACGATTTGGTGAGTTCTCGGACTCCATACAGGACCCTCGAGCCACGCGAAATAGCATGGTTCGTCAGTGAAACCAGCGGCCGACGTATCGATCGTAGTCTGCACGCCATAGGGACCTATGTGGCGTCTGGCTACCAATTCGGTGGTCCAGAGCTGCCAGGATGTGTTTCCTGGAACTGTGGAACCAGTGGCCAGCAACGGCCGCGAGAGTGGGCGGACGGTGGGAGAGATCACGGAGACAGAAGAGCGACCACCCTTCACGAATTTCACCTCAGCCAGTGGAACGCCATCATAGCTTTGACAGAAATCCTTTTTGCGCCAAATGAATTCGACGAATTGCGGGGCCCTGCTAGAACACCCGATTGCTGCAAGGTCTTGCGGTCGAGGCTGAGAGATTTTCTCGCGATAGCGAGCAAAAAGAACTATGTTCCCGTCGGTGGAGACGTTGGGCACCGGCACGGTCTGGTCGCTTTCTAGAATTAACTCGCGCCCGGAATCATCGTAGGCCAATCCTGCCTTCACCAGAATGGCTGTTGTGCCAGGGTTGGAAGTGGCGCCGAAACCTTCGTGAATGCCGTAAGCATTGTGCAGAGCGCGGTTGTGCCACCAGCGGCGCTGCGCTTCTACCGCATGAATGCAGTTGAAGTCGGAGGAGCGCAACTTCTGACCTTGCCAGTAGCGGGCGCGTTCGAGATTTCGTTTTTCTACAGGTGACATGCTGGGCTCTAGAGAACTGTGATCTGGTGAGGACCGGAGGCCACGAGCCAAGTTGCGCTCAGGCACACATTGCCGCACTGCGGCTGGCCATCGGCTCCTACCAGAGCGAGGGAAGAAACGTAATCGACGCCGGGAACCTCATCGATGACGCGCATGATTTCGGATCGGTAGACGTCGCGGCCAACAGGCCAGCCTGTTCCGTCGGGTCCGCCGACGAGCGGATCGAGAAAGGTGGTCAAGGCTGAGACGACCTTTGTCTGGAGGTTGACTTTGTTTGCGCCGTCAAGTGCCTTCACGTCGGCTTGAACCGTAACCTGGAGATAGGAAGGTGCGATGACTTCGACGCGCGTGCCAATGATGCGTCGGCGGCGCAGATAATTGGAAACTCGTTGCAACAGCCCCGGCGACGGTGTGGGCCGGTCCACGGGCAGGAACGGCAGTACGATGACGGTCACAATTCCGGGAGCCTGGAAGCAAGGGAAGCTGGGGTGGAGATTAGCGCGGGCGCTGACTCGTGCGATAAGAGTTCCGGGCGTCTGTTTAGCCAGTGTTTCGTAGTCTGCCAGGGTCACAGCGCGATCTGTACTACGCATGAGCTGATCGGCCCTTCCAGCGGCGAGAACCAGAGTTTCGGCGATAGTTCCACCCGTTGCAGGCAGCGGATTTACTACACATGCAATCTGCGGGTTGATCACCGTCCATTGGTCGATTCCGGAGACAGGGCCGCGCAGGAGCGCGCGATTGTGAGGTGAATCGGCTAAACCCGTAATGAGCTTCGGCGCTAGATTCCCCAGTTGTGCGCGGGTGGTTCGATACTTCGCAAAGATGAGACACAGCTCGCGCGGCGGAGTGCCGGAGTCACGAAGCTCGGGCGGGACACGACCCTTATTTCCGTCACCAAATGTGATGCGACCCTGGTCGGCGTCCAGCACGGCATGCTGATCTTTGGGCGTAGAGGCATCGAAGTCCAGGCACAGACGCCAGCGCTTCCATTGGCCTGCTTCAAGGGAATACAACTCGAAGCTCGATGCATCGATGGTAGCAGCGGGCGCCGACAGTTGCAGGTTCGGCGAACCGTCCCCGTATCCAAGGAATGCAGCTTCGAATGCGAGCAAACCTTCTGCACCGGTTTTCGGCGCGCGGAAGGCGTAGACCAGGAATTGCGGATCGGTCTTGGCATCACCGTTGAAGTCGAGAGCAACGACCTTTTTCTTTTCGTTGAAGGTCGGCTTGATGAATGCGGTTTGTCCGGTCGCAGGAGCGCCGGAGGAAGAGTATTGGATCGTGGCGGCTGTGTCGATCGTGAAGGTTGCTCCGTAGGGCACAGTCTGCTGCACTGGAACGCCGTTGTAGGCTACGTCTTGAAGGAGCGGGGCCGCGTCGAACGAGCCAGCGGCTACACGACAGCGCAGGTAGTACTTCGGGTCGGTGTTTGCACCGATACGCACGCCGGCCATGATTGCGGGCAGACGGAAGGTTATGCCGCCATCCAGCGTCAACGACCGCGTATTATCGACCACTTCGTTGTTCGTTGGATCCAGTTCGATCCACTGCAATCCCCCAGAGATGTTACTGGCGAACTCCCAGACGAGGCGCACGGCATGATGCGTTAGCGCGGGCCGTGGAGGGGTTGCAGGAGACGAGTTGTTCAGTGAATGACATCCGCAAGGTTGATCGGAATTGCCTGGGCACGGATTCGCTGGAGGCTGGCAGTCTTTTTCGCTGTCGGCCATCTCTTGCAGAACTCGCTGGCGTTCCCCCCAGGACGAGCTTTCGATACGGATGCTGAAGAAGATCTGAACGCTTACGTCCACTGGAAGAGGGTCTGAAAAACCAAGATAAAACTCGCCGCCTTGAACAGGGTTCTGGCCAAAGGGATAGATTGTGGTGCGACGCTGCCAGATGGGAGTTAAGTCCTGAAACGAATTTCCACTTTTCGACTGGAGAACGTCGAGCGATCCGCCGGCCAGGGTAATCGGTTCGCGAGTGCGATAACGCGTTTGAACGGAAGATGAATCCAGTCCCGCGAACTCGACGCCGGCAGGCAGAGTGATGGGTGCGGATCCCTCGGTCAACCGGACGCGAAGCACGGCCTCAGCGGGCAAGGGAGGCAGTGGAGCGATTCCGACGAGTTTGAGAAATTTGCGGCGCCCGCGATCGGATATCTGATTCAGCTGAAAGATATCCATCTCGGCGATGAACGCCAGCAACTCGGTGAGCATGATGCCCGGGTTAGAAGGGTTGTGGTCGGACCACTCCGGGCCGTAGACGGGGACAAGCGAGCGCCCTTCATCCACAAGGTCGGCCCACTTCCGGTCATCGAGATTAGGCAGTAACAGAGGCATCGATTCAGGCTTTAGGCTTCTTGCGCTTCCAGAAAGAGAACCAGCTCTTGGTTGCGGGCAACGCAGCGGGAGTTCGGGGGCGGCGTCTCGAAGCGAGAAATTCGAGAACGGCCTGGTTGCCAATCGTCCGCTGGAGAGCAATCAACTCGCGACGAGACATGAGAGGCGGCCACGCGGTCGACTTCGGTGCTTCGGGGACCGGCGAGCTTTGGTCGACTTTGAAACGCTTCCAGAATTTCCAACGCAAAGTCATGCGTTCAGACGGCCATAGTGAGATTCAATTGCAGCTGACCGGCCACTACGATCTGTCCGGCGGGAATGTGGGCCGAATCTCCCTGCAGGACTCCATTCACAAAGAGAGACAAGTCTTCGACAAAATCCACGCCATCGACGTCTCCGAGCACGGCGGCGACATCGGAAAGGAAAACATCGCGACCGAGGTCCCAGCCTTTGCCCCCGGGCCCGCCATACAGTGGGTGAAGGAAGTTTTCGAGCGCAGCGCGGGCGGCTTGTTCGACTTCACCGGCCATGGTGACATCAGTGGGCGCGATCACCGCGGTGACATCTATCGGCAAGTAGGTTGGTCCGACGACGTTGATCTGATGAGCCGCCGCGATATCCGCGGGAGCGTTCTGTTCCAGGTAATTCTGGACTTCTTGCCGAAGTCCGAAGGACGGCATCGGCCGCGGCTCCTGGCTGTGCGGAATGATGATCAGCGTGATCCAACCAGGCAGGCGTATGCCGTCGGGATTCGTGGTCGGGATGGCGCGCGCGACGGCGACGCCGGCGGAAGCTTCATGGGCCAGGTTCTCGTAGCCTGCGAGACTGATGGCCCGTCCGCGGTTCCTTAGACTCTGCGGCGCGCGTTCTTCGAATTCCTCGAGGGTTTCGCCGTCGGCTCCGCCCTCAGCGGGTCTGGGGTTGCTGACTCCGGATACCCCGGAGACCGTGCCCAATAGCTGAGTGATGGTGCCGGAGGCGACGTTACCGGCCAGACCGCCTCCTGTACGAAAACTACTCGCTTGGATCGCGGCGCGTGCCGGAGGAATTTTGCCGGCGCTGCCGTCGCCGAAGAACAGACGTCCGGAAGCATGGTCGAGTACATAGTCGCGGGCATCGCTATTGGAATCGAAGAAGTTCTCCTGTTCGTCCCATTGCACCCACACTTCGGAAATCAACTTTCTCTTGTCGCGCTTGAGGTGCATCTTGCCGGAGTAAATGTCTGTCTGCGTGCCTTCGCTGGCGAGTTGGTCCTCAAGGTCGCTTACGAAAGATGAGTCGCCCTGCGCGAGATCCATGGCGATGAGGCGCCATTCCGTGTTGGCTCTTGGCCCGGCGAGTTCCTGCACCTCGATGGTCTGTTGATCGAGGACGGGGATCTGGGTGAATTGGAATATCTGGTTCGGAGCACCGGTGCTTGCGCCCAGGGGAAGGTTCCTCACGGTGCGGAGCTGCGCGGCCCACACCGCGTTGGGGAAGATGTTATTGATCGTCGAGATGGCAGGATCGGCATCTTCATCGAGGCGGCCACGCACCCAGTGCAATGATGTGCCGAAGCGTGCAAGGGCCTGGCTGTCACCTTCGGCCAGGAACGAGAGCATGCCTGGCTGCTGGAGGTTTCGTGTTTCATCCTGAGCGACCAGCTTTTGCCATCCGCCGCCATTCCAATATTCCCAAAGGAGGTGTGGGCCGCCGCTGTCGCCGCCTTGTTCCGCGATGTCGAAGTAGATTCCGAAATTGTTTACAGGAAGCGCCTTGCTGAAGCCGAGATAGAGCGCAGGAGTGATTTCGGCGACGGGTTGATAGAGTGCAAACTTGACACCTGGCCAGCGCGCTTTCTCGGTCACGTCCAGGAATTGGAAATCGTTGTAAGTGAAAACATTCTCGGGCTGCGCCGGCCCTTGTACCCACGAATAACCGAAACAGAAGCGGTTCACGACAGGCGGCTGTGGTTCGACGTAGTTCACCGTGATAGATGGAGTTGTCGATGTAAAGGTGATGCTCCTCGTCACGCCATAGCCGCCGGCGGCGAGCCGGACCCTGATCCAGAAGCCGGCGTCGTTGTTGACAGTGGTGGCGCGAAGATCGTTTGGTACGGTGAACTTGATAACCTCGGTGAAAGTGAAATCGCTGGTGCTCTTCGTCGATTGAAGGAGTGTCACCCATTCGTCGCCATTCCAGTATTCCCAATTCAACACATGATCGATGCTGTTGGCGGAAGGGCCAGCGTCGCAGGAGACAAAGAGAGAGACGAAGGCGTTGCTCTTGCTGAGAATCTCATTTTGTTTGAAATAGAAGCTGGCGCCAGCGACGGGCGATTGTGTGAGGGGATAAAAAGCTTTGCTCACATCCAGGGTTTTTGCGTTGGCCAGCGCTTTGTCGGGGGCGAGGCCCTCCACCTTCACAACAACGGTGAGCACTGCGCCGGTTGACGGCAGGTTGTAGCGAACAAAGGTTGTACCAGTCAGGCCAACGAATGAGACATCTACCTGATAGGTCATTCCACGCACCAGAGACCAGTTGGTGGGCTGCAGAGTTCCTGGGCCAGAGGCTGTAACCGGGGGAAGCAAGAGTTCCGGATCGAGTTGCGTAAGCGTCACGTCGACATCATCGAGGACGTTTCCGTTTTCATCGACGGCAATGACATACGTCTCACCCAAGTCTGCGGCGAATGAAGCGGAGATCTTGAGCTCCAAGCCCTGGTCGATGAGCGTACGCAGACGGATGGTATCGGCCAGCGGCAAGATCAGTGCGGGATCGGGGGGCAGCGGCTGGTCAAGTCGACCGCGAATCCAATAGGAGGGCGTGCCATTCACGGTGGTCAAGGCGGTCTGCGCTGCATCGGTTTCGAGACGGACGGATCCGCTTTTGGTCATTCCCTGGGTGCCGTCGTGGCCAGCTTCGGCGGCTTCGAGACAGGAAGGTTGGAAAGACTTGAATTCGCGCCACACTTGGCTATCCCAATACTCCCACACGATATTGAGAGCAGAAGAAGCGCCCTGGGCGAGTTCGAACTCCACTTCGAGATGGGTCTTGCCGGCAAAATTCAGAACCGAGGAGTTGCCTATGTAGATGACGTGGGGCGTCGGTTGCAGCTGCAAAGGCTGGAACAGAACCATGGGTTGTGCCGAGGCGAAAGCCGCTGAATGGTCGATGTACTGATCACGTCCCGGCCAGAGACTGGCCACTTGAGCAAGAACAGCGCCGCTGATGCCGATGTCCTGCTCAGTCTCGAAAACGATCTGCTGGCTGCTGCCCTGCGGAGGCGGGGCTGCAACCTGGGTGCCTTTGGAAGCAGTGCTGTCGGGTGATCCACTGTTCAACTTGAACACGATTGGAGCACGCGCCGACTGCGCGGGGATGAGCCGAAACCCCAGAAGGTCCAGCATCGCCAACTTGTTTTTGAGCGGCGCCTGGTTCAATCTCTGCAACACGGCTTCCACGAAGCGAGAAAAGATCTGGCCGAGCGCCGCACCAGCGCTCTTGTCGGGAGGATTCCAGGCGGGGACAAAACCACGACGCCGGTTCTGCCACTGTGCGTATACCGCGTTGTGATCGCGCTCATCGATGAGTGGCGTGCTGGGGGGGATCACGGCGCGGCTCCTTCATCGAGATAGTAAGGATAGACAAGGTTGTGCACGGTGTTGGTCACGCGAATACGGTAAGTGATCGTGATGGTGAGCTTGCCGGGATCGGATGAGATCTTGACTTGCAGCACGTCGATGCGCGGTTCCCACTTAATAAGTGATTCTTGAACTCGGCTTTGAATGGAGCGCAAAGTGGTCTGGTTGATGGGTCCGAATACGAACGATTTCAAGCCAGCGCCGAAGTCGGGGCGCATGACGCGTTCTCCCCAGTCTGTTCCCAGGATGATGCGGACAGCCTGGTCCACATCGCTTTCGTAAAAGGCGAGTGCCGTCGAGCCGTCAGGAGCAAGGCAGACAGGATATTTCCATCCGACGCCCAGGAACGCTTTTGCTGGCTGGATTTCTGGCATGGTTTTATCCGCCGATCAAAACTGTGGGGCATCCCGCCGCGATGGGATTCGGGCCGCCCGCTTCCACAATTTGGTCTCCCTGGCGAGCGGCGGGAAAGCCGTCGATGAAGACGGTGAGGCTGCCTTTGCCGACCACGCCACCGACGTGCGGCTGCACGCCGTTGACGAGCGGACAGGCGTGGGTGTCGACCTCAGCGCACCACGCCGGCTGTTTTCCGATGGTGACCGTGGGGCTGCCGGGACCAGGGCCGAGGGGCGTGCCGTGTCCGGTCATATCTCCTACTCGCGCGGCAAAAGGCATTGTTTGGTTCTTCCTCAATTCAGTTGAATGGTGAGACCCTGAACGGTTACGTCGCCGTTCGAAGACAGGCTGGCGGAAACATCGCCCGACATCTCGAGTTCGAGCGCCTCGAGCGAGATTTTGCCGGTTGGGGCGCTGAGCTTTATATCGCCTTTGGTCGAGATTTCAATGGAGGGCGGAACTGCAACAAGATTCATCGAGATGGTATGCACGCCTTTGGTCGTGCTGATTTCGATCTTCTTCGGGTCGATCGTTATCTGTTGTTCGGTGCTCGTCTTGATGGTGATGGACTGTAGTGCGTCATCCAGCTCGATAGAGTGCGCCAATGGGCTATCTTTCACGCCAGTCTTGATGATGCGCTTGGTAATGAAATCGGTCGGCGAGGTTGCAGGTGGGCGATTCATCGTGCTCCAGAGGCCACCGAGGACGTAGGCATCGCGATGATCGTTCTTGTTGAAGGCGACCAGAACCTCGTCTCCGACCTGAGGAGCCCAGAGAAATCCGCGTCCTGAACCGCCGCCCAAACCGAGAATGCGGGCCATCGGGTTGAACTCCGGATGTGACGTAATGTGAACTTCCACTCTGCCTTCGGAAAGCAGGTTGAAGTTGTCACGGACGACGCCCGGCGCAATTCCAAAGCCGGTTTCTTTTTGGCTGGAAAGTCCGGAGACCCATTCCAGCAGACCAGACGACATAAATGCCGCACTCCTTATCGATCGTTAGGTGAGTTTCTGGCTCAACCGATGGCTTGCCCCTGCACCCGGACCAACCCAGCCGGCCCCTTGGGGACCGGTATGCCGCCAAACCAGACTTCCTTGCGCACCTTGAAACTTGTCTTGTACCCGCCGCTATCAAAGGTGTGGATGGCGGAGGTGATGCGATATAACCCGCTGAATTGATCGCCGAGACCAATCAGGTTGACGACCCTGCCCGCCTTGATCGCGGGATTGCCGATTGTGTTGCCGGAACCCGTGAGGCGGTTATTGAGGCGCGGAAGAAGCTCCGTCAGAATCTCGCGCAATGAGTTGGCGAATCCGGTGGGCTTGATGGAGATGGTCTTTTTGGCGGAGTCGCCGAGTACCCCATCGATATCGCCGAGGCCGGGATAGATCATTAAGTTGAAGGCCGCCCGATCGTAGTCCCAGGAGACGACGATCGTGAATTCCATCTGGAGCGTGGCGACCCAAACCTTGGCGGAAACTCCGAAGACGTCGCCCACTGTGGTAATTCTTGGCGAGAAGTCCATGATGGACTTTCCCCACACGAGAGTGACGCTGGGTGAGTAGTCCTGAATCAGAAACTGAAAG
>Ga0105237_10005277_pt1 | contig 14621 bp, 14 predicted proteins | sample KBSC24metaG_FD_81520 | JGI IMG/M metagenome (GOLD analysis project Ga0105237, IMG submission 81520) | Corn rhizosphere microbial communities from Kellogg Biological Station, Michigan, USA - KBS C2-4 metaG | ecosystem: Host-associated > Plants > Roots > Rhizosphere > Soil | place: Michigan, USA... | reverse complement strand
TCGATCCCAGAGGCCTGTTGTAGCCCGTCGGGAAGGGGTTGTCCCAAGGGAACTGGCTGACAATCGCAAACCCTCCTGGTTGGGGCCGTTACCAACCGCTGGACCATGGAACTGGGACAATCCTGGCGATTCCAGTTCATGTTTACTCCGGGGACGAGCACAACCATCACCGACACCTTGAAAACGGGACGCCACTGGGGAATTCCAGCTAAAGAGGATGGTTCCACTCCGGAGGATTATCTCCTCATCAGCCGCATCCGCAATTCCTCCACAGGAGGATTGCTCATCGTTGCCGCTGGCGTAAAACAGTTCGGAACCGAAGCCGCCGGCCGCCTACTCACAGATCCGGTTCAATTCAGCGCAATACTCAGCAGACTGCCCCGCGGCTGGGAGGACAAGAACCTCCAAATCGTTCTTCACGCCCAGGTGATCGGCAACACCCCCGCGCAGCCCGAAGTAGTGGCCTTCCACGTTTGGTAAACTTGGCGACCCGCTGGCTCCGTTTTGCGGGCGTCCACTCCGGGGTCAGATCCCGAACCTTCCAGGGATTTCATGCAGCGTCTCAGGTTTCCCGTCCGGCAAATTACCGGCTGCCACCAAGTGGTGATCCCCGCCGTATGTTGCCCATCCGTCGTTAGAGTCCCGTAAACCGTATTCTAGTGAACCCGGCGCGGTCCAAACGGCGATACTTTCCCTTCCGTCACCCCGTCACTCGCCGGAATCGGAGCCGGCGACGAAGCTAAGGCAACTTCGTCAGAAAAACTGCGGCGAGGTTGGGCGAACAAGAGCACTACAACCGCAACGGTCGCGCAAATCATGAGCAAAACTGCTTTCAGGAGATGCGGTAGCGGCTGAACCTCTTGTTGTGTGAGTGCGGTCATGACTACACTAGGGCAATCGCCGTGCCACACGGAAGCCCTTGAAAACTAAGGATTCTGAATCGAAGGATCGAGGTAGAATTTACGCATTGTGGGGTAGACTGGCAGTCTGCGGCGGGTTGTGAACCCGCCAGGAGCGCTAATTATTAGTTGCGAGTCGACTGTACCTTAGGAGTGGCCAGATAACCAATAATTTGGTCCTTTTTAATCTCGTTCACAACGATTTCATACGGCTGCCGAGCCTTGGCCATATAAAACTGAACAGGTTCGTTCACGTTCTTATCTCGTTTCTCGACTCTCTTGTCATCAGCCACAACTTCGATGGTGTACTTGTTCTTCTTCGTGTCCACCTTCTTGAGCTGAATGCTGACATCCCCGACTTTCTTAGGCTCTTTGGTCCTGGTGAGATTGAACTCGAAATAGTTCCGTTCCCCGAGCGCCTTCAGCGCCATCAACTCTTTTCCGTTGGTTGCCACGAGTCCGCTCTGTTCGCCAAGATCGCCGCGCACGCTTTTAAGGTCTGCGATGGTCTTTTCCAGATCGGACTTGTTCTTCTGGACGTCCGTCTTAACGTTACCCACTTCCGTAGTCACTTCGCCGAGCTTGGTGTTGGCCGTAGTGGCCACTTCGCCAACCTGCGTCAGTTCCTGCTTCATTTGCTGCGAGGCCTTAGCCTGACGAAGCTGTTCGTCGGAAAGCTTCTTGGCGACTTCTTCCGTATGTTTGGTCGCTTCGAGTTTAGCCTGGCCTACTGCCATCGCCTGCTGGCGGCGCGCGGCTTCCAATTCATCTTTCAACGAACTGAGGCTGCGGCGCGCGGTTGCGACGGAGACCGTCGAGCTTTCCTTCAGACTTGCCATATCGGCCAACGTGGTTTTCTTGAACTCGGCAAAGTCGGTGCTGGTGCTATCCAATTTAGTGAAGAGGAAAATATTGGCGCCCAGCAGGGCGATCACCGATCCAAACAGAACCGGTATCTTCCAGCCGCCGCCTTGAGGCTCATAGGCAGGCACCTGATTGGGATTACTCATGGCAAATACTCTCCTTCAGTCAGTTGTTGTTACTAATCTAGCATTTATCGGCCATTCCGGCGCGAAAGTTTACTCGCCCTTGGTCTTGACCAGAGCCGGCCGGGCGAACTCCAGAAGTTCCTGTTTGGGAATTCCAGGTTCAAAACAGCGCCGGCAGCGCGCCTCATACAGACCTCCCGCTCCAACGACAATCAAATCCTCAGACCCGGCCAGCCTTTGCGTGTGCTTGGCAGGATTGCCGCATCGCACACAAATGGCCAACGTCTTGGTGATAGATTCCGCCTGAGCAAGCAGATCCGGAACCGGCGGAAACGGCCTGCCCATAAAATCGGTATCCAGGCCGGCGATAATCACTTGTTTGCCGCTGTCTGCCAATTGTGATGCAACATCCACCAGACCGGTTCCCATGAAGTTGGCTTCGTCGATGCCGATGACCTGCGTGCGCCAGTCCACCCTCTTCAGAATTTCCCCCGCTCCCTCGACGGTGTCGGATTTCATGCGGAGATCGCTGTGCGAGACGATTTCGCTGTCCGAATAGCGGACATCAATAACCGGCTTGAACACCTGGACCCGCTTCCGAGCGAACATCGCCCGGCGGAGCCGCCGGATCAACTCCTCGCTCTTCCCGGAAAACATGGGTCCGCAAATCACTTCGATCCAGCCGGTATTGCCGGTGACAAAATCCATTCGGTCTACGATGGTAACAGATACGATCTCAGATGCTTCTCAATACCCGCGATTTTCGCGAGAAAACCGCTACCAGTGCAACGCTTCGGGAACCTCTCGAAAGAGTTTCTTGAGCTCAACCAGTAGTTCCCGCTGACGGCGCATCTCTTGAAAGACAGTCGGGTGTTGCATGCGGCGAACAGCGTGGGCCAGAAGATTCAATTCCTTGGCGCCTGTGCCGCTTTCGCGCCTCCGGCCAAACTCGACAATCCTGGCCCTGTAGCTTTCATAAGCCTCTTTGCGCGCCCTCGGTAGAAACGCTCGCCGATTCAGGCCGAGCACGTCGATCGTATATTCGGCGCGCTTGAATTCGGGGGAACCTTCGTCTGCGATTGGAACAAAACAAAATGTGCCCCCGCCGATGTCGAGCATCACATAGTCCAGCGGATTTTCGGTTCGAGGATGGAGCAACACCTTCCTGCCCGTCACCGGCTTCGTCACCCGGTCCCCACGCTTTCGCTCGAGGGCGAGAACCTGGCCTCTGTCTGTGAAGACCGCAAAACGATTATTCTTGGGTCCGTTACACGGACCGCATGCGTAAAGATAGTTCTCCCAATCGAAGGCCAATTCCGGATAGAGATTTTTTGGATGATGATGTTCTACTTCATCCGCCGCCGAGTCCTCGCAGTACATGCACCGCCTCGCGCCGGCGCACATGGCGTCGAGCGTACTCTTAACTTGCTCGAATACAGCGTTCGTCTTACGGTTATAGCTCGCAAATTTAGCGGCAGCAATTTCTACCCGCTGCGCATAATTGCGCTCGGCGTCGACCTCGGCTTGGTAGCGTTGCAGTCCTTGTTTCGCATGGCGTGGAAGGTCTGCGGGTTCAATTCGGACCATCGCTCAACTATTTGTGGTTACGTGCGGAGAGGTCGGAAACGCCGCCCGAAGCTTCTCCTGCGCCTCCCGCTCCTCCTTCGAAAGCCCTTTGGCCAATTCCTTGACATTCAGTGCGGCCAGCTTCTCCTGCATGTCGTTACCCTCCCTCGACCGCGTATCTGCCGTTCCAAACGCTTCCGTGCTGTAGGCATCCAGTATGTCCCCGTACAATAACCGGTCCCGATCCGTCCCCTCCAGCATCCGGCCCGACTCGTCGGAGCCCGGCGTTGGCAGGCGAAAAATCGATCCATTCACCGCCGCCTGGCAAATCAGCGGACTGTGTGTCGTCACAATAAATTGGATATTCGGAAAATGTTGCGTTAACCAAAATCCGATCTTCTTCTGCCAGGTCGGATGAAGGTGGGCGTCGATCTCGTCGATCATCACAATACCCGGGACAACAATGCTCTCGTTCTTGCTGTCAAACACCTGGTCTCCGGAATAAACTCGTAGCATCTGACGGATCAACTCGAACGTCATGCTCAAGATCGAACGATATCCATCGCTTAGTTCCTCGACCGCGACGGAAAAACCATTAGCGTCCTCGAACTCAACACCCCGCGAAGAAACTTGTTTGAGTCGAATCTTGTGAGGTAAAAAGTTGTCCTGGTTAACAAATTGCTTCAGCCGATTTAGAACATGACCCTCGGAAGATTTTTCCAGTTTCTTGTAGTTCAGCTCTCTTAGCCAGTAGAGACTTTCCGTAAGAGCAACATTTTCGCCAAACACAGAGACATGAGCGCCCAAGCGGGGGCTGGAAAGAAACATTCGATCTGCCTCCTTGTCGCCGCCGGTAAATCTTCTAAACGGGCCATACGCAACCGAAAACCAACCGTCTCCAGTCCCCCAGATGTGCCGCTCCGCCGAGATCGGCTTCAAATTCAATTTTTCCAGTTGGACGCCCTCCTTATCGCGTAAAAGGCGAACACCCGCGTAGACAGTCTGCCGGTGGCCCGTATTTCCCTTTCCGGAAAAATGGTCATACTGCGCATCGCGAACCAACTGGACAATCACCCTCCCCTGTTGACTTCCCGATCGCAACCAGGCATTCCAATCCTGCCTCGCGGCCGCCGCCTCCTTGGGTCCCACTAGACATAGGGCAAGCGCCCGAAGAAAAGATGATTTACCAGCTCCGTTGTCGCCCAGGATTACATTCCAACTGGCGCGCCGGCCCTTGGGCGAAGACCAATCCAATTCCTTGATAGAGCGGACATTCCGTATCCTCGCGCTGCGAATGAACATTCAAAGCTATTCTTGCACTTTCGGTCCTTCGCACGGAATGAATCTGGGATGACGGAGCGGCGGAGTTGTGAAACTCAGGAGTGCGGCAGGCCGCCGGGTCTACGATGGTAGCCGATGGTCTGTATGAACGGGCGCGTCATCCGTCCTGAATGGCTCGATGAAATGGAACCCCACGAGACTCGCCGGCCATTGCGGGAACTCGTGCTAATTAATCGTTTTCTCGGCGGACACAAGGTGCTGCGCAGAACAATGGCTGCTCTGGAGATTCCGGCGAGCGAGCGCTTTACATTTCTGGATGTCGGTTCGGCAACCGGCGATATGGGGCGTTGCGTGCGCGAGCAGTATCCGCAGGCCCAGGTGACATCGCTCGACCACCGCTTCCTTCATCTCCAAGGGGCAGGGAAGCCGTGCGTGTGCGGCGACGCTTTCGCCATGCCGTTTCGCCCGGGCAGCTTCGATTTCGTCCACTGCTCGCTGTTCTTACATCATTTTCAAGACTCTGAAGTCGTGTCGTTGCTCCGCAGCTTCGGCGCCATCGCGCGGCGTGCCGTAATTGTCAGCGATCTCGAACGGCATCCATTACCATACTTTTTCATGCCGGCCACCTGGTGGCTGTTCCGGTGGAGCCGTGCGTCGATGCATGATGGACCGATCTCGGTTGAAGCAGCTTTTCACGCGAAAGAGCTGAAGGTGTTGGCGGAAGCAGCCGGGCTGGTGAATGTGAATGTCCAGCGGCATCGGCCTGCGTTCCGGGTGTCTATGATCGCTGGGACCCGAGCCATTTCGCCAGCTCCTCTCCAAAAGTGTTCAGACTATTCGTAATCCGATCCGTCTCCACGTTCACCAACGCATACCGTTGCACCTGCGGATCGCCGGTGTGAATCAACGCGCGATAATCCTCGCGCAGATTCGGGAGCTCATCGAGTGATTCCCGAGAGCCCCGCAGCGTCGCGGCTAGCGATTTCAGCGTCAATTCGACGTCGTCGCCAAATTGTTTAAACGATCCTCGGGCAGGCACCGCCCGGCTGCTCGACAAACCTGCCTCCAACGCCATCAGCGCATGCGTAAAACGATGCCAGCTAGCCATCATCGCATTGAGCAACACAACCGATTCCTTCGGTGTACCGGGTTCGGAGATGAGGCGATCTACAGAGGCCTCCAGATTCGATCGCGCGAGCCGGCCCGCCACTCGCGTGCGGTCGAGTTCAGCGGTAAGATCCCGATCGGGGTTGATATAAGCGTCGCCAATCACGGCGAAATACTCGCGGAATGCGTCCAGCATCTGCGCCATCGTTTCCCGTATTTGCGTTCGCTCCCACGTCGGCCAGAGCCAGTAAGCCAGCAGTGCGACGGTTCCCCCTGCCAGCGTGTTCACTGCACGCGCGATCATAACCTCTTTCGGCGGCACTCCGGTGAGGGCGATCAGCACTACCACCAGCGCAGTGACTGCAGTGGTCAGGATCCCGTAGTTTGCTCCGCCGAAACACCGCAGGATAAACATGAACACCGCCGCCAGCGCCACTTCGGCATACTTGTTCTGTTCCAGGAAATGAAAGATTCCCGTAGCCAGCAGCAGTCCTGTGAACGTACCAATCAGCCGAAGCGCTCCCCGGCTGAACGTAGCGGTGAAGTCCGGCTTAAGCAGAATAGCGATCGTCATCGGTACCCAATAGGCTCTCGGCAGACCAAGCCCACGGGCCAGAGCATCCCCGAAAGCCACGCAAATGGCCAGACGGACGGCGTGGCGGCAGGCCGTCGATTCGAGGCTCAGGTTTGCGCGCAACGTCGCCAGTCGTCCAGCCAGCCGCAAGCGCCACGGCTTTTCGGATTCGCCCCGCTCGAAAGATTTTTGACCGGCCGGCGTGAGATTGGTCTCCAGGTCGACGGCTGCGCGAATCTGCCCGGTGAGCGCATCCATCTGCTTCCTGGCGTCGGTCGCCAGCGCTGCCGCAAGCTCCGACTGGCCAGGCCGAGGGCAGCACAATTCTTCGGCGAGAGCCTCCAGCTTTTCGAGAGAATCCGCCGCCGTGCTGATCGGCTGTCCCGCCAGCAGCGAGGTTCCTGTGGAATGGAGTAGTTGTGAGCTGGCCGCGAGGTAACTATCCACCAGGACAGCCTGCGGACTCCCCGGTGTTTCGCGTTTTATACGAACACGCAGCCGGATCAGTATCAGCAGACTCAGCCGGATGCGCTCGGCCTGGCTAAGAAGCAGAACATATCTCTCGCCGGCCAGCGTCCGCGCATTGCTCAACGTAGCGAGAGCAGTTTGGGCACGCGTACTCTCGGCGCTGGCCGGAGGAGATTGTAGTGCATCCACCGGCTTCGAGGCTGCTTTGGCAAGCTCGATGAAAAGTTCGCCGAGCGCCCGCCGTTCCGGTGCATAACGGCGGAGGGGCCACATCAGGACGGCCAGCAGCGTCTGCAATAATCCGCCTGAGAAAGCCAGCAATCCACCGTACACCGCCCGTTCAGGCGATTGCGGTACCGCCGAATATACGATCAGAGTGACCAGGCTGATTGTCCCGATATCGGACGCGGTCGTATTGAGGGCAACCAGCATTCCGGCGGCGAAAGCCCACAATCCGGCGATAAGAACGGCAACGAGATTGTTGCCGCCCCACATGGACCCGACAAACACAGCCAGCCCGACCAGGACACTGGCCACCAGCATCCTTCCCCCGCGCTGAACATACGGATCGTGACTGTCTGAGAAGGAAACGTTGAGGGCGCCGGTAGCAACCGCGAGGCCACCGGAAACGGCGCCGAGCGCAACACCGCCGGCCAGCGGCACGGCAATGCCGATGGTATTTCGCACCGCAAGCCAGGGAGTTACTTTGTCCGCCTGAAAGCGGCCCAGAGTTTCGAGGAAAGCCTTTGCCGGACTGCGCGCGGTTTCAGAACCTGGGTTCAAGAAAGTTACGAAGAAGCTTTGGAGAAGATAGACATCAGGCCGCTGAGCGAGGAAGGTTTCGATCCGTTGTTGGATCGTTCCTTGCGGCCACACACGCGGGTCGCCAATTCCGCCATGTTTTTACCCACTATGCTCCCTGGAGGTACGGGCTTCCCTTCCATCTGCGACTTCTGAACGGCTTCGTAATCGGTCGGGATCACCTGAAAAACTTCCGTTCCAAGCGCCGTGCTGATGATGTCCGCATTGAGCCCGATTTCGCGCTCATAACGGTTCACCACGATTCGCACTTTGTCCATTTCCACGCGGTTGGTCTCGAGGAAAGCCAAAGCGCGCTGCGCCGCCTGCAGCGCCGGCAGTTCGTTGGTGGTCACCAGCAGAAGTTCGTCGCAGATCCGGGCCATCGAAAGATTCCAGTTATTATAGCTGTTGCCGCAATCGGCGATCACCGTTTCATAAGTTCGCTGGGCGAAATCGAAGATACTCGACGCATCCTGCAACTGATCGATGCCGTCCATCATATTCTCCGGCGCGAGCAGCACGTCGATACCCTGGTGGACGTTTATCATCTGCTTCCAAAGGTCGCCATCAAGAGTGTTCTGGCGCGAAATCACATCCACAAAACTGTACGAGGATTTCAGTTTCAGCAGAAACGAAATGGTGCCGGTGAGTGGATCGAGGTCCGCCAGCAGAATTTTCTTCGATCCCAGACGCTTGCTTTGAAACGCCAGATTGCAGGCGATCGTAGTGGCTCCGCACGCGCCTTTCGCCGGAAGGACAGCGATCGTTTTTCCGCCCCCCACGCGGGCTGCCGGAGCCGGGACCAGCCGGGCGATCTTTTCCACCGCGGAATCCATCTGGTCGTTGGTGAACGGGCGTATGAGAAAATCGGCGGCTCCCTGGCGGAGACATTTCAAAATTAGACTCGGATCGTCGCCGGGCAGGAGAGCGACCACGGGCAGGTTGGAATTCAGTGCCTGGATTTCCACCGTTATAGCAAGCGCTGTATCCAGATTAGTGGCGAAATCGACGAAACAGACCTTCGGATCATGCAGCTTGAGAGCGTCCATCAACGGACGGCGAGTCAAATAATCGTGAATGATATGAACTGGTGCGAGTGGAAGACCGTGGGAAATTACCGGGCCTAACTCGGTTGCAATTGCCTTATTCGGGCATAGCACCAGGGTCTTGTAGTATCTCGCATCAATAATAGGCATGCTGGTCTACTGTCTGGTATGCGTCCCTACAAAGTTGATCGGCGCTGCACACTGAAAACATGAGGTACTCAGTATCGATTCTTGCTCAATCATAACCCACCCGAACCGATAAGACTTTCAAGGGGTAGCCTAGTCCAGCCGGGACCAAGAATAAGAAGATAACCCGGCGGGCGGCTCACCGTTCATCACATGACTGAAAACAGCATTGAAAACAACGAAAAATCGACGGTCGCAGTTTGCGAAACGCAGCCAATCACCGCGGAAGGAATACGGCGTGTGGTGGAGGAATCTCCTGAATTTGAATTCGTGGGTTCGGTCCGGTCATTGTCCGAGGCAATGGAAATGGTGGCGCAACAACACCCACGGTTAATGGTCCTCGACAAAGCATTCGGTATTCAGCCTCTGGTGGAGTGGCACGCCCGTCTACTGGAAATGCAGCTTTCTGTAGCCACCATAGTTTGGGGCGCGACGGTCAGCGAGGCCGAGGCGCTTCGCTTCTTTCAAGTGGGCGCCCGGGGAATTCTGCGAAAAACGGCCGATCCCGAGATGTTTCGTGCCTGTCTTACCGCCGTAAGCCAGGGGAATACGTGGATGGAGGACGCGGTTTTCCGCGATCACGCCCCACGCGACCGCTATCCGCGCTCCGACTTAACCCCCCGCGAGCAACAGGTAATGGAACTCGTCGAGCAAGGCCTGAAGAACCGCGAGATCGGGCGCGACCTCGGTATCCGGCCCGGTACCGTCAAGATCCACCTGAAGCACATTTTCGAAAAGACCGGCGTCCGCGGACGATATGGTCTCGCGCTTTCAGGTCTGGTTTCGCAGAAAAGCGTGCGGAACGGAAATTCCGAATCCTATCAGTAGCGCCAGATTCGGCGTATGTGATGCGTCGGCTAACAGTGCGCGTATCCTGCTGACCGCCGTGTCTCTCCGGCCGGCGGTGACCAGCCAATCGGGAAAGGCGACTGGTATGCTTCCTCGTGGACGGCGCAAAAGCCAAGCCGCTGACCATCGACCTCGTCGACTTTGCCCGACGAGCGCAACCGCCAACTGAGTAGTGGCGCGATCACGGCCGATACCTTGCCGTGGGTCAGCGACCTTGGCCCCCGATACCTCGCTATATGATTATGTTCCACCCTAAACTAAAGACGATTTCCGCACCGCGCTTTCCGATACGGGATACCAACGGGGGGTACCGCACTTCGTCGATAGTTTAGGGGTTGTCGTCGTTTGGAGATTTTAATTGTCTGCGGTCGGGAGTTTTCGTTTTTGCTGCTGCTCAGCGAACTTATTCTGTCGTCGGACATGAAGTTCGGTGATCAGATTTTTATGATGGGTGTGGAGAACGGCTTGCAATTCCCTAGCTTCCAGGCGATCTACCTGGAATTTCTCCAGGCTGATCTCCTTCGCCAGTCTCTTGTCAACACTGAGCCTCATCTTTTGAATAAGCGCTCGCGATGCCGTTTGATTTTCTTGCTGCAATGCGACGACTTCTGGTTGTGTAAAGTTCGAATAATCGCTAAGTGTAGTCACCGTACAAGTATAGTACTATTTTCAAAAACCACAGTGTTAGATTTGTAAAAGATTAGTTCAATTCAGCCACCCGGCGGCCAGAATTCCACCGGCAATACCCCCCAACGGAAGACGCGGGTTTCGCCCACAGATTTCAGCGGCGAGGCTTTGTCAAGTCGGCTAGAAACTAGCCACCTGATTTTCTGGTGTGAGAACTCAGTAGAAGTAACCTTAGTTCTATGTCCTAAGGTCACAAGATATCCGCAAATCTCGGTCTTCTAAGGGCTTGATCATTCATAGCTTTTGGCTTAGTCTCTTTATGTGAATCGTGTTCCCGCACGGAGCTCAAAAGGAGACTATTACAATGAACAAATGTATCGAGCGGTTACTTTTTCTGAAGTTGCGTCGCGATTCCAGAGGGCAGGATCTGATTGAATACGCGTTGATGGCTGGTTTTGTGGCAGTTGCAGCGGGCGCCATTATGCCTGGCGTCGCAGCTCAAATTCAAGCCATTTTCGCCGCCGTAAGCAGCGCACTGGCAGCCGCAGGAAGCTAACGCGCTGGTTCAAAGACAGGGCCGGATGAATTCAGAAGCACCTTCTTCCCCATTTGAGCTCCGGCCTGTCACGCCAAAGTGTAGCCGCCATAGTGTCGGTTATTGCCCCAATTAGAATAAAAGTCACTTGACAACTCCAGAGTCGCCTTGTTCGGTAGTAGAATGTGTACAATTAAGTCCACATCTAAAACTCGTTATCCGCCCTGGAGCCGCCACCCTCGCAATTTGCGAGCGAGCGTCTTCTTGAGTTTGATAGAGCGACTTTTACCTGAAAGGTGAATTGATGCCCAGCTCGCTCAAAGGGACGCTCGAAACCCTTTTGGTTGTCGATGACGACGAAGCGGTTCTCAAAATGGTCGTCGTGATTCTCGAACGTGCAAACTTCAGGGTGCTTTCAGCCCATAGCGGACCTGATGCCATCATGCTGGCTGCCGAACGGACAGAAAGATCGATCTGCTTCTTTCGGATGTCGAAATGGTATAGATCTCAGGCCCGGACTTGGGCGAGTTGTTAAAGAAGACCAGACCGGACATTCATGTGATGTTGATGCATGGTGGTGGGAGTGGAAACCTGTTGGTTCTCAACTACGGTTGGGCCTATATTCAGAAGCCAATGCTGCCGATGAAGCTGGTTCAGATGATCACGGATGTACTGCACTCGCCAAACCGTTCACAACTCGGCGGTCAGGAATTCGATAGTCGCCAGGACACCGGTAACAAAGCATAAGACTACCGTCACGATTCAGGACGGTCTCTCGGCCCGCTTCTTGTTCATTAAAGCCCGCTGCCACTAGCTCAAAACGGCAGTGCCGCCAGTGCGAATGATATCAAGCAACGTCTTTTTCACCTGCCAGGATGTGAAAAACGTGAAACAACAATGTGCACGTGTTCTGAAATCGAACCACAAAAAACTCTCAATTTATTGAAGTGATGGGCGGCCGTTCCCGGAAAATTTCACGCATTGCCGAGCGTAGCGCTGGCAAGTTCAAGTTCCTTCTCCGCGGCCGCATACTCTTTGCTTACCGATGCGAAAATTTCTATCGCTTGAGCGCGTTCATCGGCTTCGCAGATCCTTTCCAACTCGCGGGCAACAGCCTCCAGATCAAAAACTCCGACATTCGCGGCGCCGCCGACCAGCCGATGGGCGGCCCTCGCGCTTCCTTTCATATCGCCCCGTTCAAGATATTCTTGTGCTTCCGTCAAAACCGCTGGCGCTGTGTCCAAGAATGACCGGATAAGCATCTTAACGTCTGTCGGGTCCAGACCTGCGTCGAGCATTTCCTGCAACCAGGGATTGAGTGGTCCGCAACCGCTAAATGATTTTGACATGTCGGAGAAATCACTAGTTCATCGACATGCAAGCCGTATCCCATTAGAGCGATTGCGCAACCCGCCAACTCAAATAAAACACGAGTGGACGGGGCGCGTGTCCGCTGGGGGGATATTCCAGGCGCAAACGAGGAACTTCGACAACACGAAAGTACTAGCTACTAAGCAAATTTGCAGATGTCAATTCCTAAATCAAAACGTTAATCTGATCACAGACAGGTTTTATGTCTTCGATTTTCTCAAAGGTCCTCCGATCGCTCGTCTCAGCCCGAATTCTCGCAATCGGCGGACTTGTCATGATCCTCGCCGGTTTGGCCGAGTGGTACGCCCACCGTTCCCCCAGCCTACCCCCTCGTGTTTACCGCGTTGCCTATGACAACGCGCCACCGTACTCGGGGTTATCACGGGCCGGTGCGCCAGAAGGCCTCGCAGTCGACATCCTGACGGAAGCGGCAAACCGTCGGGGCATCAAACTCCAATGGGTGCCTGTACTGAACGGCAATATCAATCAGGCTCTATCGGCCGGCGTTGTCGACTTCTGGCCTATCGTCAGCGTGACGCCGGAGCGGAAGCGTAAATTCCATATTACGGAACCATGGTTTACAAACGTCTACTGCCTGGTATCTCTAAAGAACCATACGGTTCGCACTCCAGTCGAAGCGGTGGGGCAAAGAGTGGCCTTCTCGGGATTTCCGCATGCGACGGAGGTTGCAAAGCAGATCCTTCCGGGAGCGTTGCTCTATGCCGCGCCGTCGCGCGCGGGGATTCTGCAGGCGGTCTGTTCCGGAGAAGCCGCAGCCGGATTTGAGGAAGGGCCATTTCTGGAACGAACCATTCTAAGCCGGCCGGCCGGGTGCCAGGCGGCGGACCTGAGCGTACACTTTGTACGGGGCGCCGTTACGGAGGGTGGCATCGCGTCCACTCTGGAGGCAGCGCCCGTGGCGGATGCGCTACGTCGCGAGATATGGGCGCTGGCTGCCGACGGTACCATATCAGACCGGTTAGACAAATGGGCGTCGTTCTCGGCGAATGAGACGCATTCCATTATCGCGCTGCAAAGAAGCGAAGAACGCCGCCGCCTGCTTCTCTGGGTTCTCGTCGGCTCCATCGTATTGCTCGGCTCGCTAACTGTCCAGATCAGGAGGGCGTCATCCGCCCGCCGCATGGCGGAACGCGCAAACGCGGCAAAATCGGAATTCCTAGCTAACATGAGCCATGAAATCCGTACTCCAATGAACGGTATCCTTGGCATGACCGATCTCACGCTAAACACCCAGCTGTCGCCGGAGCAACGCGAATACCTTCGGATCGTCAGGTCGTCGGGTGAGTCCCTGTTGGAAATCATCGACGACATTCTCTGTCTGTCGAAAATCGATGCGCGGAAGATGAATCTGAATCCAATAGAGTTCAGTATTCGCGACTGCGTGTCTGAAGCATGCAAGACGGTTGCGGTTCAGGCTCAGCGGAAAAACCTTGAGCTTATCTATGAAGTCGCGGAGGGCTTCCCGAAATATTTCCTGGGAGATAGCGGACGCGTAAGACAGATTCTGCTGAACCTCATGGGAAACGCCGTGAAGTTCACCGAGCGTGGTGAGATTCGCGTCCGGGCGGAAGTCGAATGGGAGTCCGATTCGTTCGTCTGCGCGCGTTTCTCGGTCCGCGACACTGGCATTGGGATTCCAGCCGACAAGCAGGCCATCATCTTCGCCCCATTCACACAAGCCGACGGATCGACGACACGCAAGTTCGGCGGCACGGGTCTCGGCCTTACCATTTCGGCCAAGTTCGCGCGGATGATGGGTGGATCGATGTGGGTCGAGAGCGCGGTTGGAAAGGGCAGCAAGTTTCTATTCACCGTCGTGCTGGCTAAAATCCCTCAGACGCACGCGGAGTATTCTGCCGAACCGGCGTCATTTCCCGGCCTCGCCGTCCTCATTGTGGATGATAATGCAACCAGCCGCCTGATCCTTCGCGAGACCGTTGTTCGTTGGGGCATGGAGGCCGTCGAAGTTGAAAGCGGCGCCGCTGCACTACAGGCGATCAATTCTCGCGCGCTCAGCGGAACTGCTTTCGGCCTCATCCTGCTCGATTCCAACATGCCGGGCATGGATGAATTCATGTTCGCGGAACAGATGCGGAAGCGGCGCGATTTGAACACTACGAAGATTATGATGCTCACATCCCGCGGACGCGACGCCGATGTCGAGCGCTGCCGGCTGCTCGGAATCGCAAGCCACGTCGCCAAGCCTATACGGGAAGCGGAGCTGCTCTCGGAGATAAAGCGCGTTCTGAATGGTTTTAATCCGCGGCCCCAGCGGCAATCTTCTGTCGAACGGCCGATCGC
>Ga0105237_10005275_pt1 | contig 14623 bp, 14 predicted proteins | sample KBSC24metaG_FD_81520 | JGI IMG/M metagenome (GOLD analysis project Ga0105237, IMG submission 81520) | Corn rhizosphere microbial communities from Kellogg Biological Station, Michigan, USA - KBS C2-4 metaG | ecosystem: Host-associated > Plants > Roots > Rhizosphere > Soil | place: Michigan, USA... | reverse complement strand
CGCGTCGCGCGATAGCGCAGCGACCCCTCGCTGCCGGTTCCGTTGCCGACCGCCGCATCCTCCCAGAAGGCGCGGATCTCGTAGACCAGGGGCAGGCCCAGTCTCTTCGCCGCCGATCGCCCGGCGAGCGCGGTCAGCACCGGCGAATGGGCGTGCAGCACATCCGGCCGGAACTCCTCGGCGGCGCGCAGGATGGCGCGGGTGAAGGCGCGGACCTCGCGGGCCTCGGAGAGCACCGGCTTCCCGTCCGGCACGGCCCCGCCCCGGAAGAAGCGCAGCCCGTCATGCGTCTCCCACGCTCCGTCCCGCGTCTCCGCCTGGCGGACGTGGCGCGCGCCGGTGACCCCGGCCACCTCCAGCCCCAGCGCCTGCTGCGCCTTCAGGATCGCGCGCGTGCGAAAAGTGTAGCCGCTGTGCAGAGGCAGCGAATGATCGAGGATGTGGAGAATCCGCATCATGAATCCTGTACGTCCCGATCCGGGACTGTCGAGAATCTTCATGGCATGGCAAGGCTTAACGCGACGTCAACCGGGCCACGCTAAGTCCCGTTCTGGTACGATATTCTTCCGTTCGCCCTGAGCTTGTCGAAGGGCCGTCCTTTTCCTGGCCCGGTGCGGACGGAGAGGACAGGGCTTCGACAGGCTCAGCCCGAACGGTCTTTTGAGGTGTAGGGAGGGGTTGCAGGGCGATGATCGACACATTCGCGCTCGCGCTCGCCCACGGCCTGCTGGCGCTCACCGCGTGGCGCCTGTTCAAGCGCGCGGACCTCGACCAGGACGGCGGCGCGAAGAAGACCGTGTGGGGGCAGCGGCCCGATGCATGATCTCGCGCTTCTGGGCTTCATCGCCGCGCTGATCCTGCTCGGCCTGCGCAAGCCCTTCATCTTCGTGCTGGGCTATGCCTATGTCGACATCGTCTCGCCGCAGCGCCTGTCTTATTACCTGCTCAATGCTCTGCCCGTCTCGCTGATCTTCTTCGTGCTGGCGCTGGGCGGCTTCCTCGCGATCGACGACAAGAAGGGCACGCGGCTGGCGGGGCGGCAGGTGATCATGATCCTGCTGCTGCTCTGGTGCGGCTACACCACGCTCACCGCCGATTTCCCCGCCGCCGCGGCCGAGAAGTGGGACTGGGTGTGGAAGGCCCTGCTGTTCGCGATCTTCCTGCCCTTCACGCTGCGCACGCGGCTGCGCATCGAGGGGCTGCTGCTGTTCATGGTGATCTCCGCCTCCTCGATCATCGTGACGGGCGGCATGAAGACGATGATCGGCGGCGGCGGCTACGGCACGCTCAACCTGGGCTTGAGCGACAATAGCGGCCTCTACGAAGGATCGACCATCTCGACGGTGGCGATCGCGATCATCCCGACCATCCTGTTCCTCGCCAGATACGGCACGGTCTTCCCGCGCGACTGGAAGGTGCGGCTCTATTCCATCGCGCTCGTCTTCGCCTGCCTGCTGATTCCGATCGGCACCGTCACGCGCACCGGTCTGATCTGCATCGGCCTCGTCGCGATCATGGGCCTGCGCGATTCGAAGCGGCGGTTCCTGTACATCGCCGGCATGGGCGTGGCGCTGATGGTCGCCATCCCCTTCCTGCCGGCGAGCTACACGCAGCGGATGCACACCATCCAGGGCTATCAGGCCGACGAATCCGCCTCCACCCGCGTCGCCGTGTGGGGCTGGACGTGGAATTACGTGCAGGATCATCCGGCCGGCGGCGGCTTCAACGCCTATCTGGGCAACCATATCAAGATCGAGCTGAAGGATGCGCGCGGCCAGCCGATCAACAACCAGGTGGAATATGACAAGGCCCGCGCCTTCCATTCCGCCTATTTCGAGATGCTGGGCGAGCAGGGCTTCCCCGGCCTGTTCCTGTGGGCCGCGCTCCATCTCTCCAGCCTGTTCCGGCTGGAGATGCTGCGGCGGCGCTTCCGCAAGTCCACCAACCCGGACGAGGAATGGATCGCGCCGCTGGCCACCGCGCTCCAGCACGGGCACATCATCTATCTGGTCGGCTCGCTGTTCATCGGCATCGCCTTCCAGCCCTTCGTCTACATGATGATCGCCAGCGAGATCGGGCTGGATTCCTATGTGAAGCGCACCCGCCCGCTGAAGGCGAAGCCGCCCATGGGGCAGACCGTCCACAGCCAGCCGGTGCCGGCGTGAACCGGCCGGAGCTGCGCCCGCTCACCTCGATCCGCGGGCTCTTCGCCTGGGCGGTGGTGCTGTATCATGTGCGGCTCGCCTGCCTCGGCTGGCTGCCGCTGCCGGCGATCCACGTCCTCGCCAAGGGCTATCTGGCGGTGGACGTCTTCTTCCTGCTCTCCGGCTTCGTGATCTGGCTGAACTATGGCGAGCGGCTGCGCGGGCGCCGGGCGGCGGCCGACTTCCTCGTCCGCCGGATCGCGCGCATCTGGCCGCTGCATGCCGCGATGCTGGCCTTCGCGCTCGCCCTCGCGCTGCTGCTGCTGGCGACGGGCCGGCCGGCGTGGAACTTCCCGCTCGCCGAGCTGCCGCTGCACCTCGCGATGATGCAGAATTGGGGCTTCACGACCCGGCTGACCTGGAACGACCCGGCCTGGTCGATCAGCTGCGAATGGGCGGCCTATCTGCTGCTGCCGCTGGCGGCGGGGCTGGTGCCGGCGCGGCGCCTGCCGACCTGGGCGCTGGCCGGCGCGGCGCTGGTGCCGCTGCTCGCGCTGTTCGCCCTGCTGCACGCGACCGGCAATGCCAGCCTCGGCGCGGACATATCCCGCTTCGGCGTCGTTCGCTGCCTCGCGGAATTTTCCTGCGGGGCGATGCTGTGCGCCGTGTGGAAGCGCTGGCGCGGCGATGCCCGCGCCGAGATCGGCTGCGCGATCGCCGGCGTCGCGGCGCTGGCCGGCTGGGCATTGGGCGTGCCGGAGACGATCGCCTTCTCCTTCGCCTCGGCGGCCCTGCTGCTGGCGCTGGCGCTGGGCGCCGAGCGGGCGCGGCACCCGCTGTCCGGCCGCGTCATCCACTGGCTGGGGGAGATCAGCTACGCGACCTACCTGTCGCACTTCCTGCTCTTCTTCGCCGTGAAGCTGGCGCTGGTGCGGGACGAGCACGATGCCGCGCCATGGGTGATCGCACTGTACCTGCTGCTGGTGCTGGCGGCGTCGGCGGCGCTGTACCATGGGGTGGAGCGGCCGGCGCAGCGGTGGATCCTGCGGCGGTGGAAAAGGCGCGCCTCCGGCGCCCCGCTCGTGGCACGCACCTCGACTTCGCTCGGCGCGAACGGATGAAGGGCGAGGCTTCCCAAACCCGTTCGGGCTGAGCCTGTCGAAGCCCTGTCCTTCCTTCTACGAAGGAACAAGGAAGAACGGCACTTCGACAAGCTCAGTGCGAACGGATGGGATCATAGTCCTGAGTCCCGCTCATCCCGAGCGAAGTCGAGGGACACACGCTTACCTCTCCTCGATCGATCTGATCAGCGCCTCGGTGAAGGCCGGAATGTCGTCCGGCTTGCGGCTGGTGATCAGCCGGCCATCGACCTGCACCTCCTTGTCCACCACCTCGGCGCCGGCATTGCGCAGGTCGGTGCGGATCGAGGGCCAGCTCGTCACGGTGCGGCCGTCGATCACATCCGCTTCCGCCAGCAGCCACGGCCCGTGGCAGATCGCCGCGACCGGCTTGTCGGCGGCGAAGAAGGCGCGGACGATCTCCAGCGCATCGGCCTCCATCCGCATCTTGTCCGGATTGCCCACTCCGCCGGGGATGAGCAGCGCGTCATAATCGCCGGGGTCCACGGCGCCGAGCGTCAGATCGGGGGTGATCGTCTCGCCCGCGTCGCTGTCATGCACCACGCCCTGGATCGGATCGGTGCCGATCGAGGCGAGCGTCACCTCGGCACCGGCATCGATCAGGCTGGCGCGCGGCTTGAACAGCTCGCTATTCTCGAAGCCGTCGGTGGCGAGGATGAGCACCTTCGATTTGTCGATCATCGGCATAAGTCTCTCCGCTGGCTGGATTTCCCATCCTCAACGGATGGACTGCGGGCGCCGTTCCGGAACGATCGCGCGCCCGATCGCGTTGGCCGGGCATCATGGCGAACCAGAAGCTCACCCCCCGACTCGTTTATGTCGATGACGATCTGCCCGGCATCACCCGCCGCAAGGCCGGGCGCGGCTGGGCCTATCACGACGCGCATGGCGCCCGCATCACCGATCGCGACGAGATCGACCGGCTGAACGCGGTCGGCCTGCCGCCGGCCTACAAGGATTGCTGGTTCTGCCCGTCCGCCGACGGCCACATCCAGGCGATCGGCTATGACGACAAGGGCCGGAAGCAATATCGCTACCACCCCGATTTCCGCGCCGCCCAGGAGGCGGAGAAATATGCCGGCTGCGCCGATTTCGGCCGCATGCTGCCGCTGATCCGCCGGCAGGTGGACAGCGACCTCGCGCACCGCAAGCTCGACAGGCGCACCGCCGTCGCCGCCGTGGTGCGGCTGCTCGACCTCGGCCACGTCCGCGTCGGCGACAAGGCCTATGCCAGGGAGAATGGCTCGTTCGGCGCGACCACGCTCCGCACCCGCCATGCCGCCGTGAAGGGCGCGAAGCTGCGGCTCTGCTACAAGGGCAAGTCGGGCAAGATGCAGGAACTGACGATCGAGGACCGGCGCCTCTCCGCCATCGTCAAGCGCTGCCAGGATCTCCCCGGCCAGCAGCTCTTCCAATATCTCGACGAGGCCGGCGAGCGCCGTGCCGTCACCTCCACCGACGTCAACGACTATATCCGCGAGGCGACCGGCGGCGAGTTCACCGCCAAGCATTTCCGCACCTGGGCGGCGAGCGTGATCGCCTATCGCGCGATCGTCGAGGCGGGGGCGGAGGGGATCGGCATCAAGGCGATGCTGGCGCCGGTGGCCGCGGCGCTCGGCAACACGCCCGCGATCAGCCGCAAATCCTATGTCCACCCCGCGCTGTGCGACCTCGCCAAGGCCGGCGGCCTCAAGGGCGAGGCGCCGGTCAGATTGCCGCGCGCGACGCGCTGGCTGGCGCCGGCCGAGCGCGGCCTGATCGCCTTCCTCGAAGCCCTGAGCGGCCCGTCCCAGCGAAAGGCAGCCTGATGGCCAACGCCAAGACCAATTTCCCCGATCACGTCTTCACGCCCCCGCAGGATCTGGCGGGGCAAGGGCAGATGCTCGCCAGCGAGACGATCGCCTGGCTGCAGGCCAATTCGCTGCGCATCGTCATCGCGCTGGCGGTCGGCGTCATCATCGTCGTCGCGCTGCTGGCCGTGCAGAAGGCCGCCCAGCGCCTGTGCCGGGACAAGGACCCGCTGGTCGGCTGGCGCACCATCGTCGGGCGGATCGCCGCCAAGACGAGCTTCTGGTTCCTCGTCATCGTCGCGGCCCGGCTGGTCGACGGCTATGCCGACACCCCGCCCCTGCTCGACCGGACGATCGGCTTCCTGTTCACCGTCGGCCTCACCTTCCAGGCGGCGGTGTGGGCGCGCGAGCTCGTCATCGGCTTCGTCGAGCATCGCGCCGGCATGACCGACCAGGATCATGGCAGCCTCGCCTCGGCGATGGGCATCATCCGCTTCCTGGTGAGCTTCACCCTCTTCTCGATCGCGCTGGTGCTGGTGCTGGGCAATCTCGGCGTCAACGTGACGGGCCTGATCGCCGGCCTCGGCGTGGGCGGCATCGCCATCGGCCTGGCGGCGCAGGGCATCTTCAAGGACCTGTTCGCGGCGCTGGCGATCATCTTCGACCGGCCCTTCCGCAAGGGCGACAGCGTCAAGTGGAACGGCATCTCCGGCAATATCGAGCGGATCGGCCTCAAGACCACGCACATCCGCGCCATCACCGGCGAGCTGGTGGTGGTGGGCAATGACGATCTGCTCAAGAAGGAGGTCTACAACCTCGCCCGGCTCGACCACCGGCGCATGGTGCTGAGCTATGCGCTGGCCTACGACATCACGGACGCGGCGGCGGCGCAGGTGCCGGACATCCTCTCCGGCATCGTCGCGGAGACCGACAAGTGCAAGCTGGTCCGCGTCGGCCTGTCCGGCATGGACGGCACCGGCATCCTCTACGAGCTGCAGTTCGACGTGATGTCGTCCAACTACAATGAGGTGATCGCCGCGCGCACGCAGGTGAACCTCGCCGTGCTGCGCAAGCTGCGCGCGGCGGGCGTGGCCTTCGCCGCGCCGGACGGCAAGCCGCAGCCGATGCCGGAGGCGAAGGCGGATGCGGCCCCCCCGCCCGCCCCGAAGGTCCAGGAACCGACCGCGACCAGCGACGAGACGGCGCCGTGAACCTGTCGAGGCAGGCGGCCACGGCCTCACGGCCCCCTGTCCCCGTTCGCCCTGAGCCTGTCGAAGGGCCGTTCTTCTTCCGGAAGCGCTATCGAAGAGGGAAGAGCAGGGCTTCGACAGGCTCAGCCCGAACGGAAATCATTTCGAGCTGAGATTCCATGCGATCGGGATCGCGCGCCGATATCCTCCTCGCCCCCTCCCTTCCAGGGAGGGGCTCCGACGCCTGCGCCCTCTGCGGCCGCCCGCTCGGGCGCCGCATCGAGTGGCATCATGTGATCCCCAAGAGCCAGGGCGGGCGCGAGACGGTGCCGCTCCACCCGATCTGCCACCGGGCGATCCACGCGGCGGCGGGCAACAAGGAACTGGCGCGGCTCTACCCCACGCTGGAGGCGCTGCGGGCGCATCCGGAGATCGCCGCCTTCCTGCGCTGGATCGCCGGCAAGCCGCCCGATTTCCACGCACCGACGCGACCGCGCCGGCGCTAGAGCGTCGCCCGCTCCCTGCTCCGCTCGCGCGGAGCATGATGCGGCTCGGGCGCGGTTCAGCTTCGGGTGGTCAGCAGCACGGTCGCCATCGAGCCGACGAAGACGACGCCTACGAGCAGCAGCGAGAGCAACGTCGTACGGCGCTCGCGATCGGCCGATCGCCGCGCCATTGCGTACATATCAAGCGAATCACGCGAATCACGGGCCATGGCATCCCCCCGGATGTGTCAGGAGCACGCAACGCAACTGCGCCCCTTGGTAGCCCATAATCGTTTCAGGTAAAGACCGATCGCACGGCCCCTCAGCCCCAGAGCGAGCCCTGCGCGTTGAGCATCCGCCCGCCTTCGAAGCGGAAGCCGTCCGGCCGGTCGCGGGCCAGCAGCAGCGGGCCGTCGAGGTCCACCCATTGCGCGCCCTGCCCGGCGAGAAAGGCCGGCGCCACGCCCAGCGAGGTGGACAGCATGCAGCCCACCATCACCTTCAAGCCCGCCGCCCGCGCATCCCGGCACAGGGCCAGCGCCTCGGTGAGCCCGCCGGCCTTGTCGAGCTTGACGTTCACCGCCTGGTAGCGGCCGATGCACCGTTCGAGATCGGCGCGATCCTGGCAGCTTTCGTCCGCGCACAGCGGGATCGGGGAGACCAGCCCGTCGAGCACATGGTCCTCGCCGGCATTCACCGGCTGCTCGATCAGCTCGACGCCATAGGGCATCAGCGCCTCCGCCTCGGCGACGATGTCGCGACCCGTCCAGGCCTCGTTGGCGTCGACGATCAGCCGCGCCTCGGGCGCGCCGCGCCGCACCGCCGCCACCCGCTCGGCATCGCCCTCGCCGGCCAGCTTGAGCTTGAGCAGGGAATATTTGCCGGCCGCCGCCTTCGCGTCCGCCTCCATCTTGTCGGGATCGCCGAGCGAGATGGTGAAGGCGGTGACGAGGGGCCTGGGCTCCTCCAGCTGCGCCAGCCGCCAGACCGGGATGCCGCAGCGTTTCGCGTCCAGCTCCCACAGCGCGCAGTCGAGCGCGTTGCGCGCCGCGCCGCGCGGCATCAGCGTCAGCAGGTCGGCGCGGCCGGCCCCGTCGGCGATGTGGCCGGTCATCTCCAGGATCTGCTCGCGCACGCTCTCGGCGGTCTCGCCATGATAATAAATGGCGGTCGCCTCGCCGCGCCCGCGCCATTCCCCCTCGGCGACGGTCGCCACCACGACGTCGACGTCGGTCTTGGCGCCACGGGAGATGACGAACGCGCCGGCCGTGGGCCAGCGCTCGATCCGCGCCGCGAGGCGCACGGGGACGGATGGCATGCGAAGTCTCTCAGGTCGTGGTCAGCCCGTCGCCCGTGCCATCGGATGGCGGCGCGGGCAACGGGCGGGGGGTGGCGGAGGGCCAATAGGCCCTGGGCAGGATGCGCGCGGTGCGATCGAACGCGGCCTTCACGTCGGCGCGGGCGAGCAGCCGCGCGCACAGCACCCGGAGCCGCGAGGGCGAATGCGGCAGCAGCGCGCCGTCGGGCTGGAACTGGTCGGCCAGCGCGTCCGCCCCCTCGGCGGTGGCGAGCGTCGCGACGGCGATGGCGGCCGCCTCATCGTCGCGCCCGGCGCATAGCAGGCCCTCGATCGCGGCGGCGGGATTGTCCCTGAAGGCGGCCTTCAGCGCATCCCCGGCCGCCCGCGCGTCGGCGGCGCGGCCGAGCCCGGCCAGCGCGCACACGCGGTTGCGCTGGAGCCACGCCAGGCCGAAGGGCGAAAGATAGGCGGTGTCGGCGGCGCCCTGGGTGGCGACGGCCAGTTCCTCGTCGTAGCGGCCGGCCTGGTCGAGCATCTCGGCCAGCGGGATCAGCGCCCCGGCGGCGTCCGGGCTGGTCTTGAAGTCCGCCTGCGCGAAGGGGCGCAGCCGGTCGAGCGCCTTGTCCCGCTGGCCCGCCGCGGCCAGCGCCTCGGCATCGGCCAGCACGAGATCGACCTGCTTGTCGGTCATGTGCGGGGCGATCGCGGTCGCACCCGCGATGCTGGAGACGTCGTCGAACCGGCCGAGCGCGATGAAGGCCTGCGCCGCATCCACCTCCGCCTGGGGATCCTGCGGGGCGGCGGCATAGGCATCGAGCGCGGTGCGCGCATAGCGGTCGATCGCCCGCCCGCCCGCCGGGCCGAGCCGCGCCTCGATGGCGGGCCAGAGCGTCGCGTAGCGATGCTCCAGCGCCATCCCCCAGAGCAAGGCCGGCCGGTGGACGCGGTCGAGCAGCTGGCGCGCATCGTCGTCGGCATGGCTGTCGAGCAAGGTGCCGACGCCATCCGCCGCGATCGATTCGGACAGCTGGGGCTGGTCCGACGGATCCCAGTCGGCGAGCGCCAGGCTGAGCGCCACGCGATTGCGCCGCGCGATGTCGCCCGAGACGGTGAGGTGCTGCGCCAGCGTCTGCCACAGGTCGCCCGGCATCAGCGCCAGCGCCTTGGAGCGGCTGTCGGCGATCGCGCCGAGCCCGTCCGCCGCCTGCGCGTAATGGCCGGCATCGACGTCGGCGAAGACCTCATAGCCCTGCACCACCGGATTGGTCGGCGACACCTGCTTGAGCTCGGCCAGCACCCCCGGCACCTCACCGCCGCGCCCGGCCGCGCCGAGGCAGGGCAAGCGGAGAAGCTGCGCCGAGAAGCGCGCCGGCGAGCCCGCCCCCGCGCCGCCGGCGATCTTCGGATCGAGCAGCGCCAGCACCGCCCGGCAATCGCCGGCCTGCGCCAGCGCCGCCGCGCGGGCGAGCACCGCATCCTCGCCGATCCGCGATCTGGCGGGCGCCAGCGGGGCGCGGGGCAGCGCCGCCGACGCGGGCACGGCCAAAGCGGCGGCGAGCGCCGCGACGATCAGCCGCCGCAGACGGGGCTCAGGCCCCATGCTCCACGATCCACTGCTCCAGCACCGGCGCGATCACCTCGCGCCAGCGGCGGCCGTTGAAGATGCCGTAATGGCCGACTCGTTCGGCCAGCAGATATTTCTTCTTCGAATCGGCCAGATTCTTCGCGATGGTCAGCGCCGCCTTGGTCTGGCCGACGCCGGAGATATCGTCGCGCTCGCCCTCGACCGCCAGGATCGCGGTGTCGGTGATCGCGCCCGGATCGACGTTGCGCCCGCGATGCTTGAGCTGGCCCTTGGGCAATTTGTGCTGCTGGAACACATCGACGATGGTCTGCAGGTAGAATTCCTCGGTCATGTCGCAGACCGAGCGATATTCCTCGTAGAAGGCCTTGGTGGAATCGGCCGATTCCTCGTCCCCCTGCACCAGATGCGTGAACATCTTGTAGTGGCTCATCAGGTGGTTGCCGAGGTTCATCGCCATGAAGCCGGTGAGCTGCAGGAAGCCCGGATACACCTTCCGCCCCGCGCCCGGATAGAAGAAGGGCACAGTGGCGATGACGTTCTGCTGGAACCAGGCGAGCGGCCGCTGGGTGGCGACGGTGTTGACCGCGGTCGGCGCCTTGCGGGTGTCGATCGGCCCGCCCATCATGGTGAGCGTCGCCGGGCGGCAGGGATGCTTGTCCGCATTCATCACGCAGGCCGCGGCATAGACCGGCACCGAGGGCTGGCACACCGCCAGCACGTGCGCGCCGGGGCCGATATGCTCCAGGAACTCGATGACGTAGTCGACATAATCGTCGAGATCGAAGCGGCCGTCCTCCAGCGGCACCATCCGCGCATCGCGCCAGTCGGTGATGTAGACGTCGTGGCCGGGCAGCATCCGCTCGACCGTGCCGCGCAGCAGCGTGGCGAAGTGGCCGGACATCGGCGCGACGATCAGCAGCCGGGGCTGGCCGGTCACGCCCTCCTTGGTGAAGCGCTTGAGCTGGCCGAACGGCTTGCGCAGCACGATCTCCTCGAAGACCGTGACGTCCTTGCCGTCCACCACCGTCTTCTCGAAGCCGAAGGCGGGCTTGCCGCGCGGTTGGGAAGCATGGGCGAACACATCGAGCCCGGATGCGATCATCGGCCCGAACCCGGTGTGGGACAACGGGTTGGCCGGGTTCTGCAGCCATTCCGCCCCCAGGTTCGCCATCAGGCTGGCGCCCGACAGCCAGGAACGCTGCAGTTCATAGGCATCGTACAGCAACTCGATCTCCTGTCGCGCCAGCCCCCCGACTAGCAGATAAACATGCTCGTCCCTTTAACGCATCGACGCGCCTTCGCGGTTGCAAAATAGGTATGCGACCCGCCACTATCCACAGTTCTTTTGGCCAGCGCGATAGACAACGCAATTTTCTGTCCTCGATTGAGCGCGATGCAGCGGGATGCTAACCGCCGCGCATGGCCCAAGCACCCGTCAAAGCCGCCGTCCCCACCGATCCCAGGCAGCGCCGGCTCGGCAATCTCTGGGTCGTCTGGAAGCGGGCGCTCCGCTATCCGGGGCATATCGCCGCCGCCTTCGTGGCGCTCTGCGTGTCCGCCGCGGCGACGCTGGGCATACCCTATGGCCTCAAGCGCGTGATCGACCGGGGTTTCTCCGCGGGTGTCGATCCGCACGGCGTCACGGTCTCCTTCCATTATCTGCTGATGATCGTCGCGGTGCTGGCGATCGCCACCGCCGTGCGCTTCTGGTTCGTGTCCTGGATGGGCGAGCGCGTGGTGGCGGACATCCGCGCCGAGGTGCTGGACAATCTGCTCACCCTCTCGCCCCGTTTCTTCGAGGAGAACCGGCCGTCGGAAATCGCCTCCCGCCTCACCTCGGACACCGCGCTGATCGAGCAGGTGGTCGGCACCACCATCTCGGTGGCGCTGCGCTCCACCTTCACGATGATCGGCGGCGTGGCGTTCATGTTCACGCTGTCCGTCAAGCTGGCCGGGCTGATGGTGGGCGGGCTGCCGCTGGTGCTGCTGCCGGTGATCTTCATGGGCCGGCAGGTGCGCGGCCTGTCGCGCGGATCGCAGGACCGCATCGCCGAGGTCGGCGCGCTCGCCACCGAGACGCTGGGCGCGATGAAGATCGTCCAGGCCTTCAACCAGGAGGGCCGCGAAGCCGGCCGCTTCCGCACCGCCACCGAGGCCGTGTTCGCCGCCGCCAAGCGCCGCATCGGGGTGCGCGCGATCATGACCGCGATGGTGATGGGCCTGTTCTTCGGCGCCATCGTCCTGATCCTCTGGGAAGGCGCGATGGACGTGGCGAGCGGCCAGATGTCCGGCGGCGCGATCACCGCCTTCATCGCCACCTGCGGCATCGTGGCGGGCTCGTTCGGGTCGCTGGCCGAGGTCTATGGCGACCTGCTGCGCGGCGCCGGCGCGGCCAGCCGGCTGGACGAGCTGCTGCGCGAGCGCGCCGAGATCCGCCCGCCCGCCTCGCCCCGCGCCTTGCCCGAGCCGGCGCGCGGCCATCTCCGCTTCGACGCGGTGACCTTCCAATATCCCACCCGGCCGGAGGTCTCCGCGCTCGACGGCTTCAGCCTCGACGTGCCGCCGGGGCAGACGGTGGCCGTCGTCGGCCCGTCCGGCGCCGGCAAGTCCACCCTGCTCCAGCTCGCCCAGCGCTTCTACGATCCGCAGGGCGGCGCCGTGCTGCTCGACGGCGTGCCGCTGACCGACGCGGACCCCGCCGACATCCGCCGCCGCATCGCGATGGTGCCGCAGGATACGGTGATCTTCGGCGCTTCGGCCCGGGACAATCTCCGCTACGGCCGCTGGGATGCGGACGACGAGGAATTGTGGACGGCGGCCGAGGCGGCCAATGCCGCGGGTTTCCTCAAGGCCCTGCCGCAGGGCCTCGACACCTTCCTCGGCGAAGGCGGCGCACGCCTGTCGGGCGGCCAGCGCCAGCGCGTCGCCATCGCCCGCGCCCTGCTGCGCGACGCGCCGCTGCTGCTGCTCGACGAGGCGACCTCCGCGCTCGACGCCGAGAGCGAGCGGCTGGTGCAGGACGCGCTGGAGCGGCTGATGAACGGCCGCACCACGATGGTGATCGCCCACCGCCTCGCCACCGTCCGCTCGGCCGATCGCATCGTGGTGATGGATGGCGGCCGCATCGTCGAGCAGGGCACGCACGACCAGCTGTTCGCCGGCGCCGGCCTCTATGCGCGCCTCGCCAAGCTGCAGTTCGACGCGGTGGCCTAGAAGGTCGACCCTCTTAATCCTCCCCCGCGAGGGGGAGGTGGCGCCGAAGGCGACGGAGGGGGAGGACGGCGGTGCCCATTCCAGTTGGTCGTCGCCCTCCCCCTCCGTCAGGCTGCCGCCTGCCACCTTCCCCCTGGCGGGGGAGGATTTCCACCTCTTCTCGCGACCAACCGCTCGTCGCATCGCGGAAAGAGTCGTTAACCATCATCGGCGACAACGCCTTCCGAGACTTGGAGGCCTTCGATGAGCAACGATTACGCCATGACCATGATCGACCGGATGCTGAGCCGGGGCGCCCACGGCAAGGCCGCGAACGAGCCGATCGACCCGGCGCTGCGCGCGACGGTGGACCGGCTGGTGGGCGAGCTGCGCGCGATCAACTTCCGCCGCGCGGCGCGGTGACGTCCTCAATCCTCCCCCGCCAGGGGGAGGGGGACCATCCGGAGGATGGTGGAGGGGGAGGACGGCGGTGATCCCTCGATAGGACTCCGCCGCCCTCCCCCTCCGTCACGCTACGCGCGCCACCTCCCCCTGGCGGGGGAGGATTTCAGATGGTCTTCCTCGCCCTTGAAAGGGCGAGGGCTTTACGCCACCTCTCGCCCCATGAGCATCGCCACCCGCCTCGCCGCCCGCGCGCTGATCCGCCTGTCGGGGGAGGATGTCGCGGGCTTCCTGCAAGGCCTCGTCACCAACGACACGCGAGCGCTGGCGGAGGGCCGGCCGGTCTGGGCGGCGCTGCTGACCGCGCAGGGCAAGGCGCAATGGGATTTCCTGCTCTGGCCCGACGGCGGGGACGTGCTGGTCGACTGCGAGGCGGCGCAGGCGGATGCGCTGGCGAAGCGCCTCACCCTCTATCGCCTGCGCCGTCCCATCGCGATCGCCCGCGACGCGATGCTGGCCGTGCACTGGCGGCCGGACGTGGTGGAGGCCGGCGACCTGGCGAGCTTCGCCGATCCGCGCCTGCTTGGTCTCGGCTGTCGCTGGCTGGCGCCGGCGATCGGCAGCGAGACGGCCGATCTCGCCTGGCGCGCCTGGCGGCTCGGCCATGGCGTGCCCGAAGGCCTTGACGAGCTGGGCGCCGACAAGACGCTGTGGCTGGAGGCCAATGCCGTCGAGCTGCACGGCGTGAGCTTCACCAAGGGCTGCTATGTCGGCCAGGAGAATACGGCGCGGATGAACTGGCGCCAGAAGGTCAACCGCCGGCTGGTGGTGTGCGAGGTGGAGGCCGATCCGGGCGAGGCGGCGCGCGCATGGTATCCCGATCTCGGCCTGGCGGTGGCGCCGGTGCGGGTGGAGCAGCTGCGCGCCGGCGGCACGGTGAAGCTCGGCGGCGTCGAGGCGCGGCCGATCGTGCCGGAATGGCTGGCCCAGGCCATCGCCGAGGAGCAGCCGGCATGAGCGAGCCGCCGCGCAGCCTGCCCCCGAGCCACAGCGCGGCGCTGGGCGGAGTCGGCGTGATCTTCGTGACCGGCGTCTTCGCGATCGTCGCGGCGGGGACGGTGCTGGTGCTGGCGCGCAGCTACGGCTTCCAGATGGAAGCGATCGACTGGGTGCTGCTGGGCTTCGTGCTGGCCCTGACGATCGGCGGCGGCATCGCCCTCGTCCGCTTCATCCGCCGCAACCCCGGCGCGATCGGCGAGGCGCGGTTCGATACGACGAACCGGAATGAGGATCGCGACCGGACCTGACCCCCTCCGCGAGCGGGGGCAATCTCGACGCACCACGATCAGGCCGTATCCCTGATCCCCGGTCGCGATGCCAATGTGGCGCGCTCGAT
>Ga0105237_10005274_pt1 | contig 14623 bp, 10 predicted proteins | sample KBSC24metaG_FD_81520 | JGI IMG/M metagenome (GOLD analysis project Ga0105237, IMG submission 81520) | Corn rhizosphere microbial communities from Kellogg Biological Station, Michigan, USA - KBS C2-4 metaG | ecosystem: Host-associated > Plants > Roots > Rhizosphere > Soil | place: Michigan, USA... | reverse complement strand
CGATGGTATTATCGACTCAAGGGACGAAACCTTTTTGGGCTCGCCACTCCCAAAATTCCAGTACGGTATCAACAATACATTTACCTACAAAAATTTCGATTTGAATATTTTCTTCAGCGGCAGCTATGGCAACAAGGTATTCAATCAAATGGCTATACCGGAAGAAGATCCGCAAAATGGTGGCACTTATTTTAAATCGGTATTAAACTATGCGAAATTGGCTTTAGTTGATCCCAAAGGCTCTGCATCCGATGTTAACAATGTATATGTTACCAACCCGAATACAACGATTATAGGTTTGAGAAATGATAATACCAACGGTAATTTCCGTCCTAATAGTTTGATGTTTGAGGATGCTTCATTCCTGCGTTGCAAAAATATCACCTTAGGGTACAAGTTTTCAGACAAACTTTTATCAAAAATATCCGTGCATTCGGTTAGGGTATTTGCTACTGTAGCCAACGCCTTTGTAATTACAAAATATAAGGGCATGGATCCTGAGATAGGCTCGTGGAACCCGCTTCAGGCAGGTTGGGACGGCGGTTATTACCCGCAGCCAAGGGTAGTTACCATGGGGGCAAACATAACCTTAAAATAATAACAATTATCGATTTAAAATATATGTTTATGAGATCAATTCACAAAATTATAACCATCCTGTTATTTGCAGCAGCAATTGCCGGATGTAAAAAGAGTTTTCTGGACCGTCCGTCTAACTCGCAGATCAGTTCTACTAATTTTTACAAAAGCACTTCCGATTTACGGCTAGCTACGGCAAGCCTCTACGGCGGTCAAACCTGGTGGCAATTTAGCAATGAGGCCTGGATACAACTTGGCGACGTATTGGCCGGTAACGCCAGTTTTCCGTATAATGGTGATTTAATACAGCTTTTTACACGTACCGTTACCAGCTCAAATAATCTTATGACCAATGGCTGGGTTGGCTTGTACAATACTGTAGGGCAATGTAATGGCGTTATTAATGCTATACAGCAACAGGCGTCTTCGTCCATTTCGGAAAAAGACAAAAATGCGGCTATAGCCGAGGCAAAGTTTATTCGCGCCGTAGCTTATTATTACCTGGCGGTTTATTTTGGAGACGTGCCAATTATCGAAGATAACAGCAAACTGATAAAAAATCCGCTGCTTAACCGCAATATTGTTTCGGATGTCTATAAATTCGTCGCCAACGACCTGACTTATGCAGCAAATAATCTTCCAAAAACGGATGCCAAAGGCCGGGTAACTACCTGGTCGGCTCAGGGAATGCTGGGCAAGGTGTATTTAACGATGGCAGGTTTAGGCCAAAGTGGCGGGCAGCGCGACCAGCAATTGCTTGACAGTGCCATAAAGTATGCGGGCAACGTATGTAACAATAGCGGGTTACAGCTTTTTGGGCAGAATGATCCGAACCATCAAGGTTATTATGACTATTTCAGGCCGGTTAACAACGATAACCCTGAATCATTATTTTCTTTGCAATGGGTTGGGGGCACGGGTTATGGAAATGGTAACGCCATACAACTCTTGTTTTCGCCAAATTCAATCCTCACCCCTCAACAGCAAGGCGGATGGGAGCCCCTGCAGCCAACCTACGATTTATACCTGGATTATTCGCATAAAGATTCCATACGCCGCAAAGCTACTTTTATGCTCACTGGGGATCATTATCCGGAATTAGATCAAATCGATGGTGGTTATATCGCAACCCAGCCGGGCTTGAAGAAACACGTCATTGGCACCGAAAAAGATAACAATTCGCCATCAATGGATGCCTGGTCAGATATTGAACACAATACAATTCTTAGGTTGGCCGATGTGTACCTGGTGTATGCCGAGGCGCTTCTTGGGAATAATGCCACTATCGCCAGTGGGGATGCCATTATATATTTTAACCTGGTGCGGGCAAGGGCAGGTGTAGATCCTGTTCTTTCGCTGGACGCCACAACACTGCGTAAAGAAAGAAGAATTGAACTTGCTTATGAAGGGGCATACTGGCCAGACCTGGTTAGGTATTCTTATTATGATCCGGTTAATGCCGTGCAGTTCGTTAATAGTGCGGATGTTAATCATGCCCGTATTTCGTTTACTTATGATCCTAATACCGAAATTGCTTCAAGGGATTCTATTTCGCCACCAATTACGCTTCCGGCAACCATAAGTTCATTTAAGCTGCCAATTCCGGCATCTGAGATGACCAGCGACCCTAAATTGCTGAATCCACCGGTACCTTATTATTAATTATTAGCATTAAAAATATATTAACATGAAAAAACATTTAGACATCCGCTGGTATTTATTGCCGCTATTGCTGATGGCTTTATTGCCGGCTTGTAAAAAAAACAATGGGGATTTTTCTAACCCACCGGTAATTACAGGCGTTAGGAGTTATGTTGCTTCACCAAACGACACTGTTTTGACCAGTGCCGTTCCAAACGGTCAATGGGTGGTGATAACCGGGCAGAATTTAAAAAGTACAACCCGGATAGAATTTGACGGTGTGCCCGCAACTTTAAATCCTGTATTATTTGCGGATAAGAGCGCTGTTGTGCAAATTCCCCAGATAACGTTTTCAACTGTTGACACCAGCAAGCTTTATACCGTAAAGGTTACAACAACAGGGGGTTCAACAACCTTTTCTTTTAAACTGGGTCCGCCGGCACCTGCTATTTGGGGCATTTCGGATGTATTTGCCAACCCGGGCGATTCGGTTTATCTTTTTGGTGCGAATTTACTATTTGTAAATAGCTTTACGTATGGAGGACTCCCCGTTCCACACTTTACTACGACCATGTATGGAGACTCTCTTGGCTTTGTGATGCCGGGTGGAACACAAAGCAGCAAGCTGGTAGTGGTAACTACTAAAGCTGGTACGGCTATAGATACAATTACCGCGAAGCCCATCATTTACGGCATTTCCTACGTTAATCCCAAACTTGGTGATTCGGTTTATGTTTATGGTGCTTACCTTAAGACTGTCTCGTCACTTTCTTTTGGCGGTGCTACTATTACTAATTTCACCGAAGGTCCACATGGTGCTTATGTGACATTTGTGGCTCCAGATGAGAACAGCTACTCAAGTGGACCAGTGACCATTGTTACCAGTTATGGAACGACTTCTACTGTTAATAAAGTAAATACTCAAAATAACGATAAAGTAGGTCTTTTAGGAGATTTTGAGTGGGGTGATAATTTTGGTTTTGGCTGGGGTCAATTTGAACATTTAACTGGGGAGTGGGAATATCCCCAATTTAATGGTCCGATGGGAAAAGATCATAGTCAGATGATGGTTATTGATTGTCCTAAAGATAATCCTGTTTTAGCTGCCGGTGCTACGCAGAACATCCCATTGGGTAATTCTAATACGGGTAATCACTGGGTACCTGCGGCAAATATTTCAGATCCTCCTGCAAACTGGGCTTTTCAATTTGACATAAGTGTGGCTAAGCCATGGATAGGAGGTACTCTTCTTATTAAAACTCGATTTGCAGGTGACACTTATGTTGCGCGTTACGAGCCATGGAAAAATAGTAATGCTGGTTTTGAAACGAGAGGTTGGGAAACCGTAATTATTCCTTTATCTGCGTTCAAATCAACAGTTAACCAATTAGGGGATGGTGTATCAATTACTCAAATAAGCGATTTATTAGGGCCTACTGGTGCGGGTCCTTATGATATGTACCTTCAAAATTTCAGTAATTCGTCAATTGCAACTGGTTTTTATGTCGCTATTGACAATATTAGGTGTGTAGAAATTAAATAACCTACAGCCCCACAGCATAAGAAGTTGCTGTGGGGCTTTTTACCAATTGAAAGCATATATCATTACGCTTACCGAGGATAGTATGTAGCTAGGCTTTAAGCATAAAAGCAAGACTGAACTTGAACTTTATAACTACATTCCCAAGTAGTAAAAAGGTTCTAAGGCCGTTCTGAGCAGGCAGGGAGCACAGCGAATTATAATTTGAACGTTGATCGTCAATCGTAGCTTCCAGAGGGCAACAGTTTTATAACCATTAAGAATAACAAAAGATGAAGTATAATCAATTCTTTAAAATTTTAGTAGTAGCCATGTTGGCTATTACTTTCTCTTTATGCAAAAAGGGTGGTGTCGCAGCCGAGTTATCAGTTTCTCCAGGTGAAATTACTCTTCCAGCTGAGGGGGGGGCATCCGATATAACAATATCATCTAACGCGGCGTGGAGTGTCAATAACCCCCTTTCTTCGTGGTTGCAAATAGATACAACAAAGGGCAGCAGCGGCAGCGCCACAATTCAGATAACAACCTTAAGCGAAAACGGTACAGGGGCGAGCCGCTCAGGCTATTTAGATATAAGCTCATCAAACGGCCAGAACAGGCGGGTAAAGGTTACTCAACCGCCTACTCTCTACCCGTCTTATAACACAAGCCCTAAAGCACCCGATGAAACAGGAATGACCAGTACTGCCGTGCAACTGGCTGCAAAAATGGGAACGGGAATGGGAATGAATTTTGGCAATACCATGGACTCCCCGAACGACGGTGACTGGGTGTCTGGAAAAATTACTGACGCGCAGGTGAAATTTGTAAAACAATTAGGTTTCAATGCTGTACGGATTCCCTTAAACTGGGTTTGGACTCATTTAAGCGATCGGAGCAAGGCAACAATTGACCCTGTATGGCTTGCGCGGGTGAAACAAGTGGTTGGATATTGTGTGGCTAATGATGTGTATGTGATAATAAATGCTCACGCGGATCTTGGCTGGCTGGAAGATAATGTCAATGACATAAAGAAAGATTCCGTTAATGCGATGCAAAAGGCGATTTGGGAGCAGATTGCTACATCCCTGCGTGATTTTGATGAGCACCTTTTATTTGCCAGCACGAATGAACCTAAGGCTGATAATGCCGGGCAGATGGCCATACTCAATGGTTATCACGAAACATTCATCAATGCAGTTCGCTCTACCGGAGGCAGGAACAGTTACCGGGTGCTGGTTGTGCAGGGGCCCCACGCTGATCCTACTAAAACTACTGCTTTGATGACTACTCTTCCAGCAGACCAGATTCCTAACAAGTTGATACTCGAGGTGCACGACTATACGCCTTTTCAATTTACTCTAATGGATGTAGATGCAAGCTGGGGCAACATGGTTTACTACTGGGGGACTGGGAATCTTTCTACTATAGAGCCATCGCGCAATGCCCCTCCTGGAACAGACGAGAGTCAGATCACCACTGAGTTCCAAGGGATAAAACAGAATTTTGTTGACAAAGGTATCCCTGTGGTGCTGGGTGAATATGCAACAATGAGGAGAACCACGCCGCCTTTCACCCCTTTGGATACGTTGATGCACAACAGGTCTGTGGATTACTGGACAAAATTTGTGACCAAAACGGCTAAAACGGATGGTATCCTGCCATTTTTTTGGGAGGTAGGGCAAATGTTAGACAGGGCTAATAATGTGGTAAAGGACCAGCGCATGTATAATGCCCTTGTGGCTGGATATAAGTAAAATTAATGTTGGAGTAAAGCTTTTTCTGGAATAACGGTACTGTGAACAGATTAGACAGTACCGTTTTCCGGCGAGCTAAACTTTAAAAAATTTAGCTTGACGTATATGATTGGTATTGATTGCGAAAAAATAAATTAGACTAACAAAAATGGACAATATAGTAAATATGAGAAAGGGTCATGGTATATTTTTAGGCTTCCTTTTCGTGATCACATCGCTTTCTTTTTCCTGTAAGAAGAAACAGGTTGCGCCTCAATCTCAATCCCAATTCACTGTTTCTTCTGTGCAAGTTGTTTTTGAGTCGGAAGGAAGTAGTTCTGATGTTTCTGTCACTGCAAATGGTAATTGGACAGCGACATCCAATAGCTCATCAATATGGTTCACGATAAGTCAGTCATCGGGAGGCGCGGGCAATGTTACGCTTAAATTTATTGCGAGCGCTAACAACACCGGGGCTGGCCGCGAGGCGATAGTGACTATCAACGCTTCGAATGGTGATGCCAGGCAAATTCAAGTTTCACAGCCAGATAATCAAAATCTGGAAGCAAAATTCGCAAAAGTTTCGCCGAAACTTCTCACCAATAATGGGAATCCTTTATTAGATTTTATGTTTACGGCCGACCCAACAGCTACAGTGTACAATGGAAGAGTTTATGTGTATGCCACAAATGATCAGCAACAGTATGAGAAGGTAGGAAAGGGTGGAAAAAATAGTGCCGAGTCTATCCGTTCACTGGTCATGATGTCTTCGGATGATATGGTCAACTGGACTTATCATGGCCTCATAAATACAGCAGTACTGGCGCCATGGACTGCTTCGTCCTGGGCACCTTCCATTGAATCCAGAATGGAAGCAGATGGTAAAACGCATTTCTATATGTATTATTCCAATAATGCTTTTGGCTCAGCCGTGCTTACTTCCACTTCTCCCGTTGGCCCCTGGAAAGACCCATTAGGAAAGAACATAGTCGACCGCTCTGTCCCCGGTGTGGATGTCGATGTGCCATTCGATCCCGGAGTTGTAATTGACAACCAGGGTACAGGCTGGCTGGTTTTTGGAGGCGGAGCGGCAAAAACAGCCTATATGCCGGATAATGCCAGAATCGTCAAATTAGGAGCAGATATGATCAGTTTGGCCAGCAGTATTTCTAAGATACCCGCTCCTTATTTTAATGAGGCCAGCGACCTTAACTTTATCAATGGAACCTGGGTTTATAGCTATTGTACCAATTGGGATGCACGCACGGTATGGCCTTATAGCAATATTGCTAAACCAACCGCAGCCTGCATATCTTATATGACGAGTAAAACGCCCTTAGATCCGAATAGCTGGCAGTATCGCGATAATTACTTTAGGAATACTGGCGAAAACGTGGGTGATAACGTGGGTCCATTGTCAAACAATCACTCTCACTTATTCAAGTTTAACCAGAAATATTATTTTGCTTACCATGCCATGTATTTACAGGATTATTTTAACACTACGGGTGGTTTTCGTAATGTGGGTATCGAAGAGGCACCGGTGGATGAAGGGAATGGCGTGAACATCCCCATGATCAACGCAACTTTTAAAGGTCCGTCACAAACTCACCTATTAAATCCATTCGTTGTGCAGCAAGCAGAAACCACTGCAGGCACTTCGGGGCTGGTCCAGTTCGATACTGCCGGTATTGTGGGTAATATGGTTGCCAAAGGACAAATAGATAAACAATGTCTCATGGTCCGGGGAGCCGATTTTAGCAATCAGATTCCTGCCAAATTCGAAGCCCGGGTGAAAGGAACAGGTCAAATTGATGTTTATGTAAATAATCTTAAAGGCCCGGATCTTGTTTCCCTTAAATGTGATACGAAGGACTGGGCTACGCTCTCAAAGCAAATAGAACTGAACATACCTAATGGAGTAGGGAATATCTATTTTGTATTTTATGGAGAGGGGTTTTTGTTTGATGAATGGAAATTTTATTAAGTCCGGTTGCATTCAGATGTGATACAGATTCAATAAAACTTCAACAATTCTTTTCGACTAATGATCAAAACCTTTTTATCCTGCGTTGCGCTTTTTAGTGGCATGTTTTTTTCAAATAATATTCATGCACAGCAAGCAACCAATCCAGTTATTTTTGCGGATGTTCCCGATATGTCGATGGTGCGCGTGGGCGATACTTACTACATGAGCAGCACCACCATGCATATGAGCCCCGGAGTGCCGATTATGACATCTAAGGATCTCATAAACTGGCAATTGGTTAGCTATGCTTATGATACCCTTGCCAACATCGACGAACTAAATCTAACCAATGGCAAAAACACTTATGGCCTCGGATCATGGGCTAGCAGCATTCGTTATCATAACAACACATTTTATGTAACTACGTTTGCAGCAACTACTGGTAAAACGTATATCTACACTACAAAAAATATTGAGAAAGGCCCATGGACGTCCGCTTCATTTTCACCATGTGTTGGCGATCATTCCTTATTTTTTGATGACGATGGAAAAGTGTATCTGATTTACGGAGGCGGCAAACTATACCTCCTGGAATTAAATGAAAATGTAACCGGTGTAAAGGAAGGTGGCATCAACCAGGTAGCTATTGAAAATGCCAGTGCACCGAGTATGCCGGAAGGGAAGACAGGTGGCCTGGGTGCAGAAGGTTCGCAGTTGTTTAAAGTAAAGGGCAAGTATTACCTGTTTAATATCACCTGGCCTCCCGGAGGCATGCGTACGGTAGTCATTCATCGCGCCGATAAAATTACCGGTCCATGGGAAGGCCGTATGGCATTGCAGGATTCGGGTGTTGCGCAGGGTGGTTTGATTGATATGCCCGATGGGAGGTGGTTCGCTTATTTGTTCCGCGATTATGGCGCAGTAGGTCGTATCCCTTACCTCGTTCCTGTTACGTGGAAAGATGGCTGGCCCATGCTGGGAATAGATGGAAAAGCTCCGCATACCCTCGATCTGCCTGCCAGCAAAGGGCTTATTCCCGGCATTGTGGATTCAGATGAATTTGAACGCAAAAAAGGAGAGCCCGCCCTGCCACTTGTTTGGCAGTGGAACCATAACCCAGAAAACAGTTTATGGTCAGTAACAGAACGCAAAGGGTATTTAACCCTTAAAACAGGAAGGATTGATACCAGTTTCCTGCTTGCAAGAAATACGCTGACCCAGCGCACTATTGGCCCGGTTTGCAGCGGTTCAGTTTCGTTGGATGTATCTAAAATGAAAGACGGCGATTTTGCCGGCCTCGGGCTTTTGCAAAAGAACTTCGGACTGATTGGTGTAAGAGTTGACGGCGATAGTAAGTCAATCGTGATGATCAATGCCGGCACCGGAAACCCGGAAGAAGTACAACCGGTACCACTAACTCAAAACACCATCTTCTTTAAAGCAGCATGCGATTTCACCAACAAAAAAGATGTAGCAAATTTCTTTTATAGCCTTGATGGAAAAACCTGGATAGCATTAGGCACAACACTTAAAATGACTTATACGTTTCCACATTTTATGGGCTATCGTTTTGCGTTGTTTAACTACGCCACCAAAATAACCGGTGGTGCCGCCGCTTTTGATTTCTTTCATATTAAGGATACAATTCAATGATAAGATCCTAAGCCGACTTGACGAGTATAAAACACGCTATGAAAAAATTCCTTCAGCTCAACCGGGGGAAATTTAGCACCAAATAATTATTAAATGAAGAAACACATATTATTTACAGTAGCTATCGCGATAGCTATAAATTGTATAGCACAAAATCGCAGTTTAAATAAATATCATCAGTGGGCAACTACACCTCCTCTCGGTTGGAATAGCTGGGATTGTTTCGGAACGACGGTAACTGAGCAACAAATCAAAGAACAGGCGGATGCAATGGCAAAACATCTTTTGCCAAGCGGATATAAATATCTTACAGTCGATATTGAATGGTATGAACCTGAAGCGAAAGGACATTCCTATGATCCAAAGGCCATTCTCACCATGGATGAATACGGTCGTTTAACACCCGGATTAAAAAAATTCCCATCGGCTGCCAATGGCAAAGGGTTTAAGCCACTTGCAGATTATGTACATTCCAAAGGGCTCAAATTTGGTATCCACATTATGCGTGGCATTCCGCAGCAGGCTGTTGAAAAGAATACCCCTGTACTTGGCACAAAAGTAAAAGCTCAAGACATCGCATTAACTAACTCCCGTTGCCCATGGAATCCAGACATGTACGGTGTTGATGCTTCTAAACCTGAAGGACAGGCCTATTACAATTCAATTGTTCAAATGTATGCGGATTGGGGTGTTGATTTTATAAAGTGCGACGATATTTCACGCCCCTATGACGATATTCAGAAGGCGGAGATTGAAGCATTGCGCAAAGCAATCGATAAGACTGGTCGCCCTATAATTTTAAGTTTATCACCTGGAGCAACTCCCATCAAAGAAGGCGGGCACGTAATGAACAATGCCAACATGTGGCGAATTACGGATGACTTTTGGGATCGCTGGGGATTACTATCGGCTATGTTTGAGCGTTTGGATGCTTGGACGCCCTTCCGGGGACCTGGTCATTTCCCTGATGCAGATATGCTCCCGATTGGAGTTGTCGAGTTTACACGCCCAACTAACTTTACAAAAAATGAGCAATATACGCTCATGAGCCTCTGGGCTATTGGCCGTTCTCCACTCATTTTTGGAGGAGATATGACCAAACTGGACAATTTTACAAAACAAATGCTCATCAATCCCGAGATGTTAAAAGTAAACCAGCGAAGTACAAATAATCATCAGGTATCGCGGGATAAAAACCTGATAGTATGGGTTGCAGATGTACCGAATAGCAAAGATAAGTACATTGCGTTTTTCAATGCACAAAGCGAAGGGGATAACCTTGATTTCAACAACGCTGACTACGCAAGTCCTGTCATAGCAGGGAAGGGTAGCGCTCAAAAAGTAGAGGTTTCAGTAAAAGGCGGAAAGAGACTTGTGTTATTTGTAAAAGACGGAGGCAACGGCGTTAATTGGGATCATGTTGTATGGGGAGAACCGGTTCTACATGGTCCAAAGAGGGATTTGAAATTGACCGAACTGAAATGGCTCAGCGCAACTTCTGGTTGGCGAGAAGTACACGTTAATCACACTGTAGATGATCAGCCCATTGTTATTAATGATAGATCTCTCGAAGGAATCGGCACACATGCAGAATCGGTAATTATCTATGAATTGCCAGAAGGTTACGAGACTTTTACGTCAACCGGCTACGTTACCCAGGACGAAGGCTCTGTAGTTTTTGGGGTATTGGTTGACAAGGGAGAGGCAGAGCTTCCCGAAACGGCAGCTGTAAATGTGAAACTCGAATCAATAGGCATAAAAGGAAAAGTAAAGGTTCGGGATTTATGGAGCCATAAGGATCTTGGAACCTTTGATGGAAATTTCAGCCGTAAACTGCCACAGCACGGGGCCGGATTATACCGTACAACACCACTTAAATAAAATCCAGAATAACAATGGATATCAGAAAGATAGTATTACAGGTAATAGCTCTTTTTGCTGCAGCGGGCGCGCAGGCTCAAAACCCGATTATACAAACTATTTATACAGCCGATCCGGCGCCGATGGTATACAAAGACACCATTTACCTGTACACCGGGCATGATGAAGATAAATCGACAACGTTTGTGATGAAAGACTGGCGCTGTTTCTCATCTACCGATATGGTGAACTGGACAGACCGAGGCTCGCCGCTATCGGTTAAAACATTCAGCTGGGCGAAGCAAGATGCCTGGGCCGGGCAATGCATTGCCAGGAATGGGAAGTTTTACTGGTATGTACCGATGACCCATGAAACGATGGGAATGTCAATCGGGGTGGCTGTTTCAGATAGACCTACCGGTCCGTTTAAAGATGCACTTGGAAAACCACTGGTTCACAGCGGTAACGGAGATATAGATCCCACGGTATTTATTGATGACGATGGTCAGGCATATCTCTATTGGGGGAACCCTTATCTCATGTACGTAAAGTTGAACCAGGATATGATCTCTTACGCTGGCGAGATAGTTACAGTGCCGTTGAATAAAGAAGGGTTTAATGTACGATATAAAGATGTTGATAAAAGACCTTCAGCATACGAAGAAGGGCCCTGGTTTTACAAACGCAAAAACGGGTACTATATGCATTATGCTGCAGGAGGTGTTCCGGAACATTTGGCTTACTCAACCAGCACAAGTCCGACCGGACCCTGGGTTTACCGCGATACCATTATGCGGATAATTGAAAAGGGAGGCGCTTTTACCAATCATCCAGGTGTGATCGATTATAAAGGCAAATCGTACTTCTTCTATCATAACGGTGCATTGCCAGGTGGCGGAGGTTTTACCCGTTCCGTTTGTCTGGACGAGTTCCGGTATAACAAAGATGGGAGCATTCCGCGGATAACTCCAACAGCAGAAGGTGTAAAACCCGTTGAACATTTAAATCCATTTATCCGCCAGGAAGCGGAAACTATAGCCTGGGGGGAGGGAATTGAAACCGAACGCAGCACCAACGCCGGAGTTTATGTAACCGAAATCAGCAATGGTGATTTTATCAAAGTACGAAGTGTTGATTTTAAGGAAGGAGCAGGAATATTTCAGGCTAATGTTTCATCAGTATCAGGTGGTTATATCGAAATACATGTAGATAGTTGCGAAGGAGAACTAGTGGGATCCTGTGAGGTGATAAACACAGGAGGCTTGCAAAGCTGGACCACCGTTTCAACTAAAGTAGATATCTTAAAGGGTGTTCACGATCTGTACTTTGTTTTTAAAGGAAATCAAGGCGAATTGTTCAATTTCAACTGGTGGAAGTTCGATAAATAAGATCTTCCCTTAACGAGTATTCGTTTTTTAGATAAAATAAAAAAAACCATGTTTAGAAAAAAACTGTTGTTAAGTACGGTCCTTGCTATCTCTTTTTTGGGATATAAAAAAAATGTAGAAGCTCAGACTAATTCGGTTAAACCGAAATCGGTTATTGAAAACCTGGAAGAAAAATTTGCAAATGTTTCGCCGAAACTTACCTCCGATAATACGAATCCACTGTTAGATTTTATGTTTACGGCCGACCCAACAGCGGTAGAATACAACGGAAGAATTTATGTGTATGCCACGAATGATCATCAACAGTTTGAGAAAGTAGGAAAGGATGGGAAAAATAATTACGGGTATATCCGTACACTGGTCATGATGTCTTCCAATGATATGGTCAACTGGACTTATCACGGCCTCATAAATACGGCAGAGCTGGCGCCATGGACTTATCAGTCCTGGGCGCCTTCCATTACATCGAGACTGGAAGCAGATGGGAAGACGCACTTCTATTTGTATTACTCCAATAGTGGTGGAGGCTCAGCCGTGCTTACTTCCACCTCTCCCGTTGGCCCCTGGAAAGACCCATTAGGAAAGAACATAGTCGACCGCTCTGTCCCCGGTGTGGATGTCGAGAATCCATTCGATCCCGGAGTTGTGATTGACAACCAGGGTACTGGCTGGCTGGTTTTTGGAGCCGGAACGCCTAAAACGAAATATATGCCGGATAATGCCAGAATTGTCAAATTAGGAGCAGATATGATCAGTCTGGCCAGCAATATTGCTAAGATACCCGCTCCTTATTTTAATGAGGCCAGCGACCTTAATTTTATTGATGGAACCTGGGTTTATAGCTATTGTACGAGTTGGGATGAACGAACTGTATGGCCTTATAACAATATTGATAAACCAACCGCATGCAACATATCTTATATGACGAGTAAAACACCGTTAGATTCGGGCAGTTGGAAGTATCGCGATAATTACTTTAAGAATACTGGCGACGTTAACGTGGGTCCTTTGACAAACAATCACACTCACTTGTTCAAGTTCAAAGAGAAATATTATATAGCTTACCATGCCATGTATTTACAGGATTATTTTGACACTAAGGGTGGTTTTCGTAATGTGGGTATCGAAGAAATGCAGTTGGATGAAGGGAATGTGAATATCCCCATGGTCAAAGCAACTTTTAAAGGTCCGTCACAACTTAACCCATTAAATCCATTCGTTCTTCAGCAAGCAGAAACCACTGCAGGTACTTCGGGGCAAGTCCAGTTTGAGGCTGTTGGTAATCCGGGCAATATGGTTGCCAAAGGAAAAGCAGATAAACAATGTCTCATGGTCCGGGGAGCCGATTTTAGCCAACAGATTCCTGCCAAATTCGAAGCCAGGGTGAAAGGAAAAGGTAGAATTGATGTTTATGTAAATAGTCTTAAAGGCATTCCTCTTGTTTCGCTTACATGTGATGGAAAGGAATGGGCTACGCTCTCAAAGAAAATAGAACGGAAAATAGATAAAGGAGTACGGAATATCTATTTTGTATTTGATGGAGAGGATTTTTTGTTTGATGAATGGAAATTCATTTATTAATTCCGGGTGCTGGTTTATTGATGCTAATTATAATTAGAACTAGCGTATGTCTTTCGGAATTTTTTCCATTTTTTTTGAGGAAGTGGATTCTACTTGCCAGTATGTACCAGGCCCTGCCAAATTGGGGAGGGAAATCATAAAGTTTCTGACCTGAAATAAGGGCTGCAACCTGTGTCGGTGCGTGTGACATACCGTGTGACGAGGGGCGGAATTCAGGGCAAAAAGCCTGTTTTTTCTCCTTCCTGTCAAGGGCTGTTTAAAGCGGGAAAGGTCGCTCTTGTTTCTCCCATGTGCTAGTAGGAATCCAGCATTTTTGTGTGTCTGGGCGCGTGTCTTTTATGTGTCAGAAATAGGCGAGAAAGCGTAAATAAGCGGAGAAAACAGGGCATATAGAAATAAAAAAAGCCTTGTAATCGTTTTATTGTCAATGCTTTAAAAGTGAGCGGGATGAGATTAGCTCCGCTGATCTCTTATGGGGCTCTGTACCCAAAGGTCCCCGCGCCTGCGGCGCTTTGGTTTTTCACTTTGTCCGTTTTTGAAAGCTTCGCTTTCAACACTCCCAAAATGAAAAACCCCGACTATCGTCGGGGCCTTTGTGCGCGGGATGAGATTCGAACTCACACGCCTCGCGGCGCTACCACCTCAAAGTAGTGCGTCTACCAATTTCGCCACCCACGCAACCCAGTGTGCTCAAATT
>Ga0105237_10005267_pt1 | contig 14633 bp, 11 predicted proteins | sample KBSC24metaG_FD_81520 | JGI IMG/M metagenome (GOLD analysis project Ga0105237, IMG submission 81520) | Corn rhizosphere microbial communities from Kellogg Biological Station, Michigan, USA - KBS C2-4 metaG | ecosystem: Host-associated > Plants > Roots > Rhizosphere > Soil | place: Michigan, USA... | reverse complement strand
ACAAAACCACCATAAGCAGCGGGAGTTAGTCATAAACGGACACGCTGGAACCGCAATGGTGTACCAGATCGACGGCAAAACTTATGTGGACCTCCAAACGATCGCCCGAGTCGCGAACGGCTCAGTGGGCTTCAGCGGGGACAAGATTATCCTTACAATTCCACCTGGCGATTCTGCGGCCTCCCATTCTGGGGATCATGTGGCAGTGCCCGGCATGTCTACCGACTTCATGAACGCTGCTATACAGGATCTCTCAATTTTGAAGGAATGGAGTGATACCCTCGCACATGCAATTCAGCGTGGGGTACCGGGAGATGGAAGCCGCCTCGTCGTCTTTCACGACCGAGCCGCGGATCAGTTGAAACTCGCCAGAGTTGCGGCTTCAAATGAAGCGGACGAGAGCGCTCTTCGGTTGCTCACGAACCACTTCCATGTCGTCAGCAATTGGAGCGACAAGCTTGTTGCCGAGAGGAAATCCATGAACACCGCAAAGTACTCCATCACGCCCAATGCTCTTGCCAACGACGAGACCTATCAAAAGATTACAGGCTGCGCAAAGTTTCTAGGGACTATGCTTCCAAGCGGTCATTTCCAGGAAGGTCGCGTTTGCAATTGAGGGGGACTCAGGAAGGCACTTTCAAGTCAATTACCATCACGTTCCTCTCCTGACAATGGACCTGGCGCACCCCGGCCACTAACGAAAATGCAGTACGCACGGAAGCTTCTCAAGCTCTGTCGGTCAGAGCAGAGATTCCTCTGCATGAGAATCCGCCTGAATGAAAAGGTCAGACATCAGACTGGCCATGAGATTTCAACAATGTCGATTTCCGGCTGGGAGCCAATCAGAACGGGTTTCGTTACGCAATGAATTTCCAACCCTTACTCCCTTTCAAATTGAAAGATCATTGGAATCTCATTTCGAGGACGATCGCTCCCTCAACAGCCGACGCGCCAAAAAACACTTCCGGAACCGGCGGCGAAAGGAAAGTAGAAACACCTCAACTCTTATGTTCTATGGAGAATCAGGATAGCTATGACTCCTATGCAGGATGCGAGCCCGCACAGAAAAGCTACGCACGCCCCAAATACAGGAACTCTTGACCTAGGCATAACCGACAATCATACGCTGTCGTATCCCACATCTCTTCGAGATGTGGGGCACACAGGTTTCAGATATGGGCCACCCGCCAAACTACTCATCTCCGGCCATTCCGGAACTTGGGTCCATTGGGGTCCAATAAGCGGACTCGGAGTCACGCACAATTCCGGAAAGTGAGATTCCGTACCAGCATCGACGAGCGGCTAGATCTTAGGCGGCTCGCGCGATAGCAGGTGGTTTCCAGGTGCCTTCGCCTGCCGGCAAAATCGATGGTGGCGTCTCCTTGGGCCAATACAGGCGCATCACCAAATAAATTGGCCCATCCGGTGCGGGGAGCCAATTCGCTTCTTTGTCCTTCCCTGGAGAGTCCTTTTGCAGGAAGATCGTCAGAGATCCGTCCGCGTTCGTCTTCATGTCAGGTAGCATCGGGGAGTTGATCAGGTACCGGTTGATAGGATTCTTGATCAGGAACTGGCTCTTGCCGTCATACATCGTCACTGACCAGAATGCATTCACCGGGGGTAGCTCGCCCTTGGCGAAGGTCAACGTGTAGCTGTGCTTGCTGCCGTCGAGCTTCTCCCCGTTAGGCAGGACTCGGGTGAGAGGGTACATGGCCTCGATGGCGCTGTTGCCGAAGATTCCACCCTTGGCGGCTGCGGCGCGTTTAAGCCAGTCCCCGTTGTAATAGGCCCGGTCCCCGAAGAATGAGCCGACGTTCCAGCCATTGATGACCTTTCCTCCGCTTGCGATGTACTTGTCCACTTGATCGCTGCCTGCCTTCATGCCCAACAGCACGGCGGCCTTGTGTTCAAGGGAGAGATCTTTCATTTCAAACCTTTTGCCTGCCCCAATGCCAATGCTAGCCAGCCTGTCGCGAATTGCTGCTTCCTCAGGACCAGCCGGGGAATACTGAAGCGCAAAATCGAGTATTTCCCAAAACTCTTTCTTTGCAATCTCCGCATCTGCCTTGAGGTAGTTGATCGTGGGCGGTACGGGCGGCGCGGGCTGGTTGAGAAAAGCTGAGAGTGGCTGCACCTTGTATCCAGCCTGGATTTTGACCACGTTCGCCATATCCCCCGCATTGAACAGCTGGGTGCGAAAAATTATGACGGAGAATGGCGTCGTCGAATGGAAGACTTGCTTGATCTGCGGGGGCGTTTCGCCTCTCCAATCGGGACCAACCACCAGGTAGTTGCCTGGTTCAGTGCCAGTGGAGCGGCTCCCCACGTATCCGTAATTGAAAGTATTCGCATCGGTCAGTTGCACGGAGTAGTAGCGCGGCTTCGGAACGGCAGGAACTGATATCACCGTTGGTTCAGCACGGAGATCTATCTCCATAATGGAGTACGGCGTGTCACTGTTCGGCGTAATGACTGCTGTGTCCTCGTAGGTGAACACCCGCGCTTCGTTGGTGAGCGTACCGATCGGCGCTTTGTATTGGGAGGACGTCTTGTCCACGAACAGCTCATATGTTGACGTGTAGTACATCACCAGTGGGAGGCCGTAAATGAGGCCCTCTTCGGCGATGCTTTTGGTCTGCATAATGCTGGGACGATCCGTTTCGCCCTTCTCTGCTTCTGATATAGCGTCGTTCTTTCCTGCGAGTATGGACATCCTCAACTCCCTTCCGATTTTGCTGCTTTAGCAGCTTGCCAATCGCGACCGACCTTAGTGTCCCTGCCAAAATAGGCGAGATTTCTGATCGAGACTACTGGCAGAAGTGACGGATCAAGCAGACAGTCTGACCAGAGAGGTTCTGAAGGATAGCCGGAAGTCAGCGGGCTGAGCTTCTCTTGGAAATAGGTGTTCACTTTTCTGCTCTGACGCGGACGGGATTACCAAATGCGCGTTCCCGCCACCATGGGCGAACAAGAGCCTGCGTTCCCGCGCTATCCGGAGCATTCCGGTCGTGTTGTGGGTAATCCGGAAAAACTCAACGGCTGGAACAGAAATTTGGGTCCAACTTGGGTCCAATAACTGCCGAAAACCATGTATTTGGGGCCAACTACCAGGAATGCATCAGGCCAAGATAATCTTGCGAGCTTCCCCTTCCGGGTCGTCGGCCATCCGGCACTCGTTATCCCAGATCATCGTCCTGTTCGTGCCCGGATCGGTCGGTGCCCACGTCAGATCCGGTAAGCTCGGATTTCCAGTCGCAGCAAATGCAGCCCACGATGAGGCCATCTTTTTCGCCAGCGCCTGCGCCTCCGGAGTGTTCCCCGTTCCCTGCTCGCACCGCTTTGTATTGTCGAAGCAGAACTGAAGTTCGGCAGTGTGCCACGCGCCAGGCACGCCATCGAGAATCTGCGTCTGCCATGTAAAGTAGTACGCGTACGCCGGCGCCGCCTTCAGCTCGTGCTTCAACCGCGCCATCTTCACCACGTTGTTCCGCATTCCAAGCCCATTCAATCCTGGAGTACCGCTACACATGTACGACAACGTCTGAATCTTCTTCTGCGGATACGCCTTCTTCAGGGCTGCAACTATCGCCGTTGCTTTTTCCGCGCCATACGTCTTTGAAAGATTTGCGTGCCACTCCTCCTCGGTTGGACGCGAAGACATCTGATTGCCCTCTTCGCTGACCGAACCCACCAGCATCGGCACATTCTTCGAGACCTCCGGGGCGGCCTCAAAGAATGACCGCATGTTGATCAGTTTCCCGTCAACGCACGGCGACCAACCTACGCGCGGTGTGCCTGGCGCCCCAGGTCCCATCATCGGCCGACCCGGCGGATTGATCTTCGTAGCCGCGGCATTGCCCGCTGCAAACAGCTTCGCCCACTCCATCTTTTGCAATGCCCCGATGTCATTGGCCGCAAGCCCGAGTTCTTTCATCACCTGCCGGCTGAGCTCCTTCTGCTGATCTCGACTTGGAATGTTCCCGCCGCCGCCGGACTGCGCCGCCGCGCGATGAATGAGCCCCACAGCCGACGGCATTCCCATCAGCGTCGTGACCTTCGACCCGCCACCCGACTGTCCGTAGATCATCACGCGATCCGGATCGCCCCCGAAGTTCTCGATGTTCTCTTGAACCCACTTCAGCGCCGCAACCAGGTCCGTCATACCTACATTCGCCGAGTCCTCATACGCCGCCCCGGCGATATCCGCAACGTCAAAGAACCCTAGAATATTCAGACGGTGATTCACCGAGACCTGCACCACGTCGTGATGGCGCGCCATCTGCGCACCCTCGTGCGAGGGCAGCTCATACGACGATCCAAAGCTGAAACCACCCCCATGCATGTAAAACATGACCGGTCGCTTGCCAGTCAGGTTGGGCGTCCAGATGTTCAGCTTGAGCATGTCTTCGCTCTGCCAGCCGTCGTCCCAGTCGAAGAGGAAGGTCTGCTCGATGCTTGTCCAGGGATGCAGATTCTGCGGGCAGTTCGCGCCGTACGCCAAAGCCGGGTACTCGTCGGTCCATGGCTTAGGCGCTTTGGCCGGCAACCAGCGATTCTCTTCCGCCGTGGTCGCCCCGTATGGCACACCTTTGAACGTCAGCACGCCGCCATCCACAAACCCGCGCACCTTGCCATACTGCGTCTTCGCAACCGCCGACCGCGGCGTCGAAACGTTACCCGGCTCCTGGTGTGCCCCCGTCTTGACGTTGTCAGAGCCCAACACCGGCTTACACAGCGCCGCACCCAGTCCAATGGTCGTCGACAGAATCAGCGCCTCACGCCGCGTGAGAACATTGGAATCATTCAATTTCGACATGAACAGGATCTCCTCTCGAGTTTGCGATGCGATCAGTGGTTTAGGAATCGCGCTGCTCGCTTGAACAACGCAGCTATTTTCGTCGTAGGCTGTTCTGGAATTCTTGAATATACACAAGTGAAGCAGAGACAAACAATCTAATTAAATCGCTTTATTAAGATACCGCGAATGAAAGTACGAATCCGATCCAACTGGCCTTAAAACCGCCTATGGGGACAAGTGGCTTCTCATTCTCCGAGTTGGGACCAAGTGTACGAGATGGCGACTTATCGTCCAAGTGGAAAGTCGTCCATGGAAATCAGTGAACACTAGTGCGTTTTTGGGGACTAATCCTCTGGAACTCGCTGTCGGGTGAATTCATAAGCATCCCGAAGGAGCCATTGGGATGGCAACAACTTTGTGAAGACAAGCCTCGGGCATTGCCAAAGATCATTCGGAGTGGAGTGTAGTGATCGGATCGAGACGCATGGCGCGCAGCGCAGGGACATAACTGGCGGCGATGGCGACGGCGGTGAGCACGGCGGTTACGCCGGCGAAGGTGGAGAGATCGTAGGGCGAGACACCGTAAAGCAGGCCGGCCATGAGATGAGAAACAATAAGTGCGCCAACCAGGCCTATGCCGGCACCGGCGGCGGCCAGAGTGAGGCCCTGGCGCAAAACCATCTTTAGGATAGTGCCTCTTTGCGCGCCCAGCGCGAGGCGAATGGCGATCTCGCGCGATTGCTCATTGACCAGGAATGAGATGGTGCCGTGAATTCCCAGGCTCGCGAGGAGCAGGGCCGTTGCGGCAAACAGCGCCACCATTTCCATGGAGAACCGCCGCACAGAAAGCGAAGAGGAGAGAACGTCGTCCAAGGTCTCCGCGCGGAAGACGGGAAGCTCCGCATCGACGGCCTGGATTTGCGTGCGCACCTGCGCGGAGATGGCGGCGGGATCGACCTGTCCACGCACGTAGAACGCAAGAAACTTGGCGGGGCGTTGGTAGATGTCGAGGTACATCTGCGGAATGCCCGCGTCCGCGAGCGATTCTGTGCGTGCGTCGGCAATGACGCCGACGATGGTGGTCCAGTCCGGCCTGGCACGGCCCAAACGGCCCAACAAATGGACTCGCTTGCCGACTGGATCCTCGCCCTTCCCATCTTTGCCTGGCCAGTACATGCGGGCCGCAGCCTGGTTGATGACTGCGACCAAGGGCGTAGCTTCAAGGTCCTGGTCGACAAAGAGGCGTCCACGCAAGAGAGTCATACCCAGCAGGTGGAAGTATTCGGGCGAGACGGTCAATGTATCGATCAGCGGAGGCTGGCTGCTTCGCACTTCCTGGCCTTCACGAACCAATGGAATCGTTCTGCGATCGTTCTGGCTATGGCCAAGCGGAATGGCCCCCCAATCACCGACGGCGGTTTCTTCCACGCCCGGAATCGTCCGGTTTCGGCGCAGAACTTCGCGGAGCAGCACGGCTTCCTGCGTGGCGGTGTGGTAAATGTCGGTTTTTGGATCGTTAGGATTCGGCAGCGAGGTCTCGACTGATACGACTCGAGTGGGATTGAAGCCGGGCTGCACCTTGAACAAGTCCCAGAAGCTGCGCAGAAGAAGGCCGGCGGCGATCATCAGCACCAGGGAAAGGGCTAATTCACCAATCACCAGAACAGGGCGCAAGTGCGAGCGCCGCCGGGAACCGTTGGAGCCACGACCTTCCTGCCGGAGCGTCGTGGTCAAATTGAGGCGGCTTGTGAGCCAGGCGGGGGCAAGCCCGAAGATGGTTCCGGCGGCGACGGAGACGACGATGGCAAACACCAGCACGCCCCAGCTGACGGATATGTCATTGAGGCGCGGCAGGCTTTCGGGAATAAATTGCAGCAGGAATTTCCGGGCGCAGAAGAGAACCGCGAAACCGGTGATGCCGCCAAGCACGAAGAGCAACAAGCTCTCGGTGAGGAGCTGACGAATGAGGCGCGTTCTTGCGGCTCCCAATGCCTGGCGAACCGCGATTTCGCGTCCGCGCGCGCTGGCGCGAGCAAGCAGCAGATTGGCGACGTTGACGGAGCTGATCAGCAGGACGAGGCCCACCGCGCCGAACAGCAGAATGAGCGATTGGCGAACGTTGCCGACAATAGTCTCGGCCAGGGGAGTGAGGTGGAGAGTCCACGCGCCCTGGGACGGATAATCCGCCGGATATTGCTTCTTCAACGATGCAACCAGGGCATCGAGGTGCCCCTGCGCGGCCTCAGGCGAGAGACCAGGCTGAAGGCGCGCGATGGTCTCGAAGGGGAAGCGCGTGCCGCGCATCGGCGGCGGGGCGGGGTCGCCATTAAATCCGGCCGCGGCCCACAAATCGGTACTGCGCTGCTCGCTGGTTTGGCCCTGGTCGCGAAAGCTGGCGGGCATGACGCCGACAACATGATAGACATCGTTGTCAAGACGTAGACTTTTGCCGAGAATGTGCGGGTCGGCGCCAAATGCGCGCTTCCAGAGCCCATCGCTGATGACGACTTCAAGGTTGAAGCCGGGTGTGGCGTCGTGCGGATCGAAGGTGCGGCCCAACTGCGCGTCGACGCCGAGCACCGCGAAGTAGCCCGGTGAGACCGACTTTGAGACGATGCTCGTGGGCTGGGCGCTGCCGGTAAGATTGTTGGTGCCGAAAAAGCAGAGGGACACATATTGGAAGATTCCCGAGTTCTGAAGGTCTCTCAACTCAGGGACGGAGAGTCCGATGTCGTGCCCGCCCACGCCGGGAAGGTTGGCTTCAATGCGCACCAGTTCGCTGGGGTGGGGGTAGGGCAAAGGATGCAGCAGGGTTGCGTCGATGACGCTGTAGATGGCGGTGGTGGCTCCGACGCCGAGGGCTACGGTGGCGATGGCGATGAGAGCAAATCCGGGAGACCGGTGCAGCATGCGAAACGCGTAGCGGAGATCGACGAGAAGATTCTCAGCAAGCGGAAGACTCTGCTCGGCGTGGTGGCGCTCGCGTATGGCCTGCGCCGCACCAAGCTTCAGCGCGGCCTGCCTGCGCGCCTCGGCGGGCGACATGCCGGCGCGCAGGTTTTCCTCCGTTTGCAGCGCAATGTGTTCGGCGATCTCTTCCTGCAGGCGTTCATCGGCATCCCGCGCGGCCGCGAAGTTCGACAGTCTCATGAAGAAGCGACGAAGAAATTTCATGGCAGGTCCTCTGCTTTGACTTCAAAGAAGCGCGCGATGATAGCCGCGGTCTGTTTCCATTCACGGGTCTCGGTCTGCAACTGTTTCCGGCCGGACACAGTAAGGCGATAGAAGCGGGCGCGGCGGTTGTTTTCAGATGCGCCCCATTGCGAGGCAATCGAGCCTTCATTCTCCAGCTTCAGCAGCAATGGATAAAGGGTGCCCTGGTTGACAGCCAGAACATCTCCGCTGATCTGCTCGATGCGGCGAGCAATCCCGTAGCCGTGCTGCGGCCCCAGTACATCAAGGGTTTTCAGGACCATCAGCGCAAGCGTTCCTTGCAAAACATCGGGCTTTTCTTTCATCAGGAGACCCACCTTTAGGTTTCCAACAGGAATAATGTCATGATTCCTTTTGGAAAGCAACAGGAGATTTGGCGTGATCTTTCGACGTCAAGTCCAGAAGATCTGTCAGGAAACTGCCGGGAGACTGTTGATTGAAGACGGTGTAGTTGTGACTACTAATGAAAAGTCGGCAGTGTTTATAAATCCGGTCCACCTGGGCGTAAAACCGCCTACTCCGTCGAAACTCATCGACTCCAGATGAGTTTCATTCATATAGGTGGCTCGCAGACCCATGCAAAACTCGGACAGGTGATCTTTTGCCAATTGCCTCCTGCGACTCTCCCGCGACTGTGAATCGCCATTTAACTCATCAACCGGGATCGGTACTGTGAAGTCGGCTTGTCGTCAGGTTTTCGTTGTCTGAGCGCATGCGGAGCTTACGGAACGGACTGGTCCCGCAACATCGTATCGGGACCATTCTGCGGGACCGCCTGTCGGATTCTGGACTCATTTGGTGATCTGAAGATCGTAGTGATTGTCCAGGTCGGAACTACTCGTAGCGAAGGGCCTCCAGCGGATCGACATTGCGCGCGCGGCGCACTGGTACCCAGCACGCCAAGAGCCCCACTGCGAGGAACAGCGCTCCTACAGACACGAGCGTCAATGGATCACCAGGCTGAACCTCAAACAGGAAGGATCTCAGCACCCGGGATAGAACGAGTGCCAGCACTACGCCGACGAGAACACCTCCTGCGATTAAGCGAAAGCCTTCGCCGAAGATCAGTCTGCTAATGTCTTTCTGTTGCGCGCCGAGAGCACTGCGGATTGCCAACTCGCGGCGTCGCGAAGCCACCGACAAAGAGAGCACTCCGTAGATTCCCACGAGAGTCAGGACGCTTGCGACGGCGGAGAAGCCTGCGAGGAGATTCATGGCGAAGGTTCGCGATGCCAATGAGTCGTCACGAATCTGTTCGAGCGTCTTCACATTCTCAATAGCAGCCGTTGGATCGACCGAGCGCAAGGCGCGTTCCACGTCTACGATGACGGCGCGCGGGTCGGCGGCTGTTCGGACGACGAGGTGTTTGGAGAACGCCTGTGCCTGCCAGAGCGGAAGGTAAACCTCCGGAGATGCTTTCTGGGTCAGGTCGTCGGTGCGTCCGTTCGCGATTTCGCCGACGATTTCGATGCCGGCTTTGTCGCGGTCGCCGAACCAGATTTTTCGCCCGACTGCATTGCTTTTCGGGAAGAAGTGCTGAGCGAACGCTTCGTTCACGATGGCTACTTTTGCTGCTTTATCATCATCCGTCGATCGGAATTGACGGCCATCGATCAGGGCCATGCCCATCAGGTTGAAGTAATCAGGGGTGACAGCGCGCATGGGCAATCCCGGCTTGTCACTCTCCTTGAGTGGCGGAGGCTGCCCTTCAATGTCCATGATCGCCGGCCAACTGTTACCAGTGAGGGGCACTCCCCAGGCAAAGGCCGCGTTCTGAACGCCGGGGAGTGCGGCGACACGTTCGAGCGCCTGGCGATGAAAGCTGCCCCACGTATCCCGGCTTTGCACGTCAGTGACGCTCATGGTCAGGATTTTTCCCATGTTGTAGCCGGACGGCACCGACGCGATCTTGGCCATGGTACGGATCAGAAGTCCGGCGCCCACCAGGAGAGCCAGTGTGAGCGCGGTCTGCAACATGGTGACTCCCTGGAGCAGGCGACGTTCGCCGACGGCTGCGGTTCCTTTTGGGCCAGCGTTCTTGAGCACCTCCATCGGATCCATCCGAAGAGCTCGGAGCGCTGGGAAGGCTCCTGCGAAGAAGGCAGAGAGCAATGCAGCTCCTAGGGCCCAGCCTAGAACTGTCCAGCCTGTCGTTACTCCGTCGAGGCGCGGGACGGCGTGTCCCGCGATCACGGTGAAGAGCTTCACGGCGCCGATGGCGAGTGCGACTCCAAGCACACCGCCGAGTGCAGCAAGCAACAAGCTTTCGAGCAGTACTTGCCTGAGCAGGGCTATACGACCCATTCCCATTGCGCTGCGGACGGCATATTCCTGTTGCCTTTGCAGTCCTCGCACGAGGAGGAGAGCGGCGGCGTTTCCGCATGCAATGAGGAGTACCAGGGCCGCTGCACCCAGCAGAGGCAGGAGAATGCGCTTGCCGTCGCGGTTCATTTCGTCGGTGAGGGACTGCAGGCGCGGCGCGAAGCCCTCATACTTCTTCTCGGTGTGCGCTTCTCTGGCTGCGAGTATGGCCAGTTCCTGCTGCGCCTGCTGTTGAGTCGCGCCATCGCGGAGACGGGCAACTACGTTCCAATCGGGTTCCTTCAGATTCTTGGGATCTGGTTCGGCAGGGATCCAAAAGTCGACTTTGGCGTTAACATCGTAGTTCGGCTCTTTCGATGTGCCGGGCGATGGGAGGAAGCGCACATCCGGCTGCATCACGCCGATCACTGTGGGGGCAACCTGCCAGCGGCTGATGCGCACGGTCTTGCCGATGATCTGGGGATCTCCGCCAAACTCGCGCTGCCAGAACTCATAGCCGAGCATGATTGCTTTTGTGGGCCCCTGCTGGAAGTCGACATCGGCGAGGCCGCGTCCTGCCGACGGGCGGAGACCCATAACGTGAATGTAGTCTCTGGTGACCACCATCCCCTGCATGGAGTGGCTGCCGTCATTGTGAATCAGGAAATTGAAGGTCCAATCGTAGCCGGCGATTCCCTGTAGCGATGTCGCTTCGTTGCCCCAATTTATCCACTGTTCGGCTGGCCAGCCGCGCGGTCGCTCCATGTCTTTTCCATCGGTGCGCACGGTCGGAACGAGCATGAGCTGGCCGGGGTTTTGATAGGGAGGTGGCGTGAGCAGCACGCCCTGGATCAAGCTGAAGATTGCAGAAGTTGCGCCAATTCCCAGCGCCAGAGTAAAGGCTGCGATGAGACTAAAGCCAGGCTGCTTGAGCAGCATGCGAATTGCAAAACGCAACTCCTGCAATGTGAGCCTCCAATTTTGCTTGCTAAAACAGGTAATGTCGGTAGAGAAGCGAGTTCTCGATGAGCGAGTGGATCTCTAAGCCATTGGACAATGAAACTCCGGCTCGGTTACGGAAGAGGTTTCGGTGATCGCCCGGTCCGAGTCATGAGAGTCCGGGAACTCCGGTGTGGCGATTATAAGGAGTCGAACCAAAAACAGGAGTGTCGAAGGCGGGCAGTTCGTCACATTTCTCAAGGTTGAAAGGCAGCGGATTCAGGGACGGAGCGGATTTGTCCTGATATGTCGGCATTGCGACTGGAATACGGTGAACTGACGAACTGTGGCGAATCGGCGTTGCCATGCCCGTTTTCGAGGACCTAATCCGGGTTCAACGCTCAATGAGCGTATTGCCCTGGGCAGCAATGGCTGTATAGAGCCGATCGACGCCAAGCGACGATGATCGGAATGGCCTGCAGAAAGCCGGAGGCAGCGTCGCAGTCCATTTAAAATGTTCTGAATCCCAATTATATGTATATACATCTTTATTCGCATGATGAAGATCTCCGCGGCGCCCACTCTTCCTTGCCTATGCGCGACTATTCGTCGCGCCAGCAGAGCGATCACCCAGCGGTATGACGAAGCGCTGCGGCCCACAGGACTGACTATTACGCAGTTCACGCTCCTGCAGGCGCTTTCTCTTGCCGGAGACATTACCCAGGGCAGGCTCGGGGAAATTCTGGCGATGGACAGCACCACCCTGACGCGAACACTCCGCGTTATGACCATGCAGGGATGGATATCGAAGATCTATGGGACAGATCGACGTGAGCGTCGGCTTCACCTGACCCGTGCCGGTAAATCGGAATTCAATCGGGCGGTTCCGAATTGGGAAGAATCGCAAGAGAGTCTACGGAAGCAACTAGGCAGCAAGCGCTGGCATGACCTGATGAAGCTGATGAATGACACAGCCTCACTGATGGTAAAGCAGGGAGCGTCCGACTAATGCAGCTATCTGAACATCCGACTGTAATACAAATTCGCGCAAGAGAAGCAACTGACGCCGCACAGCCCAGGCCTGAATCCCTCGACCGCGAGTGGCTTCGAAAGCCGTGCCTCGAGGCGGGGGCGGATGACGCAGGCTTTGTTGAGATTGACCGTCTGGAGATCGCGGATCAGAGACCCGAGATTCTGTCGCTTCTTCCGGGCACGAAGACGCTCGTGAGTCTTGTCATGAGAATGAATCGCGAGAACATCCGCACTCCAGCGCGGTCGATCGCCAATCTTGAGTTTCATCACACGACCGATGAAACCAACGAGGTCGCGCGAAAGATTGTCGCGGCTTTGGAAAAGATTGGCGTACGCGCGTTGAACGGCGGAGCTGCAGGTTTTCCGATGGAGGCGGATCGCTGGGGAACGAAGATGTGGGTGGTCTCGCACAAGCCCATTGCAGTTGCCGCAGGCCTGGGCCGCATGGGAATCCATCGCAACGTGATTCATCCGAAGTTTGGCAACTTCATTCTTCTCGGAACGGTGCTGATCGATGCAAAGCTAACGGAATATTCGAATCCCATCGACTACAACCCCTGTCTCGAGTGCAAGCTGTGCGTTGCAGCCTGCCCGACGGGTGCAATTGGCAGTGATGGCAACTTCGACTTCTCTGCCTGCTACACGCATAACTATCGCGAGTTCATGGGTGGGTTCAACGACTGGGTGGAGACGATCGCTGACAGCAAGAATGCGCTGGACTATAGGAAAAAGGTCTCGGGCGGCGAAAGCGTCTCCATGTGGCAGAGCCTTTCATTTGGCGCGAACTACAAAGCCGCGTATTGCCTGTCCGTCTGCCCCGCCGGCGAAGAAGTAATCACGCCGTTTCTCAACAATCGCAAGGAATTCCTCTATGACGTGTTGAAGCCGCTGCAAGAAAAAGTGGAGACGATTTACGTTGTCCCCGGCTCCGATGCCGAGGATTATGTACAACGCCGCTTTCCCAACAAAAAGACGACACGAGTTAGGAACGGCCTTGCGGGGCAGGGGACGATCCGGGCTTTCCTACGCGGCCTGAATTTCGTATTTCAGCGTGGCAAGTCGGAAGGGCTGGAAGCTACATATCACTTCACATTCACCGGGCAGGAGGAAGTGAAGGCCACGGTAGTGATCCGCGACCGGAAGCTCACAGTTTTGGACGGGCATATCGGCACGTCGGATTTCCGGCTGACTTCGGACAGCCAAACGTGGCTACGATTCCTTCGCAAAGAAGCCAACCTCATTTGGGCCCTGCTCAGCCGCAAGATTCGGATTCACGGTTCGCCACGCTTTCTTCTGGCCTTCGCGCGTTGTTTTCCTTCGTAGGGCAAGGGCTGCTCGTGCTCCCAAAAATGGGGAATTTAGCTAGCTACCTTCACTTGAAAGGATGGGTATGAAACTCACCGGTCGCACCATACTGATTACCGGAGGCTCTGCAGGTATTGGCCTCGCTTTTGCCCTTAAGTTTCTCGAACTGGGAAACCAGGTCATCGTGACTGGCCGCAGAGAGTCAGCGCTTACCGAACTGCGGAGCAAATATCCGAAGCTTCACACCATCCAGAGCGACGTTGCGGATCCGTTACAGATCGCAGCCCTTGCCAAGCGTGTGAAGGCCGGCTATCCGAAGCTTGATGTGCTGATGAACAATGCGGGGATCATGCTGCATAAGAACCTGAAGGTTCCGGCAGCCGACCTGGACGCGCTGATGCAGGAGATGAACATCAATGTCGGGGGCGTAATCCGCATGACTTCCGCTTTCGTCGACGTTCTGGCAACCAACAAGGGCACCATCATCAACGTGTCTTCCGCACTCGCATTCGTGCCATTGCCCTCTGCGCCGATCTACAGTGCCACCAAGGCGGCAGTCCACGCCTACACACAGTCGCTTCGGTTCCAGTTGGAAGAAGCGGGCGTGGAGGTGATTGACCTGATGCCGCCGGGAGTGAAGACGGATCTGACAACAGAGATGCAACAGGGAGAGGGGATCGGTCTGATGACCACAGATGAGCTGATCAAGCAGTCATTTGCAGGATTCCGCGCCGGTAAGCTCGAAATCCGGCCCGGCCAATCCAATCTGCTCGCATTCATGCGGCGCCTCGCTCCCGACTTCATCAACCGGCAGCTTTGGAAAGCTTCAAAGAGATTGGTCCCGGTTGGGGCTGATTAGTTGCCCTGAAGTTTGGCCAGAGCAGCTTGAGCAGGTTCACTTCACCACCACTCTCACTCGATCAAGGTTTTGAATGCGCGCATACGGTGTGTTTTGGTCTCCGTTACGCTGTGAAATCGCGCGGAGAGTCGTGAAGTAGGTCCCCGGCTTCGCAAAGGCATGCGTCATGTTGAGGCGTACCTGTTT
>Ga0105237_10005266_pt1 | contig 14634 bp, 12 predicted proteins | sample KBSC24metaG_FD_81520 | JGI IMG/M metagenome (GOLD analysis project Ga0105237, IMG submission 81520) | Corn rhizosphere microbial communities from Kellogg Biological Station, Michigan, USA - KBS C2-4 metaG | ecosystem: Host-associated > Plants > Roots > Rhizosphere > Soil | place: Michigan, USA... | reverse complement strand
TTCTAGTCATCGGCGCCGGAGAACTCGGCTCCAGCGTCCTCGACGCGCTGTCTCGACGCTCAGACCGTGCCCCCGACCTTCGTACGTTGACGCTCGTGGTTCGCCGGTCGACGACAGAGCAAGCTCGGCAACGAGCCAGCGACTTGGCCGCCAAGGACGTCGGACTCGTCGAGGCCGACGTAGCCGAAGCCTCCGTATCCGAGCTGGCGGCGATCATGAGCCGCTACCACACGGTCATCAGCTGCATTGGCATGACCGCCGGATCAGGAACCCAGCGCAAGTTAGCGGAGGCCGCACTCGCCGGCGGGGTACCTCGTTACTTCCCTTGGCAATTCGGCGTGAACTACGACGCGATAGGTCGCAACAGCCCCCAGGATCTCTTCGACGAACAACTCGACGTCCGCGACCTGCTGCGAGGCCAGGACACGACCGATTGGGTCATCGTGTCGACCGGCATGTTCACCAGCTTCCTCTTCGAACCCTCCTTCGGCGTCGTGGATCTCGTCACCAATACCGTCAATGCGCTGGGTAGTTGGGACAACGAAGTCACCCTCACCACGCCCGAGGACATCGGAGCCCTGACCGCGGAGATCGTCCACGCGCCCCGCACCGCCGATCACATCGTGTTCGTCGCCGGAGACACCATCAGCTACCGACAACTTGCCGACATCGTCGAAGAGGTACGCGGTACACCCGTCACGCGCACCGAGTGGTCGCGGTCCTACTTGCTCGACGAGCTCGCATGGGACCCGGCGAACCCAATGAAGAAGTACCACGCCGTCTTCGGTGCGGGTACCGGCGTTGCATGGCCAAAGGAGCGTTCCTTCAACGCGATCCGCGGAATCCGCACGACCACCGCCGCAGAATGGGCACGCGCCAACCTCACCAGTTGACGGGCAAGACGGAGCGGCTACAGGCGGCCGGCGACGAAGCTCGCCGCTTGCGCCGCCATACCATTCACGACGTACGAGCCGTGAGCGGCGGTGGGTGGTCCAGGAGGAGCGCCATTGCAGATCGTGTCGCCTGGTGCGCACAGGTCGATGGTCTTCGGGACGTAGAGCGGGCCAATGGTGATCTGCGGTGCACCGGAGTCGCTCAGAAACCGATTCGACGGCTTGCCGAACAAGGTCACTGCGGCGACGTGGTTGGCCACCTCGGGCGGCATCGGCGGCGGTACGAACGCGGCAGGAACTCCCGGGGGCACGTCGGGCGAGGTGACGAAGCCCGCAACCGCCGCGCCCTGCGAGAACCCGCCAAGCACGATCCTGGCGTTGGGACAGTCCGCAATCGTTGCTTGGATGTGGTTGCTCGCGTCCCTGATGCCGTCGATGACGCTCAGGGCGAACTGCAGAGGGTCGCCAAAGTCGTCGCTGGCCGCGTAGTTGACGGCGTAGGCGTCGACCGACCTCGCGCCAGTCTTCGAGCGCAACGCATCGACGAAGCCCTGCCCGATCCCGCCGACGCCGGGTGGCTCGTCGGTACCGCGGGCGAACACCACTTCGACGTCGGGGCACGGTTGCGCGAACGCTTGCGGGGCTGCGGTTCCCAACAGTGCCGACGTGGCTATGAGAGTTGCGACGAGCGCACGGATCATCAGACCGACAAGCACTCCACGGGGCCGTCCGTTGGTGTTGATAAAGACCACCTCGCCTTCCATCACCCGCGTACCGCGTTTCTCCCCGACGATGCTACGCAAGCGGGCGATGTGCGGCAGCGCGGCGGACGTGGGTGGCCGTCCGCGGAGTTCGCTCTCTGTGGGGATGCTGAAAACGACGGTTCAGTTCCTGGGCTTCGGGACTGAACCGGTTCGCCACCCGGGTTCGCGCCATGCCAGATCGGCGCCGAGTGCCTTCGCGAGCCGGGTGATCGCCTCGCGCGTGGACTGGTCGCCGACGCGGTCGGGCAGCCAGGCGCAGGCGATGCCGGCACCTGCCACCTCGGCGGTGTCGCAGACGGCGGCAAGGCATTCCTCGATCTGAGTGAGCGACGGCCCCAGGACCGTGGGAAAGCGCAGGCCCGAGAGTTGAGCGCTGTCGATGACGTCCACGTCGAGATGCAGGTAGACCGGCGCGCCGCCGAGCTCGTCGAGGGCGGAGGTGATCGCGGCCGGGTCGGCGGACACACGGCGGACCTGGCTGTCGGTCAGGGCGTCGCGCTCGGCGGGGTCGAGATCCCTGGCGTCGGCGAGCACGATGCTGGCCTCGGGCACCGGCCGCAGCCCGAGCTCGTCGTCGAACAGGTCCGGTGTCCGGCCGGTCAGCATCGAAATCGCCATGCCACCGATGTAGCCGCTGGTCGATATGGCGGGGGTGTTGAAGTCGCCGTGCGCGTCCAGCCACACCACTGCCACGTCGCGATGACGGCGCTGCAGCCCGGCAACCGCGGCGCGGGCGGTGGGGCAGTCGCCGGAGAGCACCAGCGGCCTGGCGACTGGCGCGACCGCGTCGGCTACCGCTTGGTGCAGCAGGCTCATCCTGGCGGGGACGGAGCCAGCGGGGAGGCCCGGGTCGTTCGCCTCGATTGCGCCGATCGGGACCGGGAAGTCCGGGAGGTGTTCGTCGAGGTGCCAGGGCGAGACGATGGGATCCCAGCTGACGCCGCTGCCGTGGTCAGACACGAAGTGCACCTTCCAATTCTCCGCCCGATGTCCACCGAGATTCGGTGCCCGGACTCCTCGACCTCGGCGACGGCAGCGGGTTGCCTGCCAGTACCCTGCCGTGCGCGACGTCGTTCACCAAGGAGCAGCCATGACCAAGACCCACCGCATCGCCGTGATAGCGGGCGACGGCATCGGAACCGAGGTGATGCCGCAGGGCGTCGAGGTTCTGAACTCCGTCGCCAGGCGGTTCGACTTCGCCCTCGACTTCACGCACTTCGACTTCGCGAGTGCGGCGTACTACGTCGAACACGGCGCCATGCTGCCCCCGGACTGGCACGAAACGCTTTCCGGTTTCGACGCCATCTACTTCGGTGCGGTCGGCTGGCCCGAGGTGGTGCCAGACCACATCAGCCTGTGGGGCAGCCTCCTTCAGTTCCGTCGGGCGTTCGACCAGTACGTGAACCTGCGTCCTTGCCGGCTGATGCCGGGTGTCAGGAGCCCGTTGGCCGGTCGCGCACCCGGCGACATCGACTTCTACGTCGTTCGCGAGAACACCGAGGGGGAGTACTCGTCGATCGGCGGGCGCATGTTCGAGGGCACCGACCGCGAGTTCGTGGTCCAGGAGACCGTGATGACGCGCACCGGCGTCGACCGTGTCTTGAAGTACGCCTACGAATTGGCCAACCGGCGTCCCGCAAGGCATCTCACCTCGGCGACGAAGAGCAACGGCATCTCGATTTCGATGCCGTACTGGGATGAGCGGGTCGCCGCCGTTGGGGCCGGCTACCCCGAGGTGCGCCAGGACCAGTTCCACATCGACATCCTCAGTGCAAACTTCGTGCTGCATCCCGACTGGTTCGACGTGGTGGTGGCCAGCAACCTGTTTGGCGACATCCTGTCGGACCTCGGGCCGGCGTGCACGGGCACGATTGGCATCGCCCCAAGCGCCAACATCAACCCCGAGCGTCTCTTCCCGAGCCTGTTCGAGCCAGTTCACGGGTCCGCCCCCGACATCGCCGGGCGAGGCATCGCCAATCCGATCGGGCAGATCTGGTGCGGCGCAATGATGGTCGAGCACCTCGGTCATCCAGAGGCGGGCGCAGCGGTGCTCGCCGCCATCGAGGCCGTGTTGGCTCGCGGTGCGGACGAGGCGCCGTTCACGCCCGATCTGGGTGGCTCGTCCACCACCGGAGAGCTTGGCGCGGCTATAGCCGCCGCAGTCGCCGACGCCTGAGGCTAGTCCCGAATCAATTGGCACGCAGGGTAATTGCGAGCGAGGATGACGACGGCAACGCCGGCCATGCTGTCAGCCGGGCAGCGAGCGCGGCAGCCCGAAGGATGCGAGCACGTCGTTGTCGAATCGGGTCATGGCGCAGATCCGGTCGCCGGCGACGGTGAGGACCAGCAGGCCGGATCCGTGACGGATGCCGCCGGTGGGGGCGCGCAGGTAGGCGCCGAACGCCAGTTGCCCATTCGCCCGCGTCGGCACGAGGTGATATCGCGGACCGCGCCCAAAGATGCTCTCGTAGAACCGGGCCACGACGTCGCGGCCCTGGTACTCGAGGGGCACTGGCGGCATGGATATGCAGACATCGGTGGTGAGCAACGCGACCAGCTCGTCGACGTCACCGGATTCGTACGCGCGGACGAACTTCGCCACCAGCGCCCGCTCTGCCGGTGAGTCGGGAGCAGGAGGGGGTTCGTTCTGGCCCGCAGGCGGCAGCTGGCGCTGCAGGTTGGCGCGGGCCCGTTTGAGGGCACTGTTGACTGAGTCGAGCGTCGAGTCCAGCATGTCGGCCACGTCGCTGGCTGGGTATCCGAGGACTTCGCGCAGGATGAGCACGGCACGCTGACGGGCAGGCAGGAGCTGAAGTACGGTCACGAAGGCCAAGGAGATGGCTTCGGTCTGTTCGTAGCGTGCTTCCGGGCCGAGCGGCGCGTTGAGCGCGCCCTCGAGGAGGGCGTCGGGATATGGCTCGAGCCAGACGATTTCGCCGAGACGCGTCGGCTCGGGCGGCTCAATCCCTGCGACGTCCCACTCCTTGGCCGCACGGCGCTTGGTTGAGCGAAGCGCATTGATGCACCGGTTGGTGGCGATCCGGTAGAGCCACGTGCGGATCGAGGCGCGTCCCTCGAATCCCCCGAGGGCTTGCCAGGCGGCCAGCAGCGTGTCCTGCAGTGCATCCTCGGCGTCCTGGAAGGACCCGAGCATTCGGTAGCAGTGCACCTGTAGCTCTCGACGGTGCGGTTCGGTCAACTCCTGGAACGCGTCGCCGTCCCCGGCGCGCGCCCTCGCGATCAGGTCGGTTACCGCCACTTGTCACCACTTGTCCCTCGCGTCACGCGTGTCTTGTGCTTCTAGTCACCTCGGTATCGACACCGGCGATTGCCCAAACTGGGCGCCAATCATGCCTACGGATGCAGGTTCCACTGCCCGACGTCTTGAGCCAGGGCATCGCTGACGTCGACCTCGAGCCCACCGACCACCGGGCCCGGATTCGACGCGGTGCTCACCACGCGCTGGTAGAGAACGGCGGCGGGGTAGACCTGGCCGCCCGACCACGACCGTGTTTGCCACGCCCAGACCCGGCCAGGTGATTGTGAGCGTCCTATCACTCCGTCCCTGGTGGCCCACTGGCACGCCTTGATGCCACCGTAGATGCCGGTGCGCTGCACGCCGATCACGGAGTTGATTCCGCGAAACCATTGCAGTACAACCCTGTTCCAGGTGTCGTCGTTGACGTCGTCATCGACGCTGAAGTAGATCGGTGCACTCTTGCCGCCACCTGCGGCGGTATGCAACTGCCAGGCGGTGCGCGCGTCGGCGACGCCTCCGGCATACCCTCGGGTGAAATCCGACGGCGCGGTCCCACCCGGCTTGCCGTATTGGTAGTTGCTGACGATCGCCAGCCCGGCGGCGGTCAACGACTGCGCGTAGGGCAGGGTGATCGGCTTGGCGCCCATGCTCGAACCGGGACGCGACGTCGAGACGTAGTTGATCACCCCGGAGTGGCCCGCGGCCCGGATGTCTTGGGCTGGAATTTGGCGCATGGCGAAGTCGATCAGTGTCGGCGCGGCGGCCGACGCAACGGGTGCGGCGGCCGCTGCCGCTGCGGCACCCAGCCCGGCCAGCGCTGACGCAGCAGCGGCGTAGCGCAGTGCGTCGCGCCGCGAAATCCGGTGCGATGGGCGCAGGTCGGTAGTCCCCAGAGAGTCCTGCACCGGGCGACGTTAACAACGCGACCGACAATTCTTCTGTTGCGTCGCCTCGTTGTGTCCGGATCGCGATCAAGGTGACGCGAAGCCGAAACACTCTCTGCGTCAGCCCAGCTCGCTAGCACCCGAAGCGCGGAGATGGATGACCGTGGGTCGGTCAGCGTGCAGAGCGGCCTCAACCGCATCGGTCAGCCCGGAGGGGGAGTCGAGGAACAGTCCGTGGCAGCCCAGCGACTGCGCCAAGGCGGCGAAGTCGGGGCTGGCGAGGTCCACCGCGTGGACCGTGTCCCCACGATCGGCCATCTCGTTGCGGATCTCCCCGTAGCCACCGTTGTCGACGATGACGACCGGGATGGGCAGACGAGCCTGTGCGGCGGCTGCCAGTTCGGCGACGGTGAACATGACCCCGCCGTCACCCAACAGCGCGACCACTTGCCGTTGCGGCGCAGCGATCTTGGCGCCGATCGCAGCGGGCAACCCGTAGCCCAGAGTGCCCACTCCAGTCGGGTAGAGAAAAGAACGCGGCTGGTGCAGTGGGAGATTCGAGAGGGCGCCGTAGTAGCAGGCCATGGCGCTGTCGGCGGCGATGACGGCGCTGTCGTCGAGTGCGGCGTCCAATGCCGCGCACAGTTCGACGTAGGGGTGGCCCTCGCGCTGCGCGTCGAGTCGGAGCAACCGGCGCCATTCGGTGGCGCGCTCGGTGCCGCCCGTACGGGCCGGACCGAGGCCTGCGGTCAGTGCGTCGAGGGTCTCGGCGGCGTCGCCGATGAGTGCGACGGCGGGGCAGATGTTCGTCGCCGCCGCGGTGGGGTCGACGTCGATGCGAATCACGGTGCTCTGCTGTGAGATTGGGCCCCACCACCAATCCGAGGGGGCCAGCTCGGTTCCGACGGCCACGATCACGTCGCTGGTGGCCACCAGTTCCTTGATGGTCGGGTGGTGCACACCCGCGCCCAGTGACAGCGGGTGGGTCTCGGGGAGGACGCCCTTGCCGTTGGCGGTGGTGATCACCGGGGCTTGCAGCGTCGTGGCGATCTCGGCGACCTCGGCCGCCGCACCAGAAGCGCCACCTCCGACGATCAGCAATGGCCGCGTCGCGCCTTGCAAGAGTTGTACTGCTGCCCTTACCGACTCCGGCCGCGGGCGCGGCGGGCTGCCGATGAAGGGGGCAACCGGAGCGACGGTGGCCTCGAGGTCGAGGAGGTCCAGTGGGATTTCGAGGTACGCGGGCCGGGGCCGGGCACTGGTCATCGCGGCGAAGCACTGCGCGACCGCCAGCGGTATTTCTTCGACCGTGGTGACGCGTTGAGCGTGTCCGACGATCGAGTCGATCGCCCGGAACTGGTCCTTGACCTCGTGCAGATATCCGTTGCCAAGGCTGGGGTGATGCAGCGGCAGACCCGGCGCGATGAACAGGACGGGAATCGAGTCCGAATATGCTTGCGCCGCAGCGGCGGCGGCGTTGAGGATGGCTGGTCCCGTGGTAGTGATCACGACTCCTGGCTTGCCGCTGACGCGGGCGTAGCCGTCGGCGGCGTAGCCGGCGCCTTGTTCGTGGCGGGGAAGGACGTGCCGGATACCCGCTGCGCCAAGGGCGGCGTAGATGGGCAGGTTGTGGGTTCCTGGAATCCCGAAGACCGCGTCGACGCCGTGGCGGGCCAACGCGTCGACGAGGGCTTGGCCGCCGCGGCAGCGCTGTTCCGTTCGCGCGACCACGGCTTCGGTGAGAGTGCTCATGCGGGGAACGCAGTCGTCAGCTTGTCGAGTCGATCGGTGGCCATGATGTAGGCGGCGGCGCGCGCGGTGGTCTTCTCTGCTTTGGACAGCGCGAACATCTCGCTGCTCAGTTCACGCAGGCGGGTCGAGATCTTGGCGAAGGACTGTTCGGCGCTTCCGTCGATGTCGCCGAACAGCACCCACCACCACCACGCGTTGGTCGCGGAGTTGGCCAGGAAGTCCGGCACGATCACGATTCCGCGTGCGGCCATTGCGGTTTCGGCATCAGGGGTGACGGGCATGTTGGCGGCCTCGACGACGACCTTGGCCGCCACCTCGTGCTGGTTGGTGGCGTTGATGCAGTAGGAGGTTGCCGCGGGGATGAGCACGTCGGCGGGAACCGACAGCCACTGATCGCCGGGCAACTCGGCGTCGTCGGGGCCGAGTTCGGCACGGTTCACCCCGCCGCTGGGGGTGCGAGTCAGTAGGAGCCGTTCGACGTCAAGGCCTTTCGGGTTGGTGACGACGCCGTGAACGTCGGCGATGCCCACGACTCGGACGCCGGCCCGATGCAGGTATCGAGCAGTCGCTCCGCCCATCGACCCGAAACCCTGAACGAACGCCGTGGAGGTCTCCGGTGGAAGGTGATGCAGTTCCATGGCGGCCAGTGCTGCTTCCGCCACGCCGTAACCGCCGACCAACTCGTCGAGCTTGACGCCGTCGACGTCGGTCCCGAACGCGACCCGCATCCTGGCGTGCGCTTGTTCGGGATCCTCGACGTGTTGGTAGGCCGCATCGACCGAGCTGCCTAGACCTAGGCGGGCAATGCAGGCGTCGACGGTCTCCTGGCGCACGCCGAAGTCTTCGCCCATCGTCCAGCGCTGCTCGATGAGCGGTTTCATCGCCTCCAGATAGCGGTACAGCACCGAATCCGCTTCTGGATCGGAGGGGTCGAAATCGATGCCGCCCTTGGCGCCGCCCAGTGGCACGTACCGGGCGCCATGTTCGTAGTGGATGGCCTCCTTGAGGGTCATGCCCCGCGCCAATCCACGGACTTCGTCCCGTGAGCAACCTTTGCGCATGCGCAGTCCGCCGCTGCTGATCCCGCGCACCAGCCGATCGAGCACGAGGTAGCCGTGGGCGCCGCTGATCGGATCCGTCCAGGTGGCCTCGAAGACGGGCGCGTCGTCGACCAGGTCGGTCTCACCGATGGCGTTGGGCAAGGAAAGAGACATTCGCACTCCCAATAAATGACTGAGTAGGCAGTCAGTATGGAGAGTGCTTCAGGTCACGTCAACCCTCGTGGCGAGTCGGTCAGACCCAGCTCCTGGTGCAACGCGTCCTCCATCCAGCGGTGGATCTCCTCGGTCGTCACCGCCCCACCGAGCGCGACCGCCTGCACTGCCAGGCCGTCGAGCAGCGAGGTGAGACGCCATGCCGCGGCGTGCACGTCCGCGGTGTGGAACTCGCCGGAGCCGACGCCTTCCGCGATGAGGGTCGCGACGGTTTGCCGCCATCGGGAGTCAAGACCTCTCACGACGTTGCGCAGTTTTGGCTCGTGCAGCCCGGCCGACCAGGACTCGATCCACAGGCGCCACCCGAGTGCGTTTCCCGTCGGCCCGTATTGGTGCAGTACCGCGCGCAGTCGGTCCAGGGTGGGCTCTTTCGCGACGGCGGCCAGCGTCGCGTTCAGTTGGTTCAGATCGCGTTCGGCGGCCGCGGCGAACGCCCGCTCGACGAGGTTTTCCAGGGTTTCGAAGTGGTAGAAGATCAGGCCCGTGCTCACCCCGAGACGCTTGGCGATGTCGCCCGTCCGAAGCCCGCCGACGCCGTGTTCGGTGATGAAGTCGATGGTGGTAGCCACGATGTCGTCGTAGCGGCCGGGGGACTGTTTCTGTGCGCGGGCCACATCGGCACGGTACCGCGCATGACAGGCGCGGGGACCAAGTGACGGGGCTCGCAGGCTTGACAAGTTGTGATCCACGCCGCACAGTCTCACTACTGACTGAGTACCTAGTCAGTGTGCCGACCAGGAGAACATCCATGACTCAACAAGCCATCGACGAACCCGATGTCCAGGAAGTCAGCACCGGGAGGCTGCGCAAGGGGCTGCGCCGCTTCGATGTCTTCTTCCTGCTGCTCTGCTCCCTGGTCGGGCTGGACACCATCGGCGCACTGGCCGCCTCGGGACCCGAGGCGTTCACCTGGCTGCTGGTGTTCTCGGTGCTCTTCTTCGTGCCCTACGGGCTGATCGTCAGCGAGCTCAGTGCCACCTTTCCCTTCGAGGGAGGGCAATACACCTGGGTGCGGATGGCCTTCGGTCGCTTCGTGGCATCGGTGGCGCAGTTCGTCTACTGGCTGTCGAATCCCGTGTGGGTCGGCGGTGCGTTGGCGGTCGTCGCCTTGGCCACCTTCCAAAACTTCATCCTTCCCCTGCCAGGGATGTGGACGTACGTCTTCGGCCTCGCGTTCATCTGGGCCGGCGTCTTGGCGGTATCCATCTCACTCAAGGCCGGCCGATGGGTTCCGATCGCCGGCGCAACCGCACGCATCATCCTGCTCGGCTTCTTCTTCGTGTCGACCGTCGTCTACGGATTCATTCACGGGGTTCAACCGCTCGCGGCATCGGACTTCTCCCCGTCGTATCTTGGGTTCCTCGCGCTGGCCCCGCTGATCGTGTTCACGTTCGTCGGCTTCGAGGTCTCGTCGGCAGCCGCCGAGGAAATGGAAGCCCCGCAACGCAGCATCCCCCTCGGCGTACTGCGCTCGGGGCTGACCGCCTTCGTCATGGTTGCCCTTCCGATCGCGGCGATCCTGATCGTCTTGCCGCGTGATCAGGTCAGCCACTTGAGCGGCTTCCTCGACACCGCCAAGCTGGTGTTCACCATCTACGGAGGACACGTCGGTCCAGACGGCACCGTCGAATTGACCGGTGCCGGTGAGGTAATCGGCGTCATGTGCGCCGTGGGCGTCATCGTTGCCCTCTTCACCAGCGGCGTGAGCTGGGCGATGGGTGAGAGCCGCGCACAGGCCACCGCGTGCTCCGACGGCAGCGGACCGGCCTGGCTTGGCCAGATCTCCGAGCGGTTCGGCACGCCCGTGCGCATCAATGTGCTCGCCGGAGTCCTGGCGACCGCGGTGATGGTCGCGGCGCTGAACTTCACCGCAGGCGACATCGGCAAGTACTTCAGCGTCGGTCTCAACCTGGCGATCTCGATGACCATGGTGGCGTATCTGGTGATGTTTCCGGCGCTGCTGGTGCTGAACCGCAAGTACCCCGACGCCAACCGCCCGTTCCGCATCCCGGGAGGGACGGTGGGCCGGGTTCTGTGCTCCGGAGCAGCCACGCTCGTCGTCGTGTTCACCCTGATTCAGCTGCTCTACCCAGGCGCCGGTCTTGGTCTCTTCGGCTCACCGGGCACCCCCGACGACGCCCTGCCCTCGGGCTTCACCGGTGACCGCCTGGGTTATGAACTGGGCCAACTGGTTCCGATGGCCGTATTCGTCGCCATGGGCATCGGGTCCTACCTGATCGGGCAGCGGGAAACGCGGCGCGGCCGCAACCGTAGCCAGGCCGTCGACCAGTTGACGGTATGAGCGCGCACATCGCAGCCCGCCGTCGTCGGCACGCGCCAAGCGACTGAAATCGCCGAAGCCGATTTCGCGAAAGCGCATGCGCAAGCGCTTGCGTACGCCCTAGGCTCCCGAAGATCACGCGGCGCGGACGATGTGTCGCATCGGGACAAGGGAGTCCACATGCTCGGAAAGCGCAATCGAGGCACGTACGCGATCGGGTCGGTTCTGATGGCAGGCGCGCTGGTTCTCGGTCTGACCGCGTGCGGCGGATCGGGTTCCGAGGGCGTCAAGGTTGGACTGATCACGAAGACCGATTCGAACCCGTACTTCGTGAAATTGCGCGAGGCCGCCCAGGCGCAGGCCGACAAGGACGGCGCCAAGCTGATCGCGCTGGCCGGGGCGTTCGACGGTGACAACGAGGGCCAGGTCGCGGCCATCGAGAACATGGTCGGCCAAGGCGTGAAGGGCATCCTGATCACCCCGAACTCCTCCACCGGTGTGCTCGACGCGATCAAGAAGGCGCGCGACGCCGGCGTCGTCGTCATCGCTCTCGACACGGCGACCGACCCCGAGAACGCCGTCGACGCCACCTTCGCCACCGACAACAAGGCAGCGGGCGTCAGCCAGGGCAAGTGGGTGAAGGCCGCACTCGCCGGTGCGGCACCTCAGGTAGTGATGCTGGACGGCACCCCGGGCGGCACCGTCGACACCTTCCGCCACGACGGATTCCTCGAGGGCTTCGGCATCACGAACGATTCGCCGGAGATCGTCGGCCGGGAGAACACCAACGGTGACCAGACCAAGGCGCAGACCGCGATGGAGAACATTCTCCAGCGCGCGCCGGGCATCAACGCGCTGTACACCATCAACGAGCCTGCGGCGGCCGGTGCGTACCAGGCGATCCAGTCCGCGAACCGCACGGCCCAGATCACGATCGGGTCGATCGACGGAAGCTGCACGGGTGTCGCGGACGTAAAGTCGGGAAAGATCGGCGCCACGGTGATGCAGTTCCCGGCGAAGATGGCCGAGCAGGGTGTGCAGGCCGTGGTCAAGTTCGCCAAGGACGGAACCAAGCCCAGCGGATTCAACGACACGGGCTCCCAGCTCATCACCGACAAGCCGGTACCCGGACTCGAGTCGCAGGACACCGCATGGGGCGAAAAGAACTGCTGGGGCACAGCTAGCAAATGACCACTGGCGCACCCGAGACGGCACCTTCTACGGCGACGCCGTCGATATCCAGCCGGTTCAACGTAGGGACGCTCCTGCGTGAACCGTTGCTCGGTCCGCTGGTCGCGCTCGTCGTCGCGATCATCATCTTCAGCTCCATCGCGGATTCGTTTCTCAATCCGCAGAACGTGTCGCTGATCCTGCAGCAGTCGGTGGTCGTCGGCATTCTCGCCGTGGGCCAGACGCTGATCATCCTCACCTCCGGCATCGACCTTTCGATCGGTGCGGTCGCCGTCTTCGGGACCATCGTGATGGCGCAGACTGCCGGCGCCAACGGGCCGGTCGTGGCGCTGGGGGCGACGCTGCTGGTGTGCGTGGTGTTCGGGGCGATCAACGGCGGGCTGATCACAACCCTGCGATTGCCACCGTTCATCGTCACGCTGGGAACGTTCACCGCGATACTGGCGGGCACCCGACTGCTCGCGGGTTCCGAGACCTACCGCGTGGAACCAGGTCCGCTCACCTTCCTGGGTACGTCCTTTCGCGTCGGGTCGTTCTCGACCACCTACGGGGTGGTCGCGATGCTCCTGGTCTACCTCGTGATGTGGTACGCGTTGTCCCAAACGGCCTGGGGCAAGCACGTTTACGCTGTCGGCGGTAACCCGCAGGCGTCGAATCTGTCGGGCATCAAGTCCGGTCGGGTGCTGCTGTCGGTGTACGTCACCACCGGGGTGATCGCCGCCATTGCCGCGTGGGCTGCGCTCGGCCGGATCCCGAACGCCGACCCGAACGCGTACCAGAACGCCAATCTCGAGACGATCACCGCGGTGGTCATCGGCGGAACCAGCTTGTTCGGTGGGCGCGGCGGCGTCGGCGGAACTCTGGTTGGCACGTTGATCGTCGGCGTGCTGCGCAACGGTCTGACCCAGGCCGGCGTCGACAATCTCTACCAGAACATCGCGACGGGGATTCTCGTGATCGTCGCGGTGGCCGTGGACCAATTCGCCCGCAGGAGATCACAATGAGTGCCGCACCTGTGCTCGAAGCTCGAGGGCTGGTCAAGAAGTACGGCCACGTGACGGCGATCAACGGCGCCGATTTCGAGCTCCGTGAAGGCGAGGTGCTCGCGGTCATCGGCGACAATGGCGCCGGAAAGTCCAGCCTCATCAAGGCTTTGGCTGGTGCCGTGATCCCGGACTCGGGTGAGATCTTGATGAACGGAACACGCGTGTCGTTCAAGAACACCCGAGATGCGAGAGCAGCCGGTATCGAGACGGTGTACCAGGACCTCGCGGTGGTGGCTGCCCTCGACATCGCGTCGAATCTGTATCTCGGACGCGAAGTGCGACGAAAGGGCATCGCGGGCAGCCTGTTCCGTCGGCTGGACATGTCGAGAATGCGGCAGGACGCATCCCAACACCTCGCCGACCTGAAGATCGGTATCAAGTCGGTGAACCAGGCCGTGGAGACGCTGTCCGGTGGGCAGCGTCAGGGTGTCGCGGTGGCGCGGGCCGCCGCGTTCGGCCGCGGCGTCATCATCATGGACGAGCCGACCGCCGCTCTCGGCGTTCGGGAGTCGGGTCAGGTCATCGACCTGATCAAGTCGATCCGCGACCGCGGCATTCCCGTGGTGCTCATCAGCCACGACATGCCGCACGTGTTCGAGGTGGCCGACCGGATTCACATCCACCGACTCGGCCAGCGTGCCGGCGTCGTCGATCCGAAGAAGCGCTCGATGTCCGAGGTGGTCGCGCTCATGACCGGTGCAGAGGAGCCAACCGATGAGGAACGCGCCGGTCTCTGAGAAGGCGCCCGTCGGAGTCTTCGCCGGGCTGGCCACTCTGGACGTGATTCACCGCGTCGCGAAAGCGCCTGCGGTGAACCAGAAGATCACGTCGACCGCCCAGTTCGTCGCCGCGGGCGGGCCAGCCGCGAATGCGGCCGTCGCCTTCGCTGCACTGGGCGGCGAAGCGATCCTGGTGACGGCACTCGGCGACGATCCGGTCGCCGATCTGATCCGAGCGGACCTCGCCGCGTACGACGTCCGCGTCGTGGATGCGGCGGCGGGCACCATTCGGGCGGTGCCGGTCTCGGCCGTGTCAGTGGTGGAGTCGACGGGTGACCGATCGGTCGTCTCGCTCGACGCCGTGAACTCCGACGCGCCGCCGCCTGCAGATCTCGACGAGCTAGTGGCGGGTGCGGACGTGGTGCTCGTCGACGGGCACCACCCGCTGATCGCCCGTGCGGCCGTTCGGCAGGCGTCGGCACGGGGCATCACGACCGTCGTCGACGCAGGCCGATGGAAACCGGTGATGAACGACGTCATTTCCCATGCGACGGACATGGTGTGCTCCAAC
>Ga0105237_10005264_pt1 | contig 14636 bp, 12 predicted proteins | sample KBSC24metaG_FD_81520 | JGI IMG/M metagenome (GOLD analysis project Ga0105237, IMG submission 81520) | Corn rhizosphere microbial communities from Kellogg Biological Station, Michigan, USA - KBS C2-4 metaG | ecosystem: Host-associated > Plants > Roots > Rhizosphere > Soil | place: Michigan, USA... | reverse complement strand
GGCGGGAATTCCGTTGGGGTTGAAGCCTTGTGCGGTCACCGCGCCGAGGGCGACGCCGACCGGCAGGTCGACGGGGGCCAGAATGCCCGCGTTGGGATCCTGCTCGACCATCACGTCGTTCGCCAGGCCGCACGTCTTGCCGGTCAGCGCTTCGAGGTTGGACCGGCCGACGGACCAGGCGGGCCATTGCGCGGTCATCGCCAGTGTCAGCGAAAGCACCTCGAACACCACCACTAGCCAGGAGGCAACGGCCAACGGCGCCTGCACGATTCGGGTCAACCGCCGGTCGGGGTCGCTGCGCTCCTGCCCTCCGGCGAAGTGGAACCACGCCGCGACGAGCAGGACCAGGACGGACAGCCCGATCAGGAAGGTGGCGAAGGCGAAGTGCCACTCAGGGAACTGATTCGACCACGGCACACCGAAGTTCGACACGTACCACCAGCCGTTGACCGTGGCGAACGACAGCGCCATCACGAACAGCACGGCCGCGGCGAACAGCGTGCGGTTGCGGCGCGAGCGCATCGCCGCGGTGGTCACCGCGACGGCGGCCAGCGCGCCGAGGCATCCGGCCAGCCCGGCGAACACGCCGAAGTGGTGCGTCCACTTGGTCGGGGTGAACATCATCGCGAGGAACGAGATGATCGTCATGCCGATGATGCGCCTGCTCGGGCCTGCCGCGGTACCGGGAATCCTGCCCTTGCGCAACGCCGTCGCGACCGATATCGCCAAGGCCAGCAGCAGGGTGAGCACCGCGAACCGTCGCGCCACCGAGCCGTCAGGGCTGGTGGTGAACAGCCGCTCATAGCGGATGTGCTCGTCGAACCAGCTCAGGCTCGGGCCGACCGCCGACTTGAACGAGTTGGCCTGCAGTTCGCCGATCAACGTCTGGTCGCGGAAGATCAGGATTGCCGTGACGGTGCCCGCGGCCAGGATCGGAGCGAGCAGCGCGAGGTAGCCGAATCGCGAAGTATGTGCTGTGACAATGGTTTTCAGTGGACCGACGGCAACCAACAGCGCGCCGATCGCAGCGACGCCGGTGGGTCCGGAGAACAGCGTCAGCGCGCCGATGATGACCGCGATCGCCACGGGAAGCAGCCTGCTGGTGGCCACGCCGCGCTCGACCGAGCACCAGGTCAGCAGGATGCCGAGGGCGATGATGGGCTCGGGTCGCAGCCCGTTGTTCAGCGGCAGCCAGAACGCCAGGAACAGGCCTGCGGCGGTCCACGCCGCGGCCCGGTTGACCTTCACCGCATGCCCGAGGCGGGGAATCACCTCGCGGCTGATCACCCACCAACACACCAGCCCCATGAGCAGCGTCGGCAGTCGCATCCACACGCTGGCGGTGGTGACGTGCGCCCAGAGCGCCAACAGGTCGTAGTACCAGCCGAACGGCGACTCCGGCGTGCCGAACCAGCGGTAGTAGTTGGCCATGTAGCCGGCGTGCTCGGAGAGCCTGGCCATGGTGAGGATGTAGCCGTCGTCGGAGGTGTTGGCGCCGACGAAGTGCCACCACACCAGCATCGCGGTGACGAGCCCGTCCAGCGGCTTCACCGACCACCACCGCGGCGGTAGGAAGCGCCGGTGCCGCATGCCGTCGGCGGAGTCGAGCACGTGCAGGGCGCCGAGGGCGATGATCGTCATCGCCACGCCGATGATCATCGCGAGCGTCTTGAGCAGCGTCGGTGAGCTGCTGTAGCGGGAGTCGATGGTGGCGGAGAACGTCATCGCCGGCGGCGCGGGCCCGGTCAGGTCGGTGAACACTCCGACGATCTGCGGCCGGAAGTCGTAGCCGCTGCGCTCACCGCGCAGCGGCTTGCCGGGATCATCTGAGTCAGGACCCGTGACGAGCCCGACGAACTCTCCCGTCACCTTGTCGGCGTGCGCGGTGAACGTCAGTCGCTGGCAGGCCGGGCTGAGTACTTGGCTGAGCGGAGCGCTGACCACCGGCGTGTTGCGGACGATGACCAGCAGGTCGTTGCCGACCCGCTCGATCAGCAGCCCGCGGTCGACGGCCTTGGGTGCCTGCTTGGGCACGGTCGAGAGCAGCACGTTGCGCGGACCGGCCAGCCCCGCCGCCGCGCTGCACGGGATGGTGATCTCCAGATCGGTGGCGACGTATCCGATGAGCGGGGCGTTGACGCTCTGCAGCACGCCGTTCTGCGGCCAGTTGAGCGCAGCCGTGGTCTGGGTGACCGGCAGGAGGGGAGTGGCCATGGCCAGCAGTGCGCCGAGAAGCCCGGCGACGATGGCGACGAGGCGGGCGGTCCGGTGGTTGGTCACCGCCGCCGTGTCTTGGACCACGGGCGTAGATGTTAGTGGCAGGGCTCTACTACTTACGGATGGCCAGCACGAACGGTCCGATGTCGGACACGTCCCAGCGGGGGTCGTCGAACAGGGCTGCGTCCAACGCCACCTGATAGCGGCGCACGTTGGGCTGGTTCGGGTAGACGTCGCTGGCCAGTCGCAGCGTGTAGGTGTCGTTGGCGCCGTGGCGCATCAGGAAGACCGTCGGCGGCTGCCACGGCAACTTGTCGAGCGAGGCGATGAGCTGGTCGGGCGTGGTCAGCGTGGCCCAGCCCTCGATGGCGGCCGAGCGCTCCTTGAACTGGGCAAGCGGGTTGGCGTAGTGCGAGGTCAAGCCCTGAAAGCCGTAATACGGCAGATAGGACAGGAAGCTGTAGTCGGCGGTCAGGACGACCGTCTGGTTGCGTGGCTTGCCCGTGACGTGGCCGATCTTGGCGTCGATCTCGGCGTAGTACTTCTCGGCGCCGGGCGGCCTGCGGTCGGCGCGCTGGCCGTTGCCGTCGGTGTCGGTATAGGCGACGGCGATGTCGGGACGCAGCACGTCGGGGATGTCCTGGCTGAAGGTGACCGCGCCGATCGAGCCGACGACTGCGGCGGCCGCGACGATGCGTTTGCCGGTGCCGGCGTCCCGGCGCGCCGCGAGGGCCCGTGCCGTCTCGATGAACCCGAACGTGCCCGCGGCCGTCAGCAGCACGGTCAGGGTGGGCTGCAAGCGGAAGGACAGCAGCGTCGTGCCTGCCAGCGTGGTCACCATCGACAGCAGCGACCAGGCATATACCGCGAGCACCGCGACGGCCAGTGCGCCCGCGCGGGTGGAGCTGCGAGCGCAGACCACCAGCCACAGCGTGCCGACCATGCACAGCAGTCCGAGCAGCGTGAAGCGCAGCATCGGGAACTCCAGCGATGCGCCTGCGTCAGGGAGGTAGTGCAGGGCGGTGCCGGAGTCGGCTGCCGATCCGCTGAGCGTGGCCAACAGCCATGGGCCCAAGCCGATCAGCCACATCGCGCCCGAGATCACCGCGATGACGAGCAGTCTCAGCAGCGGTTTGACGCTGCGGTGCGCGACGGCGGCGACCAACGCCATGATCGCCAGCGTGAATGCGGCGTAGCCGAGTAGCAGTGAGTAGAACAGCGCGGCGAGGCCGAGGAACAGTCCGGTGCCGATGACGGCAGCCCAGCCGCCGTTGCGCCTATGACCGCGCAACCCGGACCACGCCAACACGAACACCGGCGGCAGCAGCACGGTGATGATGGCGGCATACGGCTCGGTCGATGCGTACGCCAGCGTGGCGGCGACGGTGGCGGTCGACACCGCGAGGGCGAGCTCGAAGCGAATCATGGTCGCCCACAACACCAGTGCGACGACCGCCGCCGCGGTGATGGAGATGATGGCCCATGGTTTGAACATCTCCCAGGCAGGCATGCCCGTCAGGTCGGCAAGCCGTCCGCCGAGCCAGAACCAGCCGGGCGGGTAGTACGGCGGCAGCCCGATGTAGGTCATGTCGTGCGGGGTGGCCGTGTCGGCGAGACGGGTCAGGTACTCCGTGCGGAACTGCTGGTCGACGGAGATGCCGAACAGGTACAGCTTGGTGGCGCCGAGCGGCATGGCGAGGGTGACGACCGAGAACGCCGAGAGGAACACCACGGCCGCGATTCGCGCGAGCCACCGGCGGCCACGCCGCCACACCCAGCCAGCAGCGAGAATGCCTGCCAGGCAGGCGAACTGGCCCACCGTGGTCAGCGCGTGCAACTGGTTGCTCGAGTTGAACGCTGGCCATTCGACGCGCGAGATCGCCACCAGGGCGATGGCGGCGATCAGCGTCGCAAGGGCCACGGCGGCCACCATCTGGCCGACGACCCGCGTCGGGCCGGCCAGTCCGCGTCCCATCAGATGGGCAGCTTCCGGAACACCGGGCGCGGGATGTGCCGCATGACGGCCATCAGATAGCGCACCGGCCCCGGCGCCCACACCAGGTCCTTGCCCTTGGCGGCGGACGCGACCGCAAGCGCGGCGACGTCCTCCTTGTTCACCGTGAAGGGGGCTTCCTTGGCGCCGGTGGCCTTCCAATGCTCGAGGGTGGTGGTGGTGCGCACCTGACCGGGCCTGATGACCAGCACGTGAACGCCGAACTCGCTCAACGCCTCTCCGAGGCCGAGGTAGAACCCGTCGAGCCCGGCCTTGGTGGATCCGTAGACGAAGTTGGACCGGCGCACCCGCTCGCCCGCGACCGAGGACATCGCGATGATCTGCCCGAAGCCCTGTGCCCGCATCTTCTCGCCGACCAGCACGCCAACCGAGACCGCCGCCGTGTAGTTGACCTGTGCGACCAGGACCGCCTTGGCCTGGTTCTGCCACAGCTCCTCGGCGTCGCCGAGCAGCCCGAAGGCGACGATGGCGACGTCCACATCGCCATTGGCCCAGGCGGCTTCGATGAGGGCGGGGTGGCTCTTGGTGTCGACGGCGTCGAAGTCAAGGAACTCCACCGACTTGGCGCCCGCCGCCTCCAGCTGTGCGATGGCGGCTTCGCGGCGTGGCGCGTTGGGCAGGTCGGCCAGGATGATCCTGGCGTTGGCGTTCTGCAGGTACCGCTCGCAGATGGCAAGGCCGATCTCCGAGGTGCCGCCAAGAAGCAGGATGGTCTGCGGGTTTCCGGTGGCGTCGATCATGTGTGGGGTTGAGCCTTTCTAAAGCAATTCGAGGCGGCGGGCCATGTCGGAGGCGAACACGCCGTGTGGATCCGCCTTGCGGCGCACCGCAATCCATTCGTCGATGCGTGGGTACATCTTGTGGAACTTCTCGGCGCTGACCCGCGAGTCCTTGGCGGTGTAGACGCGCCCACCGAACTCCATCGCGCGGTCGTCGAGCTCGTTGAGGAACTCGTTGACGCCTGGCTTGTTGGGGAAGTCCATGGCCACGTTCCACCCGGCCATGGGGAAGCTCAGCGGCGCACGGTTACCGGGGCCGAAGAGCTTGAAGACGTTGAGCGCGGAGTACTGGCCGCTGGTCTGGATCCACCGGATGATGGCCTTGAACTCGTCGAGGGCATCCGGGGGGACCAGGAACTGGTGCTGCGCGAAACCCGCTGGGCCATAGGCGTATTGCCATCCAGTCGTCAGATCGAGCATGTGGTAGAACTGCGTCAGATTGACGATCTTGTTCTGGTAGTTGCCGCTCATCCGGTAGAAGGCCTCGCCGACCAGGCTGAGCGACAGCTTGTTCATGACGCTCATCGGGAAGAGGTTGGGTATCCCCGGCAGCTGGGGCGCAGCGAATTGCAGCGGATTCTTGGCCAGCTTCGGCGGCAATTGGTCGAGCTTCGCCAGGCTGCCACGACTCACTGCCGCGCGACCCAGCTTCGGCGGCGGGTTGATCGAGTCGAACCACGCACTCGAGTAGGTGTAGTTGTCCTCGCTGCCGTCCTGGTGCACCGCGACGGTCTCATCGAGGTCGGCGGTGGCGATGCCGTCGGCGATGAAGTACGCCGTCTCGGTACGCGTCATCGCGATGCGGGCACGAATGACGATGCCGGTCAGGCCGTTTCCGCCGACGGTGGCCCAGAACAGCTCGCTTTCCTCGCCGTCGGGGGTGATGGTGCGCACCTCCCCGTCGGCCATCAGAAGGTCCATCGACAGCACGTGATTGCCGAAGCTGCCCGCGCTGTGATGGTTCTTGCCGTGGATGTCGGAGCCGATGGCGCCACCGATGGTGACCTGCCGGGTGCCAGGCAGCACCGGCACCCACAGCCCGAACGGCAGCGCGGCCTTCATCAGCTGGTCAAGGCTGACCCCGGCGTCCACGTCCGCGATGGCGGTGTCCGAGGAGATCGAGTGCACGGCGTTTAGCGGCGTCATGTCGACGACGATGCCGCCGCCGTTGCAGGAGTGGTCGCCGTAGGAGCGGCCCAGGCCGCGCGCCACGATGCCGCGGCGCAGGTACGAGGGGCTGCTCGCGCTGGCGTCGGCGACCAGGCGGACGGCCGCCGCGATCAGCTCGACGTCGGGTGTGGACAGCACGTGCGCCACGGTGGGTGACGTGCGGCCGAAACCGGTGAGGGCGCGCGGCACGAGGGGGAGGTCGGCCTCAGGCTGGGTAGACATATCAGTCAGAGAGGTTACCGGGCGGTATGGCTGGCCCAATTACTTCAACCTAAAGATCACGGCACGCTGCACGACGAAGTTGATCACCGTGGCCGTGCCCTGGGCGATGACGAACGCGACGGGCACGCGCCACGGCTTGTCGTCCCACAGCGTGTAGAAGAGGTAGTTGATGCCGACCTGGACGGCGTAGGTGACGCCGTAGAGCGCGCAGACCGCGATGAAGCGCGCCCTGCTCGGGGGCGCCTGGAACGTCCAGCGTCGGTTGATCAGGTAGGCGGTCGTCGTGCCTGCGATGAAGCTCAGCGTCTTGGCGACGTTCACCTGCAGGCCGAGCCGCAGGAACAGCACGTACAGACCGAAGTCGACGATCGCGGAGAGTCCGCCGGTGACGACGAACCGCCACACCTGCGTGGTCAGGCTCAGGCTGGGCGACGTCGGGGGCTCGGCCACCCGGGCAGCTTACGGGCCGAGGCTGTTGGGGAGCGCGCCGCTGGGGTTCTCGATGACCGTGCGCGCGGTGTCGCTCAGGTGCCGGTTGCTGTTCCGCGCCATGGACCGCAACTGGATGAACGCCTGGTCCATGTCGAGCCCCATCCGCTCGGACAGCACGCCCTTGGCCTGCTCGATCAGGATCCGGCTGTTCAACGCGGTCTGCAGCTGGCTGTTCACCAGCGCGCCTCGGGTGAGCACCCGTTGGTGCAGGATGCCGATCGTTGCCACGTCGGCAAGCGCCTGGGCGACCAGCAGATCGGAGTCGGTCATCATGCCCCGCTCGCTGCGGAACAGGTTGAGGGCGCCGATCCGCTCGCTGCGCAGCCGCAGGGGAATCGCGATCACCGATCCGAAGCCCTCGCCGTTGGCGCGGGTGGCGAACTCGGGCCAGCGGGTGTCGGCGCCAAGATCGTCGACCAGAACCTGTTGACCGGTCCGGAAGGCCTGCAGGCACGGTCCGGCGTCGGACTGGAGTTGCAGTAGCTCGAGCATCCGGGTCTGCTCGCTGGTGGAGGCAAGCATCTGCAATCCACCGCGCAGGTCGGCGAGCAGCAGTCCTGCGGAGTCGACGTCGAGCAACGAGACGCAGTCCTCGACCAGCTCTTGCGCGAACTCGACCACGTCGTAGTCGTCGACCAGGGTGTCTGCCAGCGTCACGAAGGCTTGTACCAGGGGGCCTTCACGTCCGTCCATCACGTCTCCTCGTCGTATTCATCGTCGTCACTTCGCCAGTCGCGGTCAACGCTGGTCTTCGGGGTCGAAGCGCAGGCGGCGTTCGATGACGTCTCTGGCCACGTCGGTCAGTGGCACGTCGTTGGCGAAGGCGTAGGCCCGCAGCCGCAGATACGCGATCCGCGGGGCAACGGAGAGCTGAGCGACCACCATGCCGGTCGCCTGATGAATCTCGCTCGACGACGGGGACGGTGTCCACCACGCGCTGGTCGCCTTGGTGTCGACGTCCGTCGGTGGCGGCCGGGACATCAGCACCATCGTGACGATGTCGGCGACGGCCTGCATCGCGGTCAGCTCCTCGGGCTCGACGGGTTCCGGCTCGATGCGATAGAGATCGAGCACGCCGATCGCGATGGCCCCGATCTGCAGTGGGAACGCGAACATGGCGCCGCGCGCGTCGGGACCGAGCGCCGTGGTGAAACCCGGCCACCGGTCGAACTGCACAGAAAGGTCGCCGACCAGAACGGGGCCCCCTCGCTCGGCAGCGTCGACGGCAGGGCCCTCGCCTGCGACGGCCTGACGCGCTTCGACGCGGGCCGCGATGTCGTCGGTGGCGCCGAGGGGCTCCCACGTCGACGAGGCATCGCCCACGGTCAGGGCCGCACGGTCCACGGGCAACACCTTCACGCACGAGAGGCACAGTTGGTGCGGGCCGAGTGCGCCATCGGGGTACTCGGCCAGTGCGGCCATGAACCGCTGTGCGGTCGACGTCACGGAACTCCAACTCGCCTCGTCCGGGCACGACGCGGGCGAGGTCCGAGGCGAGGTGCCTGCTCAGTATCGCATTGGTACAGCGTCGGGATCGCGATTTCACCCCCAAGCCACCTCGTCGTCAACATGTACAGTTATGTTCCAACTTGGCTATACAAGTGGAGGAACAATGATGCTTGACGCGCCCGCGATCTGGTTGCGTGACAACTGTTCGTGCGCCGAGTGCAGACACCCTGGCAACGGGCAGAAGCTGTTCAACATCGGTGATCTCGCCGAGGGCATCCGGGTCGACGAGGTGCACGAGGACGACGGGGAGACGGAGGCGTTCGAGGGGTCGTCGTATTTCTCCGATGCGGTGGCACTGCGCCGGTGGGATGACATGGCCAAGGACGCCCTGGCATCCCGCATTCGACGACTTCGTCGCTGCGGTCAGTGCGGTCGCGGCGACTGCTTGAGCAGATTGCTGACGTCACGCGAGTTGCGCACCGTGAACGCGGCGGCATCTCCGCGGTATCGGTCGTCGGACCATTCGATCGGCACACCGCTCGGGTCGGTGGTGCGCCCGCGCTCACGCAGTAGCGGCGTGCGCGGCCGCACGTCGAGCAACCGCGCGTCGACTGCCGTCGCCGGGATGGAATCAATGGTGTGCACGGCGTGCAGCACCACGCCCAGCTCGTCGAGCCGGTCGGTGTGCGGCGGCTGGCGTCGCTTGCGACAACACCAGATACCTTCATGCACTCGGCGATACCGATAGCGCTGCTGCAAAATCGAGTAGTCGGTGCAGCTGGGCCTCACCATCGTCGATGGACTTGTTGAAGCTGAAGCATTCGACGTAGTGCAGGCTGTCCTCGGGGGTGGTCCGCGTCGTGCTGTTCAGTGTGGCGGTATACAGCCTCAGCCGTACCGATTCCAGCACGTGGTTACCGTCGGATAGGTCGTATTCGGTGTGCAATGCCTGATCGCTGAGTCGCGATAGGAGGACGGTACGCACCGAGGACTGGAAGATCGGGTGAGGTGCTCGGTCGTCGTGGCCGGCGCATTCGGCGTGAGTACCGTGCCAGAGGATGAGCCGCCGACCGTCGGTGACGGCCACTTCTTCCCAGCTCGGCCGTTGGGTGAGGACAAATGCGTGTATGCCGTCGAAGTCGATGAACGCGCGCAGATTGTTCAGCGCCGCATCAGAGTGGCGCAGGCCGATCGTCGCGGCTTGTTGCAGGCCTTCATACGATGCCCAGTCAGCCATGAGCGGTGATCACCCTTCCGAATTGAGCCAGCCGTTCCATCTGCGCACGTCCGCCGTCGGTCACCGACTTCATGAAGCGCAGCTCGTCGCAGTACGTCTCGGTTCTCGACGGGGTCTCGGCGATGGTGTGATCCGGTGTCGAGGTGATGAGCCGAAGTTCGACGCTGTGCAACGAGCGCCGGCCAGTGCCGTCGGCGCCATACCAGATCTTGAGGACGCGATCGGTGAGAGCCGACAGGGCAATTGAGCGCAGGGTCGACATGAGCAGGGGTGCGCCGGGATCGGGATCGTCGGCGGCTAGGACGTCGTTGCCCATCCATAGCAGTAACGTCCGGCCATCGGTGACGGCGACTTCCTGGTACAGCGACTCCCGCGAATGCTCCTGTTCGAGTGTGCGTTCCATGACGAACGCCTTGATCGTGGCCACGTCGATGACTCGGCGCAATGCTTCCATCGCAACGTCGGGATCACGCAGATACGCCGCGGCGGCTTCTTCGAGATCGGAGTAGGGCGCCCAGTCCTGATAATCCCGTGCTGCGGCCGGTCGGCCAGGTGGTGGTGTGTCGGTCATGAAGGTTCCCGTTGGATCAAGGTGTGGCGAATCGAGGGGTAGTGCGTCGAGGGCGCGAATCAGCACCACCGGCCACTTGACTCTTAACTACATCAGAGGCCGCTAGAACCGAGACGCGTTGGCGGTCAGATCATCTCGTTCTCAGCTCGCGGGAAATATGAGTAGCACGATGTCACTGGAATCCGAAGGACATGGCGGCTCGGGTAGACCGCCAGTCGTGGCGCGCCGCCCTACGGTCACGTCGGCAGTATGAGCACGTTGATGTCGGTGGGGCCGGAGATTGGGTACTCGCCTGGCTGGGGGAGGTCATAGTGCACCGTCTGGATGGTCTTCTCCGTGAAGATCTGCAAGTGCACGACGCCTGGGCCGAGGTTGAGTTGCTGCTCTTCGGGAGGTGCGCCAAGATCCGAGCCGACAGCCAGGATTCCGGTGGTGAGTTCCAGCTCTCCGTCGAAGACCCGTTCTCCGAGGCCCGCGGGGTCCGTTCCGCGGTAGACCCGCACCCGAACGAGCCGCCCAGCCGCGTCGGACTCATCCTCACCCATCGTGTAGACGTTGATCGAGTGAAGCGTGGACCAGCACCAGATCTCGTTCTTCGCGCCGTCGGGAACACCGGGCATGTCCTCGGTCATGACGTCCTCGATGGTGACGTGATTAACCGCCGGTAACACCTCGACATCGAGCAGCGTCTCGTTGTCACTCGCCATCGTTAACCTCCTTCGGCGCTTCGGCCCGACCCTTGCAAAACCGTACCGGCAGAGCACGTCTCCCCGCGAAATTGACGATCCCCACGTGGCCGCTATCGGCCTGATGGTTTCTTGTGGTTCGGTTTGCTCTTCTTGTCCTTCTTCTTGTCGCTGGTCCTGTCCTTCTTGCCGCTGGAGGTCTTCTTGGCGTCCGAGTCGCGGTCGTTTTGATTGGCGCCTTGACGGGCGGTGTTCAGCGCGTTGTAGCGGTGCAGGTCAGCAGTGTCTCGTGCGCGTGCCTGCTGCTCGACGCGCTGCTCACCCGGCGACGATAAGCGTTGTTGCTGATCGTTGTAGCGGTCCACAGCGCAAGGGCCGCAGCGGGTTTTGCCGTCGGTGCCGCGGTAGACGAATTCCTGCGGGTCCCCACCTTTGAGCTTGTAGCGACGCGTCAAAGCAGCTAGAAGCTGGCGTTCCTTCTCACTTTCGGTTTCCGGCAGAGGGCGGACACTGGATTGGCCGTTGCGGCTTTCTTGGGTCGACGCCGGCGGCGACTCGTCGCGAACCATGCCGGGTTGGGGCGCAATCTTGCGCGTATTCAGGCGCCGGTTCGTCGGGATGTTCTCAGGGAATTCGTGGGTCAGTTGCCCTGGGATGGTTTCGAACTTGTGCTGGGCGTGACCCGGCATCTCGACCGCGTCATACACCCCGGCCGGGGCCTTGGTCGTGTACCCGCAGTTCAGCGTGCACCCCGGATCCAAGGTCTCGGGAACGTATTCCTTGGGCGTCGAGGGACTAGCCCCGGCATGCGGAAGATCCGTGCGCAGCGGCGGATTCGGCAGCTCATGCGGTGGTGCGTTGGCTGCGGCAGGGGTCCCGACACCGGGTTTGGGGGTCAGGGCGCCGGCGATGTCGTTGGCCAGTTGCGGAGAGGGTGTGGGGGTGACCGGCTTCACCGCAGTGGCGTCGCGTAGGGCTCCTTCGGCGAGGTCGTCGCCGAGTTTCTGCACGCCGCGTTCGGCGATGTCGGTCAGACCTTTTTGGATGCTGCGGGTGGGGCTGATGTAGTTGGTAACTTCCAGCACGTCACCAGCGGCCCCCAGGACCTCGTTGGTGGGATCGGCGGCCGCGGCTTTCTGTACCAGACCGGTGGTGCCGGAGAGCACCAGGCTGGCACCGAAGCCGGAGCCCACGCCGGTCACCACGAGCGCACCGCCACCGATGATTTCGGCGGATTCGATCGGGTTGTTCTTGATCCCGGTGACCAGTGCGCTGCCCGCGGCTTGCAGAGCCGCGCCGTTGGCACCGCTGGTACTGGCGTGAGTGAACGCGTCGCACCCCGAAATACACGGGTCGGCATACACCGGCCACACCGTGGCGGCATCGGGGTGGATCACCTGGGCCAACAGATACAGTCCGGGCCGGATCTGCTGTGTCACAAAAGCACTCGGCACGACGCTGCCGTGGCTGTCACGTGCCTGCGGTGCGGCGATCGTGGCGATGGTGGTGGCCGCTGGGGTGGCCTGGTTGACGGTGATGGTTCCGTCGGTGTGGGCCAGCAGCACCGTGTCGACCGGGGTGCGCAGGAACATCGGCACTATGGGCAACGCCTGCCCATCGGCGGTCGCAGCCCCCGAAGCTGTCGTGGCGTTCGTGGCGGGTCCGGGGATGCGGGTGATGGTGCGCCCACCCGCGCCCTTGTTCTCGGCGATCACACTGAAACCGGCGCCGCGATCGGGGTAGACCACCTGCCCGTCGGGGGTGGGTTCAGCAGCGCCCAGACCGGCGGGCAACACCAGTTGAACGCGGCGACCGTCAGTGGTGGGCAGATCCCAACCCGCCACCGGATCAGCAGGAATGTTCGCCGAACGTGCGGCAGCACTCAGCGTGTCATCCGAGGCCATTGCAGTCCCGGTAAATGCTGAGGACGCAGCAGAAGCCATCGTCTGCGCATCCACCGGGGACTGCTTCTCAGCGGTGGCAGGCTCGGTAGGCGACGAGGCAGGGGTGAGCCAGTGCACCCCACCTGCAATCAGAGCCACCGTCACGATCAACGCGAACGCGACCTGCCACCACCGACTGACACTCCACCACGACCGGTCACCCGGCAAGAAATCCCCCACGACCCAATCCCCCTTACATCAAATCCCCCACCCGCCAGCAAAGACGAGCCTGTGCAAGGTGTAGTCGGGAACGAAGCCGGAAACCGAATGCCTACCCGGCGGTGATCTAGCTCACAGCAACATGGTCCGGTCGCTTCGCCGTCGCTGCACGGGGTGCGCGTCTCCATTCGGATTCTCAGGCGAGGCGTCTTTACCAGTGCAAATGAGTGGTACTACTGTTCGTCCCAATCGCTATCGACACAACACGGGGTGACATCAGGCAACATCTCACACGTCAATCGGCAACAGCTCACCCAGCAGCCGGCGCACCGCGTGTAGCAACGATCCGCATGGCTGCACGAACCGACACAGATCTGATCGCACCGCCGACGGTCTGAACGACGGAAGGGTACGACGTGTCATCACCACCAGACGGCCTCGACAATTTCCTAGCTGACCGCGCCTACGGACATGCCGTGCTGGTGTACGGAAGCTCGGATCGCGAATTCACCCGAATGTCAGGTAACCGTCAACATGCACGGATATGTTCCAACTTGGCTATACAAGTGGAGGACCGATGATGCTTGATGCGTCCGCGATTTGGTTGCGTGACAACTGTTCGTGTGCCGAGTGCAGGCACCCTGGCAACGGGCAGAAGCTGTTCAACATCGGCGATCTCGCCGAGGGCATCCGGGTCGACGAGGTGCGCGAGGACGACGGGGTGGTGCACGTGCGGTTCGCGCCGGACGGCCACGCCGCGGTGTTCGACGGCGAGTGGCTACGGAGCTGGCTGCCCAACACCGCCGAGGCCCCAGCGGATCCTCGGGCGGATGACGCCAAGGAACTGTGGAACGCCACCACCATCGGCGCCGTGCCCGAAGCGGATTGGGTTGCCTACCAACGCGATCCGGAGACCAAGGCCGCGGCATTGGACGCCGTGCTGCGGACCGGCTTCGTGGTGCTCCACGGCGTCGAGACCACCCCGCGCCGGGTGCTGGACGTCGCCGCCAGCTTCGGCTTCGTGCGGAACACCAACTACGGCGAGCTGTTCGACGTCAGGATCGAGACGAACCCGGTGAACCTCGCGTTCACGGGTCTGCCGATCACGCCGCACACCGACAACCCGTACCGCGACCCGGTGCCCACCGTGCAGCTGCTGCACTGCCTGCGCAACGCCGCGAAGGGCGGGGACTCCGGCTTCGTCGACGGCTTCAGCGCTGCTGCCGTGCTGCGCGACGAGAACCCGGATGCGTTCGACGTGCTCAGCCGCACCGAGGTGACGTACCGGTTCGCGTCGGCCGACGCCGAGCTGAGCGCGACGCGCCCGATGATCGGTCTCGATACCTACGGCAGGGTGCGCGAGGTCCGCTTCAACAACCGGTCCATGCAGCCGATTCGGTTGCGGCCCGCGGACTCCGAACGGTTCTACGACGCCTATCGTGCGTTCGCCGAGGTGCTCAACCGCCCCGGCCAGCAGTTCGTCATGCGTCTGCAGCCAGGAGATTGCGTGATCTTCGACAACACGCGACTCCTGCACGCGCGCACCCGCTTTGAAGAAAGCCCCGCCGAAGGAGCTGGCGGCGAACGTCACCTCCAGGGTTGCTACGCAGACCTGGACGGGCTGGAGAGCACGCTGGCCGTACTGCGGAGGGCGCAATGAGTGAGATCGTCGCCCGGATGCGCGAGATGTTCGAGGG
>Ga0105237_10005263_pt1 | contig 14636 bp, 22 predicted proteins | sample KBSC24metaG_FD_81520 | JGI IMG/M metagenome (GOLD analysis project Ga0105237, IMG submission 81520) | Corn rhizosphere microbial communities from Kellogg Biological Station, Michigan, USA - KBS C2-4 metaG | ecosystem: Host-associated > Plants > Roots > Rhizosphere > Soil | place: Michigan, USA... | reverse complement strand
TTGAATGGCACACGACGCATGCCACCAGAGAGCTTGTCGAGAATAGTAGCAGCACGCACCAAGTCAATGAATTCCGATGCCATATACTGCAACTGAACGAGTGGTGACGCCCACGTGGTGTCGTAAGTGTTAGCAGGCTGGACCGCTGCCTTGAGCACAGTGGTGCCTTCTGCCGCAGCGAAGTTCAATACCTGCGCGACTTCCGGCGTGTCCTTCCATGCATCACGCTGTGCGATCTGCACGGCCTGCTGCAGGTTGCCCTTCGACATCGCCTGTGCGGCAATGTAGCGAACAAACGCGGTGCCCTTCTCAAGCGGCGGACGCTTGACCTGAACGACCGACGACGTCTGACGATGTCCGAGCGGCGACTGGCCGACATTCTGGCCAACACGATCGCCATCAACGGCAACGGCGAGCGAGATGTTCAGCTTCTCCTGCTCGCGCAGGCGGCCAAGGTGCTTGTCGATCGATGCGACCTTGTCCTTCAGTTCGTCGTATTCGGTCTCCTGCTCGTCATCGAGCGTCGAGCCGTCTTCCGACGCCTTACTCATCAGCTCGGACATCCGAGCCGCGTGTGCCGCTCGCGTTGACGCGTATGCGGCAATATCTTCCGCAATAGTTTTGGTTGCCATTGGTGCCTCCCGGCTTGTCTGGCGGTTAACGGTCGCCGTGACGCCGGCGGGGTTCTGCTCAACACGCGCGCTCTGCTTCTGGCCAGTCGCGGCCCGCAGCGCTTGCGTATCGAGGGATCTGATAAGTTGAATGGTCGCTTCTGATTGGGCTGGCACGGTCACGAGAGACAATTCGTGCCAGTTCCATTCTTTGAACCGGATGCCGCCACCCTTAATCATCTCGTATTGGTCTTTAATTGGCGTGAAGCCGATGCTGACACCCTTTACCAGGCCAGCGCGCACTGTCTGCCAGGCTTCGTCAACGCGATCCTTGAGCTTGCCGGGCTCTTCGACCTTGGCAATGCGCGCTTGGAAGGAGATACCACGCTCGGTCTTAGTTACGTGGGTAACCGTCCCGACCGGCTGGCTGTGTTGGTGCATCCATAGCAGTGGGATACTGACCGGCGTCGCGTATTTCGCCCCCATGCTTTCGACGATGTCGCCGACGTGGTCGATGGATGGCGTGGTGGCGATGCCGGAGATCATGCGCTCGCCTTCGTTGAGGCCCTTGACCTCAAGCGTAGTCGGCAGCCACTTCATCTCTACGGGTGCCGAATGCATCATCGGCGCGTCCGGCATCGATGGCTTGCTGTCCATCCACGCCGTCATGCAGGTTTCTTCACTGTCGCCGCCTTCGACACAGCGCTCGAGGAAATCGACCATGCTTTCCCCACCACCGGGCGTGCAGCACGTCCCCGCCACATCGCGCTTCGGTGCTGGGCCAATGCCCGCATTGCCGTGCGTGTCGCGCCAGGAGCTGAAGCAAACCGCGACCCGTTGCTTATTGTCGGGGTAGTCGTGATTCATGGTTGCGTCGCCGGCGCAGCGACCCATGAAGTCGACGTGATTTTCGCCCTTGTGAGGTTTTGGCACTGGCATAGCGGTCTCCAAGCGCCATTGCCCGTCGGCTGTCGGGTGGACGCGGTGCTGGAAATATTCGGGGGCTGGCAGAGGGCGCGTGACGGGGGTTACCGTCGTCGCCGAGATGGGCAAACGCTTAAGGACTAACTCGCCCGGAGAATTCGTATGTTCATAACAGACGAAAACGCCGAGACATTGGCATGGGGCGCCATCGCCTTCACCGCTGTGACCTCGAGCTTTTACGTGCTGCGAAGGCTCAAACGGTTAGTTGCCTGCGAGATCAGGCAGGCCATGTCCGTCGGCAGAACTGGGTAGCGCCCGACCGCATCGGCGATTGACGCCCCGCCACGGGCTGATAACCTCACGTCCGTCGCTCGGCGCTCCGGGCGGGCATTCTCGCATCCATTGTTGGAACTTCAGCTTGCGGGCACCGCAGGATGATGCCGTCGTGCGCCCGCAAGCTGCCTTTTCTATAAGCGAATTAGTAAAAAAATCAGCCAGTTCGCAAGTGTTCATATTGCCAGCGGGGCGCGAGACCGGTAAGCAAGACGAGCCCGGTTCCATGTTCCTGTTGCCGGGTGTGATAGCGAAACTTCACCCGGTCTCGCGCCTATGCCCCGGCGAGGTCCCGAAACCCCCGAGCGCATAATGCGTGGGGCCGGGTATTTTTGCCCTAACATGACGCAATGCGCAACGGCTCAGGCGAATGCAATCTCATAGGTTGCAATACGCGCCGCATCCACACCAAGACTGAGCACATCCGCCGCGTCGAACAGCGCCATGGCCGCATCGATCTTCTGATCGCCGGCGTTAATCTTGGTCGCCCGGATCGCCGTGGCCGTTGCCTCCACCTTCAGGTTGCCCACACACCACGACATCATCGAACTCTGGCTGTGCCACAGCGTCCCCTTGGCCAGCCGACGCTCGCATGTCTTCAGCGCGTTCATTAACCGGTAGCCCTGGCCCACCGGCCATAACAGCTTGTTCGCCTCGGTAATGCCGATCTCCGCCATCGCATCGACGATGTCGCCAACACCCGCCGGATCCACCGCCACATGCGCCAAGATGCCCCTGGCCTTGATGTCGGCGATGATCTGTTTCATCGCCTCCAGGTCATCCAGCATATCGTCGCAGATCGTCAATTCACCCGCACGGGCGAAGTCGAGCAGGCGCGGCGCGATCTGTTGCCGCCGCTCCAGCACGCTCCGGTGGCACCAGGCATGGGACCATAGCAGCCATGACTTCGATGCCTTATCGCGGCCATCGGCGTCGCGCCCCAGCACGGCAAAGCCGAACAGATCGTCCAGCCCGCCGCCGTCCATCCCACACACCACCACCTCGGAGCGATCCAACACAGCCTCAAGCGTGAGCGATGGGTCGGTCTGCCGCTCCCAGAATTCCGCGCCCGGCCAACGGTCGGTCTGCAGCCCAAGGCCGATTTCGATGTTCAGATGCTGCGATGCCCAGCGCCGCAGTTCATGATCGCCCGCGGCCACCGCCGCCTCGTAGTCCGGGATCAGCCGCTCAATGGCAACCGTCAGCGTCGGATTGACCATCCGCCAGTTGGCCGTGTCCCGCCAATCCACATCGCGGGGAAACTCGTAGATCAACGGCAGCAGCGGCAGCACCGTCTCGCCGTCACGCACCCGACGCGCATTATGCAGCGCCTCTTTGAACACCCCGGACGGCGCCCGCTCCGATTGCGTCGTGATCGAGATTAGGAACGCCTCGGGGTTGGCAATCAACCCACCGCGTAACTGCCCCATCACCCGGTCCGCATCATGCGCGCCCGAGATGGCGTGCAACTCGTCCACCAGCACGCCGCACGGCTTTGAGCCGGTCACCACTCTGGGGTCGAATGACTTGACCTTCAGGAAGGCCTTGGTCGGCCGATAGATGATGGTCTTGATATGGTCGCGGATATGAAACTTGCCAGTCAGGATAGGGTCGCTCTCGATCATCCCGACCGCCTGACGGAACGCGAGGTCGGCAACCTCCAACGTCGGCGCAATCAGCAGGAATTCCGCCCGGGGTCGCCGGTTCATCAGCACCGCGCAAATCATGATCGCGGCGGCGCTGGTGGTCTTCCCGGACTTCTTGGCGATCATGCAGAAGAATTCGCGGATATGCCGCTCGTTCGTCGCCGGGTCGTAGGAGCCGAACACCGCGCGAACCAGGTCCCTCTGCCATTGCCCAGCGACATCGCGGAATGTCGGTTGGTCGATGACATCGGGAAGCCGCAACTTGGAGAAGATACCGAGGGCGCCGCTGGCCTCGTCCTCGTTCAGCGGCAGCTCGGGGAGCAGTGACTGCCCCGCCTTAATACGGGCCTGCCAGTCAGGCCGCGCCGTTGACCATTCGTTCAAACGAACGTTCCAAGCCGGGCCCAGCCATTCCCCGCGGTGAGCATTACCACATCTTGCGCTTGACCCATGGGAAACTCAGCCATCACGGTGGCGAGGGGATATTCCATGCAATCGTCCAGCAGCCAGACTTCCCGGTCACCCTGACATTGCGCCAATATTTCGATAAGCCGCGTTACAGTCATCATTTAGACCCTAAATCAGGCCGCTTTTCTTGATGTTGGTCGGAGCCGGTCTGCGCAGCAGATTTTCCCACTCGGTGCCCTGGTCGTTGGTCCGCGCCTCTTCCTCGGCCGCCTGTTTCTTCCCAGCCATGATGGTATCGGCCTTCGGATGAACGAACGGCGCCGCCGCAACCGCCATCCGGTCACGCCGGATCGGGTCGCACACCGGGTCATTCATCACATGCAGCATGTATTCGAGCGGAGTCATGTTCTGACGCACCTGCTCGCTTTGCATTGCCTCCGCGGTCAGTGCCCGCATCTTGGCAACAGATCCGGGCGGACGACCGACACCGTGCTTGAACCCGCCTCGTGGCATGAGATCAACCTTCTGAAGTGGATAACAGTTGTGGCCACTAATAAATCGACCGAGGAGATAAAAAGGTCCGGGCGACCACCCTGGCGGTTAACGCCCCTCGCGACCAATACTTTCAGAACTCCCCCCCATACCTCATCGGAGACGAATCCGGGACGCATATCCCCCCTATCGGCGAGCGTCGCTCCAGGCTTGGCGATACGCCCTGGAATACGCTGCGTCGGTCGCGGACTGGGTGCGTATTGTCTCATAGAGTTCGGAGTGTCGCTTGGTCAGGACATCGACCTGACCGGTGCCGGTGCGTTGCTGGGCAACCTGTATGACAGCTTCGGCGAGGGCCGTGAGTTGTCGTAGGTCAGCCGCTGCCTGCTCTTCGATTGTCATGGCGTGGGTGGTGTGCGGTCGGGGACGATGGCGTTCTTACGGCTACGCTTCCGTTGATCGTGGGCGGCCGCAATGGGGACGATCAGCACAAAGCCGACCGTGAGCACAGCGGATATTCCAGCCCAGATGAGAAGCGCCATCACCCAGGCATCAAATACGCTGAGCGAGGCCACCTGGCCAGCTATTGCTGCGATGAGCGCCTCGGTCATGGCGTAGTGCGTCAAAATAATTGCTGCAATCACCGCAATTACCCACAATGCTATTGTGTTGACACCACAGTGCTACTATCTTATCCCTTGCACGGGAGATGGAGGATCTCATGCCGATGCAAAAGCTGGTGGTTAGCCTGACAGATCCTCAGTCCGACTGGATCGACGCCGAGTCTGTGCGCCTTGACGTGTCTCGTGCTGAGGTAGTGCGGCGTGTTCTCGACGAGTATCGAGAGGAGCAGGCACTGCGCAGGGGTGATCACACAGCAGGGAGACACCGTGAATGATGCAGCATGAGACTGTTGCGACGTTTGCTCTAGCGGATAAGGCGATGGCCTATGCCATGCGCGACCGCTTGCTGGCTAATGGGCGCAAGGTGTGGCTAGAGCTTAACGCTGACCCTGAGCTTACCGTGTCCGTCCATGTGGAGGTCGCAGCCATGGACCATGAAGCAATGACACCAGGGCAGGAGCGCACCACGCAGCAGTGGATCAAGTATATGCACCGGCATGGTGTGGGGAGCGGGAATGATCGAGCTTGAGGGCATCGAGGTGGGCGGTGTCTACCGCACCATGGGGGCGTTATGGACGGTGATCGAGATAGTGGATGGCAGGGTTCATATGCGCGACGACAAGGGAACCGTGGCGCGCTTTGGCCTAGAGCACTTCGCACACCTGGTGGAGCACAGAGTGTTTCCGATCGAAGGGGGCTGACATGGCAGATGAACGTGAAGGATGGTTGCTGGCTCGATCATCCCGCCCAAAGCTGGACAAGCTGCTGGCTGAATTGCAATCAGGCGCCATGACATCGGGCGTTGTCTCGATCGACGTCGGCCATTTGCCCGGAGGTTACGTCAGGTTCGATAGCTGGCCCAAGGCACCGGCGCCCGTCCATGGCATGATAACCGACCCAGAGACCGGCCAGTCGTGGCGCATCCGATTGAACCAGCGCTCCAGGCGGTGGGAAGTCCTCCAATCAAGTGAGGCGGCAATGACCGAGGCTGAGCACGCGGTGGCGATGGCAGAGATCCGTCGGCTGTGGGATTCACCTGTTGGGACGCCAGAGGGCGACCAACTCGATCGCCTCATAGCTTTGGTAGAAGCCTACGAGGATGAGCAGGAAGCCCTGGAAGCGACGAATGACCAACGCGGTGCTGACACAGGGCGGTGAGCCGTGGGCAACAAAAATGGCGGGGACCTAAAGCCGCCCGCCTAGTTTGAAAGTAGCAAACCCAGCAACCAACGCCATAGGCGCCGGGGGCCTGGAGCAACCTCCATAGCCGAATGCTGTGCGAATCACAACAACTTTGGTGGCTGCGCGGGATTAATCCCATGCTGGGCCGCGCCTGCGGCCACTGTGGCGACGCACCAAAGCTAACGTGAATCAGGGACGGGCGGCGCATTCGGATGGCGCAGGCGGTGTGGAATATCATACGGTGGGCAGTAGACACCCTCAGGACACGGGATGTAGAGCGTCGGCCATGTTGGTTTAGCTGGCTCGGTGCAGCGATCACGCAGTTGATCGGTGCAGGGCGGATAATCTTGATATGCGCCGAGTAGCATCAGCCCGAACACATGCGCCGGCCTGGCAATACCCAGGGCATTCAGGAGAAGCGACCTGCTGGGGCAAGGCATGTCAGCGCACCGAGGCGATCCTGCCAACGGCGGCATCACTCCCCGGTTTTACCCGCTCGGCCCGCTCGACCGTCCCACTCAGAACACGCCGCTGGTTCTTCGTCGTGCGGCCCTGGACAAGATCGTCACAGACCTGATCCACCCGGCGCTGCACCGCCTTCTCTGAGGTATCTACAGAGTCGGACTTGTCTTCAGCCATGTTGAGGTAGGTTTTGGTGTAATAATCGATGACGTATTGGGTATCTGGCATGTGCGGCTCCTATGCGGTCCTGGCCAGCTCGGCTCTCAGATCAACGCCCATCGCCTTAGCGAAGCGCTGAACCGCCAGCACGGCGGCCTCCTCCAATATGCGGATCTCGACGCCGACCATATCGACACGCAGACGGAGCGCATCCAACACCGGACTGGAGACGCCCAGCCAGTGGCACAACACCACGTGCAGCAGTTCGTGGTCCCGGCATAGGGCCAGCGTATCGGTGCCGTAGCCGTAGTCCAGCGCCGTTTTGCGGTAGGTGTCCGTATCCTCGGGCGCGCCACTGACGAACGTTCCGTCAGACCAGGTGATGAGGGTGCCCCATGAGGGGAAGGCAACGAGGGCGTCGCCGAACATCAGCGGCGGTTGCAAGGTGGTGGCCGAACCGACAACAGACATGCATGGCAATCCTGGTCGGTTGGGGAATTGGCGCGCCCGAATAACGCCCCGGGCGCAAGGCGATCGATGCGCAGGCCCAGCTTCCCGGAAGGACCACACACCGACATTCTATGGGATTATGCTGGATCCGGATCAGGCTCGTCCTCAGTTTTTTCGCTAACCCGTCCATCCTTGCCGTGAACCATGACACGGACAGTCGTGCCGGCAGAATTAGTCGCTGTGCCGAACCAGTTGGGCCCGCGATGCGTCAGGCTGGCGTTGGTATAGCCCGCATCGGCTAGTTTCTGCTGGGCAGCAGCGTCATCATGGACGACGTTATCAGAGCCGCCATGGGGCGGATGTTCTGGATGCGCAGGATGTGGAGGTGCGGCCATGTTCAGTCTCCTGGTGAAAGTTACGGCAAGCAAATCGCGCAGCGTCACGGCCACACACCGATCAACAGCCACCACAGGATCAGGGCTGGCGCGGCATACCAAAGGACCGCCATGAACAGTGCGACCGACAGGATAAATAGGGTCAGGTCGCCTCAATAATGTCGAACAGCTTGCCTTCTCGTCCGCATATCATTTGGTCGCCGCGAGCGTCCTGGCATTTCCAGACCAGTTTTTCGCCGGTGACAACATGGAACATGGCGTTGCACACGTAGTCGCTGGCACCGGGGGTAAACGCCTCAGGAAAGCCGGGCCGGATAGAATGGTGCTTACAGCGCACGCAGAACGGAGGTTGCTTGGACATCTCACCGCACTCCTTCGTCTTGGTATCCGCTATCCCACGCGCGGGCCTGCTCAGAGTCCTTGAAATAGGGGTTTTTCCCATCCTTTTTCTGCCGGCGGACCAGCATGCCTTGGACATAGGCCCGGCCGATGCTCTGATTATGCGTCTCTTGGAAGGCGCTGTTATCTGGTGGCGGCATCGGCTTCTCAGGCGCCTCATAGCCCATGAGCCAACGACGCAACTGCTGATGCCACATTGTCTTGCCCATCAGCCGAGCACCACGATCTGTTCGCGATAAATCCAGAAGGCGAGACCGAGCAGCACAATCACGGCGAGGACGTAGTAGATCCTACGGGTTTTCATGGCGCCTGCCTCATCTGCGGCAGCATCCTGTTGGACGACGAATCCAGTCGGTTCAACACACGGTTCTGCTCGCTATTCTGATTGAACAGGTCATCCACGCGCTTGGCAGTTTCGAGGGCCAGCAACGAAGGAACCACCTGAGTAGCGGCCGGTGGCGTATGGAATGTGCTAACCAACGCTACAATGATCGCAGCAATCGACAGGACGCCCCCGCCAACGATTGCCCACACCTGGTTCTTTCCACCAGCGATTGCAGCGCCATCCCGCAGTTTGGTTATATCTTCCACCAGCGGCTTGAGGTCATCGCGCCGCATCATGGTCTTCATGTCTAGTTGGTTCATCGAACCGATACCGGCAAGTTGGTCCAATTTCTCTGAAATGCTGTTGAACCTCGCGGTGGCTTCAGAGCGCGGGAGGAAAGACAATGCTTGGTCAGACATCGCGCCACGCAATTCATTTAGACCCTCAAAGCGCTTCTCGCTGGCGGCCTCGGCTTTGGTAATCGCCTCCTTGCTCATCTCCGTTCCAAGATCGATAAGTTGCTTTATAGATATAATCCGCTCGCTCAGCTTGGCCTCAATCGATGTAAGCATATGTTGACCGGCCTCGCTCCGCATGAGCGACTTCTTGTCTACTGCCTCAACATCAGAGTTGGCGGCTTTCAACGCAGCGTCTATAGCTGCCTTAGAGGCAGCGAACGCCGACGTAAGTTGGCTCTCAACCTTCGTGATGGCAAGCTGCATCGCATCGTGCCGCACATCAGAGATTGACGTGGTCGCATCAATCGATGATCGCAGCAGGCGCTCCAGGGCATCGTTTGCAGCCTGCGCGCGTTGGTCAACTACTTGGTCGCTGGCGTTCTGCGCCGCCTTGAGATCGGCAATCATGCCATCGGTGATCTGCTGGCGCCGCTGGACTTCCGCGGCGTTTAGCTGTTTGGCCACATCGGATTCATGCAGTCGCATTTCTAGCAGATCACGCAAAGATTGAATCAACTGCCTGAATTCTTCCCGCAACTCCGCCTTGGCCTTGGCGATCTCCTGCGCCGTGATAAGGCTGGGATCGGGGATGGGCACGTTTGATGGGGTGGAATTAACTACCACAGCCGCCCTGGGCCTCCGCTTTAGCGTTGCGCTGTCGCCTATAGCGTTGCGCCGACTTATCTTGACGAATCGAGAATCTTGGGGTGGCATCAACGGGCCGACGATCGGAACGGTAACCGAGTAAGTATCAGGAAAGGAAACGTAACGTTCCCAGTTACCTTGGGCCGCGCGCTTCCCCCGAGCGGCCCCTTTCTTTATCTATCGTCTGCCCCATCGTTGGGGGCACGGACGCAGGTCACGAAACCAACAATGTTGTGCTCGTGTAGTTCTCTATTCTTACGCAATGCCATGATTTGACACGACACCAGATCGAACCGTGTCGTGGGGTTAGCGGAAATGAGGCGCGGCGGGATATCGGTAGACATTATCGCAGCGGTGATGACCCACGCGCCCCAGATTGATGTCAATCCACCGCTTCCCAGAGATCGCACACATCATCTGCCCTGGGCATTTCGTAGGGCGAGCCCATGCAGAGACAGGCACCGGGTGTATCGGTGGCGAGGATTTTTGCCTTCGTATACCAATAATTGCAGAGATAGCAGGCGCGCGGCGGTTCGACGGTATCAACAATCTGCGGCGTGCTCTCTTGGGGGGCTGGCATCATGTGGTCGTTGCCTCCATTAATCGAATGGTCCAGAAGCTCGACGATAGATTTCCAGTTATATAACTATAAGGCATCGTGCAATAGCCTTTTATGCCCCAACCCGGGCCCCAGCTATTTCTCACGACAAATCGTTGGGTGTGATCGTCATGACCAACAATGGCCATGCAGTGCCCACCCAGATTTTCCTCCCCGCGGGCCGGCAGCGGAACAACACCGGTGTTGGCAACCGCGTCACTCTCGAAGCTCTCGAACACGGAGCAGCCAAAGATGACGGGGAAACCCTCAGCCAGACAGGCCTTTATCTGCGTGGTTGACTTGGTCACGCTCCAATACTGCACTGACTGCCGCAACAACGCGTCGGTGTAGGCATTGGCCGTCGGCTTTACCGCAAACCGGGTAATCACGTAGGGCCATTCGTGCTCATGTGGCGCGCCGAATTTAGCAATCACTTTAATTCCATCGCGGATGGTGCACCCAGCGTCGATGCTTGCTGTGTGCTCCATGACACGGGCATTGTAATAAATAAACAAACGCGAGGGGGTGACGTCCGGCAGGTTTTGCCGCTTCCAGTCGAAATGCACGGCATAGCCGACGCCCTGGCCAACGCATGAGCCCAACTGACCTTGATCCCAGATCGGCGGACTTTGCGGACGCAGATCAGTTGCTGGCGGCAGGCCCGCACGCATAACCGCATATGGGGCGGCATAGAGAAAGTCGTGGTCGGGGCGGTCGACAATCCAGCCCATGCCGCCGTGTTTCAGGTATTTGCGTCGCATGCTGCCTCCGGTCAGTTGAACCAACCGTCAGCCGCCGCGACAGCAACGGTGTCGTTGTAATAGAGCTTGGTGCGCGTCAGATGGTCGCCGGTGCAGCGCAGCCTGTAGGGGTTGGTGTCTTCTGTCCTTGGCGGATACAGCCCACCCGCGTTGTAGGCGGCGGCGGCCAATATCGGGTCGTAGAGCGTCTTGGCCCGCTGACTGGCGAGATACGCTGTGCCCGCGGCAATAGAGATCTGCGGCTGGTTGAGTTCGTATGCGGTGACCGGACGCCCCAGCATGTCCGAGGCTGTGCCGACCAACGTTTGCATCAGCCCGATCGACTGACGCCCGTCCGGCTCAGTAAGCACCGCCTTGACGATGCCACGTGACTCAACCGCAATGGTGGTGACGATCAGTTCGAGAGGAACGCCACTCGAGAGCGCGGCGGCCTTGATCTGCGGGCCGAAGTCCTTCCAGATCCGCCGAACGGTGACCGGCTCGCCAACGGTGCGGCCGACGGATACGTCACCCTCGTCCAATATTCCGGCTGGCGTCACCTGCCAGCGCAGCCCACCGAACGGCCCCTGCTTCCAAGCAACCGTATCAGTGACCACCGTCGGCAGGATGGCAATTGGTGCTGTTGTGGGCGCAGCGATCTGCTTGACGATGGAGGCCTGTGCGGCGGCCGCTTCACCGAGCTGCTGGCCCTGGTGCGACAGCACCTGCGAGATACTGTCGTCCTTGCCCTGCGAGCGGGCGTTGTCGCCGTAGTAAAACGAAATGATTTGCGAGGCATATCCGGCGATATTGCCCAAAATCGTGCCGATTATCGTATACCAGGCGGCCGCGAGGGCTGAATTTGTCGGATTTGGCGATATGACGCCCGCAATCATCAAGATAGCGCCAATCACCACCAACAGCATTGAGCCAATGGCGAGAAAGACGATCGCCATGCCCCAGCGCATCATCGGCTGGGCGATGACCGAGGCGATTTGGAAACTACGTGCGGAGGCGCGATCCTTGTTGGCCAGCTCGGCGAATTTGACGTCGTTGGCCAGCTCGAATTGCTGCAGCTTGATCTCAGCCGCGCGCAGGCTGCTCAGGAAGTCTGGATTGCCCGCATTTGCCGCAACAGTAGCCACCACTGCCGGGGGCGGGAGTGGTGCATCGGGGGCAATATTTGCCGCTTGGTCAGCGGGCAGGAACGCGCGGATGGCCGAACTGACGACGGCCGATGCGAGCAGATTAAACGGTGGTGGGACGAGTAGGCCCGCGAGCAGGGTCGGGGCGGATGATTTGAGGATGGATTCGACGATCGGGGGGAGCGCCATGGTGCCGCACTCCCCTGTGAGGAACAGCTGAAAGTCTTGACGAATCAGGAATTCTATCGTGGCATTATCGGGCCGGCAGAGGGACCGGTAATCAAGTAAGCAGGGAGGTAATTAACTTATTCTCGCTAAACTAGGGGCCGCGCGCCACCCCCGTTGCGGCCCATTTTATGCGAACCGCCTCTGGTCGCTGAGCTACGCATCACGCAGGCTGCGGATTTCGTTTTCGTTGGTGTGTCCTGAGCAGGACAACCCGCTATTTCCGGTCTCGATCTTCACCCTCGGATCACCATAGGCGACCAGCTCGGTGCGCCCACGGCCGCATTTGGTGCAGAAGCCGTTGTCGAATGTGTGGTCCATAATGATTTCGGTCATCGGCGTTTCCATACAAAAAGCCCGCGTCCGCGACGCAGATGAAGGGCTGGCGCGGGGCGGGATAAAGTTTTTGGGGAGGAAACGTCTCAGGCGATGGCAACGCATGAAGCTGATCATCGCCCTACGAACCTAGCTGATACGGCCGAACCCGCTCTCATCTAGATGCGCGCTGTGAGGGGCATAGCCCCTATCTGCCGCGCCCTTTCGAGCGCTTCGGTTTAGATTTCTTCGGTGTGATCACGACAGTCTTGTCGTCGATCGCGGCCCGATCCTTCAGCTTTGGCGACGGCTTACCGCGCGAGAGCGTGCGCTTAGCCATTGGATGCGCGCTTTCTGCCGCCCTTGCGGGGCTTACACTTCGCCATCAGGGAGCCGGCGGCGGAGGTGCTGGCGTGTTCGCAGCAACGGCAGCGGCCAGGGCCGCGTCCTTCTGCTGCAGTTCGTCGGCCAGGGCCCTAATCGCTACCGGATCATCGGCCAATGCCCTGATCTGGTCGGCGAGGCCACCGATCAGCGCAATCGCGCTGTCGACCACACCGCTGTTGGCGTGCACCTGCGCCGATAGGGCGTCGAGTTCTGCTGACATAGACTGTAACTCCTGAGATAATTGAGAGAAGTTCTGTCGCAACTTGGCTGCGACAGCCGTAGCGATGGCTTCAAGATCGTCCTGCTGTAGTCGAATGATAAACTCAGCCATCGTAGGCTTGTCTCCGCAGTGCTAACGCAATATCGTTTTTGCGGCCAAGCAAGGTTCGGCTGGCGTGCCAGGGCCTGGAACGGCGGTGCATGTCACGGCAGGTCTCAGCGCGGCATGGCTCAGCATGGCTGGCGGCGGTCACCCAAGATCGCCGCCCATGCCTTTCATCCCCGCATACGTTTCGCGCGTTCTTTCAACGTGACACGAGTGTGGCAGGCTGGACAAAGCGCGGCGCCGTTCTGCATCGATAACGCTAAATCCGGGCGGTCGCGGCGCTCCTGTATGTGATGAGCGTGTAGCTTCCCGCCGCGGGGCCGACGCGGATCATGCTGCGGATCCTCGCATTGGTAGTTCGCCCGCCTAAGCACGGCAGCGGACCACGCCCGGTGCTCCTTGGTCAGCAGATATGGATCGGTGCCGCCCTGCGGTGGTGACCCGAGGCCAATCCGCTGCGTCGGGCGCATAGTCAGGCGCGGTGGAGTGGGGCGCATCGGGATTTTGCTTTTGTGCCGGGATTATGTCTATTTTCGCGCGGGGTAGTTTCACGAAATGTCGCAGGAGAACGAAAGAATGGGACGAGCCTACGCAATAGAACCCACCGAGTGGCCGAAGATCATCAAACAACTCGAGGCCGGAGAAACCGCGCCAACCATCGCCGAAGCGCATGGCGTGTCGGTTGCCACGATTTACAAAATCCGCGACCGCGCCGTCGAGGAGGCACCCAGGGCCGCCAACGGAAAACCAAAGAGGCGTAGGGCGAAGAAGGCGCAGGCCAACGGTGCGAAGCGCAAGCTACTCACCCAAGAGGGCAGCAACGAGGTCGTAATGCCGAAAATCATGGAGTGGATCAGCGCCTACTATAAGGCACAGCATGATCCAGCCGACCGGCCACGGCTGCAGCGGGCGAACGCAGCTATCGTGCTTCTGGCGGCGGACATCCAAGCCGAGCTGTAAACGACCACGGGAGACCTCGGGGGGGCAAGCCGAGGCGCTTGCGGGCTTTCCACACAGTGGAAATGCTGATTTCCAGCGTCTCGGCTATCCGTCGGGTGGGCAGGCCGGAGAGCCACAGCGCGGTGAAGCGCTTGGCATTGTCCTCGTTCGTGGTTTCCCACGGTGGCCGGTTTCCGCCTCGCATGTCGCGATTATAGACCGGCTGACGATTCGCAGGGGGTTTTATTGGCGCTCTGCGCGGTGCCGCCATCATCCAGGCGCATTACGGCGCAGACCATAATCCACCATGCGACGCAGATGGCAACGTTGTCAATGACCATCGCATAAATAGCGGGTCAGAGGGGTGGTTTTCCCCTATCCCTAGAATTTAGCACAGCCCCAAAACGAGCGGCAACCCTCAATGCCGCTGCACGTAGGCCATGACGAGGT
>Ga0105237_10005262_pt1 | contig 14636 bp, 14 predicted proteins | sample KBSC24metaG_FD_81520 | JGI IMG/M metagenome (GOLD analysis project Ga0105237, IMG submission 81520) | Corn rhizosphere microbial communities from Kellogg Biological Station, Michigan, USA - KBS C2-4 metaG | ecosystem: Host-associated > Plants > Roots > Rhizosphere > Soil | place: Michigan, USA... | reverse complement strand
TGAAACTGATTTCACTGAAGATTTGAAAGCTGTTGATATTCCGGTTTTGGTTCTTCATGGCGAAGATGACCAAATTGTTCCTTACCTAAATGCAGGTGTAAAATCTGCCAAGCTGTTGAAAAACGGAAAGCTGATCACCTATCCAGGTTTCCCTCACGGAATGCCAACTACGGAAGCTGCAACAATTAATAAAGATATTTTCGAATTTATTCAGTCCTAGTGAACAAAGTTTTGAGGTGTAATTAATGTCTGGAGAATTGTTGATTTCTTAATGATTCGAGAAACGCCCAATCGGGTCCTTATATGTCTAAAAGCCAATTCCTTAAACAGGAATTGGCTTTTAAATTTCTGTGAGAAGGTTTGTAATACTCAAGAAAATATATTTAACAGATCAAAAGCAGTCGGTACTCACCATCATTTTCTGTTGGCGCCCTGTGAACACAAGGTAAGACTTCTTGCCCGGGATGATCTACAGCTAATCTCCAAAGATGACCTACCCCTAAATTTATTGTCTTGGCATTGGGTTTAGGTTGATAATGCAGATCAAAATAATGTTCACTCAAAAAGGTTTCAAATTCTGTTTCTGAACCCTCATATAATTCCTTTAGCTTTTCTCGGATTTCCGGAATTAAAATTTTTTGTTCAACCTGATCGTTGGGTATGATATCGCTTGCAGAACCATAATAAGTACATAAAAAAGTATCCGCTGCGATAGGGGATCGGTCCACGTGATAAGAATACACATCTGTTGAAATGAAATCCAGCTCCTCATCCCGCTGGTAACTTTTGATCAGATTAAGTGAAGGAGACGCGCCAAAATCTGTCAACAACCGCAAATCACTTAAAATTACTTTCCTTGCAATATTTCCCTTTTCGGATAGCCTGAGCGTTAAAAGAGTTTCAGGGGTCACTTCTGTGATATTTTGCTTTAATTGAAGTTTAGACACAATTTCCTTAAAATCACCAGCCAAATTTCTGTGCCAACAAATAGCATTTACAGCGCCTAGAAAAGAGGTATTTACAAGGTCAGAAAAAGTAGAGACCACTCCAATTTGATCGCTGTCCGAAAATTTATGGTTCATGTATCGAAGAAATAACTGATCATTAATTATCTACAAAAATAGCATACAGAAATCAATTATAAGATTAATGAGACATTGTCATCTGAATTAGTCAGTTATTATAATTCCATTTTAAAAAAATCAATTGTTCGTTTCCATGCCAACTCTGCTGAAACTTTGTCATAACGGGGTGTGGTATCATTATGAAAACCATGATTGGCTTTCGGATATATATAGGCTTTATATTTTTTATCGTTTGCTTTTAATGCGGTTTCGTATGCCGGCCATCCTGCATTATAGACGGTATCTAATTCAGCATAATGCAGCATAAGGGATGCTTGAATTTTATGCACATCTTCTACAGCTGGCTGCCCACCGTAGAAAGCTGCTGCTGCTAATAAATCAGGAATTTGCACGGCCATACTATTTGCAATTGTTCCTCCAAAACAAAAGCCTACAACACCAATTTTACCATTACATCTTTTGTGATTTTTCAGGTAGTCATATGCTGCAATGAAAACTTCAAGCATTTCACCAGGATCACGTTTATCATGCATCTGCCTGCCTGCATCATCGTTACCGGGATAACCCCCAAGAGGTGTTAAGGCATCAGGCGCGATAGAAATAAAACCAGCTAAAGCAGCCCTTCTTGTCACATCTTCGATATGTGGGTTAAGTCCCCGGTTTTCATGCACAACAATAAGTCCGCTGAGTTGATGGTTTGTAGCAGCTGGCATTGACAATAACGCGTTTATGTTCCCTCCACCTTTGGGTGCATTATAATTGATGTGTTCAGATTTTAGCCGTGGATCGTTTTGCTTTATCTGTACCGAATTAATGTAATTGGGCATAATAAAGTTCAATAGTGCAGAAACGGTTAAGCCGTTTACGGCGTATGCCGCAAGCTTTAACTCGAAGTCTGCTCTGTTTAACCGGCTGTGCACATAATCATCATAAAGGTCAAAAACTTCTTGTTTGATGTCTTCTTTTTTAACTTCTTTCATATTCTGATCCAGAACATAGTTTTTAAGAACAAAATCTTCTTTAAAGCCGAGTTTACGGTACAGTCCCTTTCCCATTACAGAAGCTTGCAAGGTGACATGGGATGCACCCAATATGGCTGCACGGTTAAGTGCGAACTCCATAATCTCTTCGGCAAAACCTTGCCTTCTTTTATCAGGGATTATACCAATACCATGAATACCAACAATATTGCCAGTTTGATAAACTATTGCTGTTCCAACCGGTTCTTCATCATAGGTGGCTAGATAAAATTCTATTTCACCCCATGATTTTTCAACAATTTCTTCGCTTATTCTATATCCAAATGCTTTGGGGTATATCTCTGCCCATAGTCCAGCCTGGTCTGCATTACTCACCCTGTTAAAATTTAACCGGAGCTTTTTTTTAGGCCGTTCTTTTAATTCGAGCGACATCCCTATCTGTACCGATTTTTCTTTAAATCCTGCTTTCTTCAACAGGTTATAAGAAGTACCGTCGTCAATGTTCCAACAAGAAACTGTTATGGGGTTCGGTGTTGAAAACAGTTTATCCTTAACCTCGTTGATAATGGTTTCGGTGATTTCTCCGTTGAACCATAACCTATTTGGCCAGTCTGAATTCTCTATAAAGCAATAATTAAAGTCATCTAGTAGATAGCATGAATCAAATAACTCTGCTGCTTGCCGCCATATCGAAGTTAGGTTAGTGATATTGGCCTGAATGATATTGTAACTTTCTTTCATTTTATTTTAATAAGTAGTATACCGGCAAGCAAACAAACAATACCGAATAGTTTTTTTATGGTTAAAGGTTCTGTTTGCATATTTAACCAACCAAAATGGCTTGCTGCCACTGCGAAAATTAATTGACCGGATAAGCCCAGGGAAATCATGGTAGAGAAGCCTAATTTTGGGATAGTAAAGTAGTATAAGCTTATACCCAGAACACTAAAAAGTCCTCCGGTAAACCACAGATAAACCGGAACCTGTTTAACGCTTGTTAAACTGGGCTGTGTTTTAAAGCTCAATGCGGCAATAACCAAGGCAAATACCATACCGCTGGCATATTGAGCGAGCGATGCTAAAACCGGTTTTTTCAGAATGATACCCAAATTAGCGCTTAAGCTAGCCTGGATAGCTAAGAATGCACCGCCGATAAACGCTAAAGAAGAAAATAAAAATTTATTCATGATGCAAAGGTAAATTGGAGAATTTACAACGCTCTTTACATATGTTGACTTTGCTCTTTTTTTAAATCTTTTCTGATTCTGCTCAACTGAGTTGGTGTGATACCCAGATGCGAGGCAATATGCTGCAAAGGAATTCTTTTATCCACGTCAGGATGTTGTCCAATAAATTTTAAATAGCGGATGGTTGCGTTTTCTAAAACTATGGATACTTCCCTTTGTTCTTTTTCGATGATCCAGTTGCGTTCAAGATAGGCAATATAAAAGTTTTTAAGGTCGTCATGATTAAAAATGAGTTCCTGGTATTTATTGTAATTAATGCTGATCAATACCGAATCTTCCAATGCTTCAAGAGTAAATGTTGAAGGCGTTTTTTGAATGGCTGATACTTTTGAACCAGCGAAATTTCCTTCCAGAAAAAGATTTTTATTATAGCTGTTGCCATTAATATCAGTACAAAAGGCTCTTACCGCACCTTTGCAAACAAAGTAAGTTTTACGGGAGATCTGACCCTCCTTTAGTATAATTTCATCTTTTTTGACCGTCTGGAACTGGATGTTTTCTTCAATAAGCGACCATGACTTATCCGAAATTGGAAAGTAGCTGTTGAATTTCAATTTTAAATCTGATATGTACGTTTCTTGGTTTATCAAATGGTAATTTGTCAAAGGATTTTTGTTGTCAAAATTAAATTATATTTGCTAATAATTTATTACTATTTACCTAAAAGTTACTGGGTAATAAAAGTGAAATTTTTATGAAACGAACAGCAGAAGAGCCGGTAAATAAAGAGTTTACTGAGGAATGTACCAAGGTGATGAATGCCGTATCAGATGCATTATATGCAATTGGTGGAAAATGGAAACTGATGATCATTATCTCTATGGCGAGAGGAAATAATAGATTTACAGAACTCCAGAAACAGGTAAAGGGAATTTCGGCCAGGGTGCTGTCAAGTGAATTGAAAGAGTTGGAGATGAACGGATTTATCTCTAGAAAGGTTGATCCAGGGTATCCCGTAACTATTGAATATCAGTTGTTGCCTTATAGCCATACACTTGAAAAGGTTGTTGCTGCAATGACTGAATGGGGTATTCAGCACCGCGAAAAGATCAAAAATGAACGGTCTTCCAAACCTTCGTAAGCTTTAGGATTTTATGAGCTGCCAACGTATAGATTTTGTTAAATGCAACCATTAGTTCTTACAAAGGAATGGAGCTCGAAAGAGCTCCATTCCTGCTCAAAATGCTTAATTGCTTAATGGTCTTTCCTCTACAATTACGAAATAACCTATTCGTTCTTTTATAAGCCATTTTCCGTTTTGAAGTACATATTTGTCGTCGTATTTTACACTGTAATCCGTCAGTACATTCTTACCATTGGATTCTCTTATCATTTTGATCTGAGAAAAGGATATGCCTGTCGCAGTATCCCCATCTATTTTTACTGTATGTTGCCCATTTAATGTAAAATAGGTTTTCACCAAAGAAGCGTGTCCGTTAAAATCCTTCTCCATAGTTTCTCTTCCAGAAACATTGGCTGCCAGGAAGTCACCCATATATACTTTGTAAGTAATATCAGGAGTAAATAAATCCATTACTTCGGAGATCTTTTTTTCGTCACTTAAATAAGCGTATGAATCTATTAAGTCTCTTAATTCCTCTTTGGCTTTTAAAATTTCTAATGTCATGATTTTAAATTTTTATATGAAAAGTTCTGTTTTTTGAGCGTACGATTAAGATATTCTTTCAGTTATACCAGAAATGATGGGTCGATTTGATAAGTGTCGAATAATTGGTACGCCGTAAGATTTTTTCGCTCAAGTCCAAGTTGTACATCCAAAGCAGAAAGCTCTGTGTCGATTGGAGTGAATTGAACGGCTTTAAAAAGTGCGGTCTGGATAACGAGTCCAATTGCCAGGCTGGTCGTTTTTTCCGTCCAATTACGAAATTCATTCTCATTGCTGATAATCTTATCGTATTTTTTAAGCAATATGTTTTTAGAAGCCTCGTCCATGGTCTGATAATCTTTCGATTTGGTTACATAGTCAAGCAGGTCACTTCCCTTGAAGTCAGTCCTTTTAGTTACGAGTAATTGAAAAGGAGCTATCAGGGCTCTATCCGTATTTAGACAGGTTAGTTCATTGCGGTCTATACGGACCATTGTGAATGGCCAGGCGCCAGGTGATGGCATAAGTGGAAAAAAGTCCAGTATTAAAGAATCTATAATTTTATCTAGTCCCATATGAATCGTCATTTAATGATTGTATATATTCGTTTTGTTGTGAGCAAAATTAAAGTATATATAGTTACAATTTGTTAGCAGTTACCTAAAGGTTATGGAATAACAAATACGTAAGTGTTAAGAAAAGAGGTGATTATTGTGGTCTAAGGGAGCATACTGGTCTGTGTCGCAGTCAATTTTTCGAGGGAAGGTTAAGGTGTTCCATTATTAAGCGGAACACCTGTATTGAATAGTGGTTAACGTTTTTTTATTTTTTTTGCCTCGTCAGAAATTTTAACAAAAGATTTATCCCTTTTGCGTTTTTCATGTTCAGAAGTAGAAAAATACCAGGATTCTTTTCGTAATTTGAGGTAGCTATTGTACACTTCCAGTTCTATAAGACCCTTATTTACAGCTTCGATAACGGCACATCCGGGCTCACCAACATGCGTGCAATTCTCAAAACGGCAGGACTCTGCAAAATCCGAAACATCGAATATATCTGCTAATGTTTCAGAATTGTCTGAGGCCAAACCAAATTCTCTAACACCCGGAGTATCTATTAATACAGCACTGTTCTCCATTAGAACCATTGCTCTTCTGGTTGAAGTATGTTGTCCTTTACCTGAGGATTTGCTTATTTCAGATGTGATAAATACTGTATGTTCACACAATGCATTGATTAAAGAGCTTTTTCCTACTCCTGATGATCCCACAAATACGATCGATTCTCCCTGCTTGATAAATTTTCGTACGGGAAGTATTGTTTCAGGATAGAGAATACTTACGAAAAAAATCGGCATTTGGCGGCCAATATGTTTCAGCGATTCATCTACTTGATGGCGACTAAATTCCAAATCGGATTTAGTTAAGATCAATATCGGTTGAATATTTTCTTCCGCTACCTGAACCATAAAACGTTCCGTTCGGCGAACGTTGAAATTGGTATCAAGGCTTTGTACGATAAATGCCTTGTCAACATAGGAAGCAATAGCCTGCCTGTCGGATAGTGTACCGCTCTTTCTCCGGTATAATGTATATTTACGCGGTAAAATATCAACGATTATTCCCTTGTTATCGTCAAAAGGTTGAAAGATAATCCAATCACCTGTACACGGAAGTTCAAATGATGACTTTCCATAAAGTACATTGCCCGCTAGTTCACACAACAGCCGACCACTCTCGGCAATCACCTCATAATTGGTTTTGTTTACTGCAGCAATGCGGCCATGAAAAAGATGTTTGTATTGTGAGGCTTGTTTGAGTTGAAACAGACTGTCGTTCCAACCATATAATGATAGGTTATTCACTACTTAATAATTTGAAATGATGAAATAAAATTGCTTAATTCTCTATCATCCGAATGGTTTGCTCTATAGAAATCACCTTTGGTAATATGGAAACTACCAAACAGGCAACTTTAGAAACAAGACACCCGGAATCAGGCAATCATTCCAATCGCTAAACTATAATATGTGAACAGTTGTTGCATAAGGTGTAAAGATACAAAAAAACTAATTCAATAAATCAGTAGTGACGGCCATCGGTTTGTTACTTGGAAAAACATTTGCAGAGGTGAAATGGGTAAGGTATTCTTTATGCTCATTCAGGAATTTATAATGATTTCATTGTAAATTTTCTGAACAAACGTTTGTGTAAGTTATTCATCTGCACCTGCCGTTCATTCTTCCCATGATATGTCAAACCTATTTTACGGTGTGAAATTGCCTAGCTTCACTTCCTGAAGAGAGTGGAAATAGCAAGAAGTTATAAATGAGGTTAAAAACTTTATCCATTATGTCTGGTTTTCGTAGAAACCATCAGATCAGTTTTAGAAACTGGCGGTGGATATCAATCGTTTGTGTTAAGTTCTTCTCTCCAAAGAATTAACATTGAATTACTTTTATAATGGGAATTTGTAGATCTGATTTAAAGACTACTAATTAAGTAGATTAAATTAATTGTGCTCGTCTGATTGTATAGCCCTGTAGTTTTCGAGCCTGGCAAATGACAATGAAACTGTTTACAGGATTTAACATTTATAAGAATATTTTTAATGGAACACCTTTCTGACCTAAAGTCTGGAAATTTAACTGCATTTCAACAAGTTTATGGTTTATACCATAAAAAATTATATGTCTTTGTCTTGAAAAAAACAGGATCAGAGTATTTGGCAGAAGAAATTGTACAGCTCACTTTTATCCGGCTATGGGACAAAAGAAAGTCTATTCCATCAGACTTTCCAGTTTCTGTTCTATTATTTAGAATGGCTGGTACGATTTTAATCGATGAAATCAGAAAAGAGGCAGCGAATAAAAGACTTCTGGCTAAAGTGGAACTGGAAGATACTAATGATAATATTGCTGAGTATAAAAACACCTTGGCTGCTTTTGAGCATATTATAGAGTTGATGGCGCCGGTCAGAAAAAAAGTTTTTAAGTTGAGTAGATTTGAGGGCTATTCGCATAAGGAAATATCAGAAAAGCTTTCGATTTCGCCTAAAACTGTTGAAAATCACATTTCAAAAGCGATCAAACAAATTAAAGCTGCACTTTCTTCATTATTAATGGCAGTCATTTATGCGCTGTTAAAGTAATACTGCATTTAGCAAAATGCTCCGCAAGGCATTCATCATCTTGTGATTTCCAATACTTCAATTATTTTTTTATACGACTAGGGGATACCCCTCATCAAATACGTAATACTATTATGCAAATTGATCAAAACCTTATTGATAAATTTTTTGCTGGCAAATGCAGTAAAGAAGAAGCGATTGCAGTAAGCCATTTTTTGAAAGATCCGGAGAACTTCAATACACACTGGGATGAAAGGGAATGGAAAAAAATGGAACCTAACTTGGAATTTGACAACAGTATTTCTGAGCAGATGAACGTTAAAATTCTGGATAGTATCTTAAACCGACAGGCTAGAAAGGATACTCGTATTAGGGTTTTCTCCTATGCAGCATCCTTCCTTTTGATCGTGTCATCTGTATTTCTGTACTACTATCCGACGCATCAGGCATCGGATAAAATTGATCTAAATCATATTGCTTTAGAAGAACAAAACAAACCGGTTATTCTAAAAAATGAAAGCAGCAGAACTAAGACTTATCATTTGCCTGACGGGTCCATTGTTGAAGTAGAGGTCAATAGCGAGATCAGCTATTTGCCCTTTAACGGAAATAAAAGAGAGATTTTCCTAAAAGGAGAGGCATTGTTTAGAGTGCATAAAGATAAGAAAAGACCTTTTACGGTATACGCATCAGATCTGGCCACTACTGCGCTCGGTACAATTTTCAGGATCTATGCACGCCAGGAAAGCCTGCTCACCAAAGTAAATTTAATTGAAGGTAAAGTTGTTGTAAGACCACAGAATAAATTTTTGAAAGCGGGAATAAGGAGTGTTTATTTAACTCCGGGCAAGTCTTTTTCTGTGAATAAGGAGAGCTACGCTGCAAGTGTGAGCAATTTTATACATCAAGATAAGATTAAAGGCTTCGACCTTGCCAGAACGGGTGGCTCCACAACCATAACTAGTGATGCCATTGTCTTTAATAATCAATCTCTGGCAACTGTATTTGATGTGCTTTCTAAAGAATTGAATATTAAAATCGACTACCGAAAGACTTCGATTAGAAAAAAAGTATTTAGCGGGCAATATGAATTTGGAAGAGACGATGCTGCGGCATTTTTAAATATGGTATGCTCTTTAAATAACCTTAAAGTTTCTAAAACAAACTTAGGTTATACTATTAAATATGAATTGAAAGAATAGAAAACCAACCAACTTAAATCACAACTAAATGACTAAAAATGTTACCAAGAAGAAATTAAAAAATGGATTTCTGCTGATGTTCTTTTTTCTTTTTATCGGGTTAAACCTGAAGGCCCAGAATAAAGAACCAACTATAAAAGGAATTGTTAAAGACAAAAAAGGAGAGGTGATCATTGGGGCATCTGTCATTTTAAATGGCCCTGAAAAGAAAATTAAGACGTCTTATACCAATAAATACGGTGTGTTTACCTTTCCAGATGTGCCGCCTGGTAAGTATGCCATTACAGTAAAATATATTGGGTTTGAACAAAAAAAGATTGAAGTGGAAATCAGTCCAGGCGGAACTTTCTCCTCCGCTGTTATCCTGACAGAAAGTGTGAGTGGCCTGGAGGAAGTGAAGATTTCAACTGGGATTGTGCAGCGTAAGAAAAATGGCTTTACAGGAGCAACAGCAACTTTTACAGGAGAGCAGTTAAAGTCTATCGGAAACCAAAACATTATACAAAGTTTAAAAACGCTGGACCCTTCATTTATACAAATACAGAATAATCTGGCCGGATCAAATCCTAACGTTTTGCCTAAGATAGAAATCCGCGGGAAAACGAGTATTGGATCCACAACTTTACAAGATCAGTTTGCTTCTGATCCTAATCAGCCGCTATTTATTTTGGATGGATTTGAGACCACATTGACCAGAATAGTCAGTATTGACATGAACAGAATTGCTTCAGTCACCATTTTAAAAGATGCGGCATCTACCGCACTTTATGGTTCTAAGGCATCGAATGGTGTAGTGGTTATTGAAACCAAAAAACCTAAACCTGGGGAACTCCAGTTAAATTATACAACAGATTTAAGTGTAGAGCTACCCGATCTGAGCGGTTATAATATGATGAATGCAGAGGAAAAGCTTCAATTTGAAAAATTAGCAGGTAGGTACACGGTTTCTTTTCCTGATGCTTATCTTCAGCAGCAGCAAGATGCGATGTATGCAAAGCGGTTGACAGAAGTAAAAAAGGGTGTAAACTCTTATTGGCTTAACGAACCGTTACAAACAGGGTTCTCTCAAAGACATTTTATATATGCATCTGGCGGAGATGAGGCCATTAGATATGGAGTAGGAGCTAGTTATAAAACAAATAAGGCTGCCATGAAGGGGTCAGGGAGGGATGAATGGGGCACGAATATCGATCTTTCCTATAGAAAAGGAAAATTTAACATTTCCAATACCACAGAAATCAACGGATATAAAACGACCGAATCCCCATACGGATCATTCAGTACCTATGTAAAAGCAAATCCATATTACCGCAAGCTTGGGACGGACGTACGCTACCTGGAACAAACCTATGATATTATTAATCTTGGTCAAAATTACGATGTAACCAATCCGTTATACAATGCGGCTTTAAACAGTTATAATGGTTCTAAAAATTTTGCCATTCAAAACGCGCTTCAGGTAAAAGTGAACATCGCGGACAATCTATTGGCCCAGGTTGCATTTCAGATCCAAAAGGGAATTACAACTGGTCAACAATTCATTTCTCCTCTAAATACGAGCTTTGATAGTGCGAATGCATTTGAAAAAGGAAGTTATGCCAACAACAGGACCGATAATTTTGATTACAACGGATATGCGATGCTGTCCTACGGGAAAGTATTTAATGAAAAACATGCTTTAACCACTGATTTGAGAGCCGAGATTAGAGATGATGATAATGAAAACAGAAGCTATACAGCGGTTGGGTTTCCAAATGCCAGCAATGGCAATCCAAGTTTTGCGTATTCCTACCAGCCAAATTCAAGGCCCTCATCTCTAAAAAGTTAACCTAGGTCAGATGCATTACTTTTTACAGCAAATTATATCTACGACAAAAGGTATTTTGCTGATGCGTCTATTCGCTATGATGGAAGCACAGCGTTTGGGTCCAGTAACCCGTATACACCCTATTATTCAGGTGGATTGGGCTGGAATGTAAACAACGAAAAGGGAATAAAAGACATTAAATGGATCACCCTGATTAGATTAAGGGCCAATATAGGCGTAACAGGAAACCAAAATTTCTCCAGTTATTCTTCCATTGATACCTATAATTATTTTTCAGGAATCAATCCTTATGGACAGGGAGTCCTTTTAAGTACTTTAGGTAATCCTAATCTGGAAGCACAAAAGACAGTGCAGACGAATATTGGAACTGATGTTGCCTTATGGGGAAATAAGCTCAATTTCACAATTAATGCTTATCGAAAAAAGACTTCCCCACTCGTTGTTGCGGTGGACCTGCCTTCATCTACCGGCGTTTCTAAACTCCCGTTAAATGTTGGATACTTAGACACAAAGGGTCTTGAGGCTGTCGTTAATTTTTCTCCTATATACAAGCCTGGGGAAAGGATAGTTTGGACCATTGGGTACACGGGATCTATTTATAAGAGCAAGTATGGCAATTTTAACAATACCCTGGCTTCTTTAAATACAGCACAGCTCAATAGCAATTCTCTTGTTCGCTATCAGGATGGTTATAGTCCCGACGACCTTTGGGCCGTACCTTCAAAAGGTATTGATCCAGCTACTGGAAGAGAAGTTTTTGTGAAGAAAAATGGAGAGTATACGTTTGTTTATGATCCTGCAGATATTGTGAAGTCCGGATCAGGTACACCATTAATTGAAGGGGTAATTAGTACGAGTTTTACCTATAAAGGGGCTAGTTTGGGAATCTATCTTCGGTATGTTCTAGGCAGGGACATCTTTAACGACGTGTTGTATTCAAAGGTGGAGAATATCAGCTTTCAGGGACTTTCGGAGAACCAGGACAAACGGGCTTTATACGACCGGTGGCAAAAGCCGGGAGACAATGCTCGGTTTAAGGGAATTTCTTTGACCAGTACGACACCAATTTCTTCCAGGTTTATCCAGGAGGAGAATTCGTTAAGCGGTGAATCCATCAATATGGGATACAGGTTCGACCAGAAAATATGGTTGAAAAAAGTAGGGATTTCCTCATTGACTTTGAATGCCTACATGAACGACCTGTTCTATTTTTCTACGGTTAAAAGAGAACGCGGGATCGATTATCCATATGCAAAATCGTTTTCCTTCAGTCTAAATGCTTCATTTTAATAAGATAAAATCATGAATACAAGAAATATATATATTGGTCTGATCATTTTAGCTGTTTTCTCATCCTGCAAAAAATGGTTGGATGTACAACCGGAAGACCGTTTTACTGGCGAACAGATCTTTAAAACTAAAGATGGCTTTGCCACAGCAATCAACGGAGTTTATCTGGATATGGCAACAGATAAATTGTACGGCGCAAATTTGAACGGTACGATTCTGGAAGCTTTTGCGCAGCGGTACAATTTGGATAACCCGAGTGCTGACTTCTACAGTTATTCCAACTATGATTATCAAAATGCAAATGTTAAAGCCACGCTGGACCAGATCTGGACGGGCATGTATGTAGATATCACGAATGTAAATAAATTTATCGAGCACCTCGACGCAGATAAGGGCGTTGTTTTATCCTCCAGTGAAGATTCATTATTTAAAGGAGAAGCTCTTGGTTTAAGAGCATTTATGCATTTGGATTTGCTGAGAATGTATGGGCCTATGTATAGTTCCGCAGACTCTACTAAACCTGCTATACCATACAGTGCTATTGCCGGAACAAGTTATGGTCCGATACTACCCGCTAACCAGGTGATGGAGAAAATTTTATCAGATCTCCATAGTGCCGAGTCCTTACTTGCTAAAGACCCTATCCGGAATGGCATTCAGAATGGCCTGGATATATCATATCTGAACAACAGAAACCAGCGAATGAATTATTTTGCAGTGAAAGGACTTCAGGCTAGAGCATTATTGTATAGAGGAAATAAAGCAGCCGCTTTTTTGGCAGCTAAAGCTGTGATTGACCATACTTCATTGTTTCCCTGGATCCAATCTACAGATGTGCTTTCAGAAAGCAGAAACCCAAACCGGATATTTTCTTCGGAATTGATCTTTAGCCTGTTCAGTCCGGGCTTATACGATGTGCAGAAAAATTATTTCTCTTCAGATGTAAAGGATCAAACCATTCTTGCCCCTTCTACAGATGCTTTAAATGATGTATTTCAGGGTGATGAAAACGATTACCGGTATAATCCCAATTGGAAAATTGCTCCAACGGGAAAATCGTATAAAACCTTTTATAAATATGCCGATATAGAAGACAAGTCGGCACCTTCAAGATTTTTAGTGCCTTTGCTGAGGTTAAGTGAAGTTTATTATATTGCTGCGGAATCTGCGCCAGACAATGCTACGGCATTTTCTTACTTAAATACAGTGCGGAATAACCGTGGACTTTTAGATGTACCTCAAACGGCTTCTTTTAGCGATGAGCTGCAAAAGGAATATACTAAAGAATTTTTTGGAGAAGGCCAGCTCTGGTTTTATTACAAAAGGAAAAAAGTATCTATGATCTTTCCGTTTGGAAATCCTTATCAACCCGTCTTTTTGGGTGCTGCACAATATGTCTTTCCTCTACCATTATCAGAAACTTCACCACGTTAATCAACACCAATCCGTATGAAACCATCAATTTACATTTTCTCCATAATGTTATTTGCAAGTGTTGGAATTATTGCTTGCAAGAAGGATACACAATTTTATAATGGTGACGTGGGTATTTATTTTTTACCTGCTGTCCAGCCTCCTGAAGGGGTTGCTGCCACCGACAGTACACTTTTGTCGTTTGCTTTCGCGAAAGATAATGTTAGGGATTCTACCTTTTACCTCCCTGTACAAATCATGGGGGCAGTGTCTGCTTCGGATAGGGAATATAAACTGGAAATTGATCCTTCGTCTACAGCAAAAAAAGGTGTCCATTTCGATTTTACTAATACGAAATTTACTATCAAACCAAATCAATTATTGGATACCATTAAAATAAAGTTTCACAGGACCACTGATATAACCAATCAGCGTTTGACATTAAAGCTCCATTTAATATCTAATGAGAATTTTAAAACAGTGATGACCGGAAAAGTTACAAATGTAACTACGGGGGCCAGGCTTAGTTATATCGATTACAAAATAAAAGTGGATGATATTTTTGGTATGCCTTCTTTGTGGTCCAACTACTTTTTTGGGAAATTCAGTAAAAAGAAGGTACTCTTCATGGCCAATGTTCTGGGGCTTACGGTCAGTCAGTTTAATGATGGCGGACAGGCGTTTTTAAATAAAGAAGGGTATTACGGGCTTTTTGTACAGCGATATTTAAATGACCTGGCAACAGCAGGCCAAACCGTTTACGATGAAGATGGAACACCTATGAGGATGGGGGACAAATTTTAACAATTAAAAACCGAAAGATGTTTAAGAATATATACAATACGGCGATTGTCCT
>Ga0105237_10005261_pt1 | contig 14636 bp, 8 predicted proteins | sample KBSC24metaG_FD_81520 | JGI IMG/M metagenome (GOLD analysis project Ga0105237, IMG submission 81520) | Corn rhizosphere microbial communities from Kellogg Biological Station, Michigan, USA - KBS C2-4 metaG | ecosystem: Host-associated > Plants > Roots > Rhizosphere > Soil | place: Michigan, USA... | reverse complement strand
TCAATATCTTATCCGCCTCAAACTTGGACACGCGGCCTGGTTGCTGAAACATACCAACAATCCAATACATTCAGTCACCTGGATGTGCGGATTTGAGGATACCAGTGCTTTTTGCCGGGCATTTAAATCGCAATACGGCCTTAGTCCCGTTAGCTTCAGGACACAGGTTTGATAAATTGAGCATATCTGTACATTTTTCGGTATACCGGTAAGATAGGTTTGCCGGAACATGAAATTCATTATCACTTTCGCTATACTTTTAGCTATGGGTAGGGCTTTTTCTCAGGATATAGAGCCGGCCAAAACTTACATTATAAACGCCAATATTATTGACGTAGAAAATCAAAAAATTCTAACGGGCGTAACGGTAGTGATAGCGGGAAACAGGATCGCCTTTGTTGGCCAAATGCAGACACCGCCCAATGCAAAAGTTATTGATGCTGCAGGCAAATATTTAATGCCGGGAATGGTTGATGCGCATGTGCATTTTTTTCAAAGCGGGGGACTGTACACAAGACCGGATATCATCGATCTGCGTAACGATTTTGCGTATCAAAAAGAAATAAAATGGACCCACGATAATTTTGAGGATCAATTGCGGCGATACATTCAAAATGGAATTACAACAATTTTTGACGTTGGGGCGACCAATAATTTTTTGAAGCAGAAAAACGACTTCGCAAACAAACGCTACGCCCCGCAAATTTACATGGCCGGCCCATTGCTAACCAGTGCGCTGCCCGGTGAATTTAAAGGCCTTGCGAAAAACGACGTGCCGCTCATCCTTTTTAAAACACCGAAACAGGCTGTGCTGTTGGTACAGGAGCAACTCGTTCATAAGCCCGACTTGATAAAAATATGGTACCTCACCGATCTTGGTAACCACAAAAGCGCCACAGAAAATGCCCGCGACTTATTACCATGTGTAATTGCCATGATAAACGAAGCGCATAAAAACAAGTTAAAAGTAGCCGTGCATGCCACAGAACGGATCACCGCACAACTGGCGGTTCAAGCCGGCGCCGATTATTTGGTACACGGGGTTGATGACGAGATTATTAAGGATGATTTTGTAAGGTTGTTAAAGAAAAACCACACCATATTATGCCCCACATTACAGGTTGACGACGGTTACGAAAATACGTTTGGACAGACCCTGCAGTTTAGTAGTTACGAAATAGCCAAATCAAATCCCTTTCAATTAGGGAGTTTGTTCGACTTGAAACACTTGCCAGATTCCGTAAAAACTAATTTGTACAAAAAGAAATCGGTAAGTATAAGGGCAAAAACAAACACCAGGGATAGTATCAGGATGGTAAACGTGGCAAAGCTTGCCAACGCAGAAGTAACGATAGTGACGGGTACGGATGCAGGTAACATAGGCACCTTGCACGCCACCAGTTATTTTACCGAGTTGAGACTGATGCAGCAAAGCGGTATGAACAACTGGCAGATTATTCAAGCCTCGACAATAAACGGGGCGAAGATATTGAACAAACAAAACGACTTCGGTATCATTTCGGTAGGGAAACTGGCTAACATGATATTACTGAAAGGTAATCCTATAGTTGATATCGACAATCTTAAAAAAATTCAGCTGGTTATTAATAGGGGAGATGTGATCGATCCCGATACTTTGGTCCACATCACACCCGGGGCACTGGTTCAGCAACAATTGAATGCCTATAATGCCCACAACCTGGAAGCATTTTTGGACACCTATGCCGATGATGTTGAACTGTATGATTTTCCCGGCAAATTGGTTTGCAAAGGCAAAGAGCAAATGAGAAAGGTATACAGTTTTTTAAACAACAGCCCCGACCTGCACTGCCAGGTGGAAAGCCAGATTATTCAGGGTAGCACCGTAATATATAAAGAGGTGGTAACAGGGGTTGGTGATTTAGGCGAGAGTACGGCGATCTATCAAACTGAGAATGGCAAAATAAAAAAGGTATATTTTATAAATTGATGTTAAACACTTCTTCGGTCATTTATATCCCGGTAAAACCAGACCCTGATCAATTGAGACCGACACCCTCCATTCGATTGACCTTTTTTCGTCTAACGGTTGCCAGGAAAATCATAGCTTAGTGTATTTTTTGAATTTTTGGAAAATTGTTTTAGCTGGGCGATAAAAAATATTAATTGCGACGAAAATAAAAACAGGCTCCGAGAAATGTTTGTGGGAATTGACACATTTAAAGCCAGATAGGTAAAAGATCAACGCAATGCTGTGACATTATTTAAAAAGATAAAAGTGCTCGCGGAAGGCCCGGATGACATATTTTGCGGGAGGGTTAAAATAGGGTAAGTGTAAATAGCATAAAAAAAATAATTTCATCATTGATTTTTTTTTGTGCATGACAAACAAATTTTTGCATAGCTTTAGCAAACCAATTTCCGGACTTAATGTGCTATAAAACTCTTGCCGATACTCAGTTGGCCGACCTTCTTCATGAAGGCGACGAAGGGGCATTTAATGAGATTTATAGGCGTTTTTGGAAGAAAATTTACAACGAATCGTTTAAGCGTTTAAAGGATGCTGAATTAGCCGAAGATGTTGTGCAGGATGTTTTTGCCGACCTTTGGATAAAAAGAGCGGGCAGAAATATTGAAAACTTAGCAGCCTACCTGGTTAGTGCAACCCGGTACCAGGTATTTATGCTGTATAAAAAGAATAATAACCAGCCATTTTTTGAGGGTCCGCTAGAATATTTGAACCATCCGTCCCTTTTTGCCGACTCTGTTTATGAAGTGCGGGAATTGAAAGATTGTATAAACGAATGGATGAGTATGCAGCCTGAAAAAAGACGGGAAGTTTTCCGGTTAAAATTTATCGAGGACAAGTCGACAAAAGAAATTGGCGAAGTTTTAAATATCTCTCAAAAAACTGTTCAAAATCAGTACACTACTTCCCTGCATAGCTTACGGTCAACCTTGAGTAAACTACTATTGGTGCTATTGTTTTTATTTGGCAGGTAAAGTATCTGTTGTGATTTCATATGTCATGATGTTATACGTCTACAGCTTATCATATTACATGGCCTGGTATTTCAGCAATTCTTCCATAATTCCGGAAAGGGAGATGGCTGTAATATTTTCTCCCATCAGAAATTTATCCTGACCAGCATAAACAACAAAACGCTTATCCGGAGCAATGTCCTGGCAAGCCAGGTAAAAACCTTTGGAAAGTGTCGGCGAAGTATTGCGTTTGATTTCTATGGCCCATTTCTCTCGGCCGGAGAATTCCAGTATCAGGTCAATTTCTGCCCCATTAGCGGTCCGGTAATAGAAAGGGAGCGCATTATCCGGGGAGGCCGATAAGATGTTTTCGATGACAAAACCTTCCCAACTTCCACCGGCTACAGGATGCCCGAGGAGGTCATTGTACCTTTGGATGTTTAGCAGGGCATGAGTAATGCCACTGTCCCGTACGTATACTTTTGGGCTTTTTACGAGCCGTTTTCCAATATTTGAGGTCCAGGGCTGCAAGCGACGTACCAGTAACAGGTCAACCAGCAGATCCAGGTACCTGCTGACTGTGGTGGAGCTAACTTCGAGGCTTTTTGCCAATTGCGACGCGTTGATTATTCCGCCTTGAACATGTGCGAGCATGGTCCAGAAACGGTCTAGGGTAACTGCCGGTATACGCGGCCCCAAAAACGGGATATCGCGTTCAAGATAAGTCTTAATAAAATCTCTTCTCCAAGCTAAGCTGTCCTTATCGTCTTTGGCAAGCAAACTTTCAGGAAATCCCCCTCTCAGCCAAAGCTGGTTTAGCTTTTCAGACGTTTCTGCGCCGTATTCTAATATATCAATTCCTTTTAGTTCCAGATAAGCAATCCTGCCAGCCAGAGATTCGCCGGACTGTTGTAGCAAGTCCATAGAGGCAGAGCCCAGGAATAAAAATTGCCCGTATTTATGGCCTCTTCTTCGTTCTTTATCAATGATGCCACGAAGTGACGAAAAAATTTGAGGGACACGCTGTACCTCATCCATAATGATGAGCCTATCACGATTTTCCATGTGGAAGGCGTTTATATCCTGTATTTTTTGAAGATCAAGCCTATCCTCTAAATCAAGATAAACAGCGGCACTTGACTCGCTGATGTTGAGAGCAATGGTTGTTTTGCCTACTTGCCGCGGTCCCATTAATGCTACTGAGGCGCTTCGTCTAAGAGCATCGCCGACCTGTTGTTCTATTCTTCGTTCAATCATCCATGCAAATTTAACATTTAATATTTAATTTGCATGGTTAGTTGGATGTGATTCTTATTGAGCCGTTACATGATTTACTATAAAAGCTATGACATCAACGACTATGCAATAAACAACGATCCTTATTTATTAAATAAAGTTTTCCCGACATGGGATATTGTACCGGTTTTATATACTGTTATATATAGTTAGTGTTTCCGGTATGCTGCAACAGCTATTACGCAAAACACCTAACTTCAAATTTGTACCTCAATACGTGAGATATATTGCAGGTTTAGTTGATTGATTAACACAAGGGGCTGTTTATACGGCCCCTTGTTTGTTTTAATGACTTTATATTAAAATTAACTTAACAGTATAGTAATATTTTTTTTGGCTTGGGATATTTTCCGCTATTTATATACTGTATTGTATAGAGTTGATAAATCATGTCTTCACAACTGACAAAAGAATTCCTGAAATTAAAAAAGAAGTTTCTGAACGGAACGGCTTCGCCTGCTGAAATTGAATTGCTTGAGCAATATTATGAGCTCTTTGCCAATGAAGAAGAAGCTACCAGCCAACTAACCGAACCGGAAATAGCAAGGCTGGAAGAGTCTTTGAAAGAAGGCATCACCTATCGTATCGCAGCGAGCGCCAGGCCTTCCATACCATTTTATAAACGAACTTTAACACGTGCCGCCGCAATACTGGTTTTTGCGTCGGCCGGGTTGTATTTATTATATAATCACCATCCCGGGCGCCCGCAGCCGATAGTAAATAATAAGGTATACAAGAATGACATAGCCCCAGGTGGCAATAAAGCAATCTTAACACTTGCAGACGGGTCAAAACTGGTATTAAATAATAGTAAGAATGGCGCCCTTGCAACACAGTCTGGCATACAGATAGTTAAGCAAGATAGTACGCTTTCATACAAAGCAACGGCGGGGAATAATAGCCAGGCCTCTTATAATACCATAACTACTCCTTACGGCGGCCAATACCAACTGGTACTTGCCGATGGAACAAAGGTTTGGCTAAACGCAGCCTCATCTTTAAGATACCCCACTTCATTTACGGGTAAGGACAGAAGTGTCGAGCTGACCGGTGAAGCCTATTTTGAGGTAGCTAAAAATAAGCATCAGCCCTTTAATGTAAAAACCGCCACGCAGACCGTGCAGGTATTGGGCACACATTTTAATGTAAATGCGTATAGCGACGAAAAGGCTGTTAAAACTACCCTGCTGGAGGGCAGTGTTAAAGTTTCTTCGGCTACCGGGAGTGTGATGATCAGCCCTGGCCAGCAATCGGCCCTTGGCAAAAACGGATTGTTTGTGATAGACAAAGATTTGGATACCGACGAAATAGTGGCCTGGAAAAATGGCGTGTTTCAGTTTAACGAGGCCGACATACAAACTATTATGCGGCAGATTGCGCGGTGGTATAATATTGATGTTGAATTTAAAGGAACTATACCTGCAAATACCTATCACGGAAAAATATCGCGCAATTCAAATGTGTCGCAGGTGCTAAAAATACTTGAATTGAGCGGAATTAATTTTACTATAGAAGGGAGGAAGATTACCGTAAAATCATAACTGGTAAAACATAAAGCTAGTGGCCAGGTCCAGTAGCTTTTGCCAGCAAAAAAGCCGAAAGTGTTCGAGCACTTCCGGCAGACCGGCTGGGAAATTTAAATGATATTTTGCTACTCATTATCTAACCCAAAACCAAACAAATGTATGGAAATTTCTACTATTTATCCGTTGCGGTGTAACTACCCACGGCTTAAAAAGCTCATGTTGGTTATGAAACTAACTATTACCCTAATTATTGCAGCGTGTCTTCATCTAAGTGCAAGTACTTTCGGCCAGAACATAACGATAGCCGAGAAAAACACGAAGCTCGAGAAAGTCCTGAATCAAATTGAGAAACAAAGCGGCTATACTTTTTGGTATAACACCGAACTGATCAAAAAGTCGCCCAAAATTTCCCTGGACGTAAAAAATGCTACGTTAGACCAAGCCTTAACGTTGTGCCTTAAAAACCTGCCATTAACCTATGCAATTGTTCAGAACACAATTGTGATTAAGGCAAAGCAGGTTAATAATCTTGTCGCTGTCACGGAGCAGGTGGCGCCGGCAAAAATCACCGGGACGGTGGTTGACGAAAAAGGTATGCCGTTACCGGGAGCCTCAGTAAAGGTAAAAGGAACAAACGCCGGTACTGTTACCGATGTAAAAGGCGTATTTAACATCGACGTACAGGATAACAGTATTTTGGTTGTAAGCTACATTGGATATAAAACCAAAGAAGTAGCTATATCAGGCAATACTTCACTAACTATTACGCTTACACCTGCAGACGGACTGAGTGAAGTAGTAGTAACAGCACTTGGCATCAAACGCGAAGCCAGGTCGTTAGGATATTCGGATCAAAAAGTTTCCGGAGCAGATATCATCAAGGCTGATCCGCCAAATATTTCCGAAGGCCTTATGGGAAAGGTTTCAGGTTTAAATATTTCGATTCCGAATGGAGTTGAAGGTAGTTCAAGCCGTATCGTCATCCGTGGTAATAACAATTTGCTGGGCAACAACCAGCCATTAATTGTGGTAGATGGAGTAATGATTGATAATGAAACTATTTTACCCGGTGGTGTTAACCTGAGTACACAAAACCTGTTGGGACAAAACAATGATGTTAGTCAAAACCAACCCGTAGATTATGGTTCTTTTTTGAACACTGTAAATCCAAACGATTTAGAGAGTATTAACGTGTTGAAAGGCCCAACAGCAGCAGCTTTATATGGTGCAAGAGGCGCTAACGGTGTGGTTTTGATCACTACAAAAAAAGGCTCAAAACAAAAAGGTCTGGGCTTATCATATAATTTTACCGACCGCTGGAACGATCCGTACCGCTTTGTGAAATTGCAGGACGAATACGGCAGCGGTATGACACAGGCCCTATATTCGGCCGATGCCCCGTTTTTGAAAGACGCTAATGGCAACAACAGGCAGTTTAACGAAAACGACCAATACGGTCAGGATTATGGTAATATTCCCGGTGGTGGTGCTTTTTATAATTATATCGGCTTCCCGGGTGATGGCGCTTCGTGGGGCCCTAAAATGTCGGGCCAGCCATTGGTTTGGTGGGATGGCGTTACAAGGCCTTATGTCGGCAACCCCAATATTTTTAAAAGCTATTATAAAACCGGCCAGACAAGAACACACAATTTGTCTTTTTCGGGTGGTGGTGATATAGGTACGTTGCGCGTTTCTTACACGCGTACTGATAATGATGCGATAACTTATAACAGCAATTCAGCTCAAAATGCATTTAACATCGGATCATCAATTAACGTAAGCAACAAAGTGAAAGTTGAGGCAACGATAAGCTATACAAATGTGAGCCGGTTAAATGCACCCAATATTTATGGTGAGCCTAATGGCGTAGGCTACATTACCACCTATGGATTGCCTGCCGACTATAAGCCGCTGGAAAGAGGATTAACCTTTAACCCGGATGGATCGCAAAACCAGATGGTGCTTAACAATGCTCCATACCCAAGCCAGGGCGTGCAAAATTATTGGTGGAACACACTTGAAAATAACACCACATTCACCCAAAATCAATTAATAGGTTCGGTAAGGTTAATTGCCGACATCCTTCCGTGGTTAAATGCTACTGCACATACAGGTATTAATTACTATACCAACCAGTTTGAAACCAAAAATACTCCAACCGATGTAACAGGTTTAAAGGGTAAGTATTCAAACGATTTGTCGACCGTGAAAACGATCAACACGGATGCATTGCTGACAGCGCATAAGAAAGATCTGTTTAAAGATATAGATGGCAGCATCAGTGTGGGCGCGAGTAATTACCACAATCAGCTGTATGACATATCGGCCTATAACAATGGTCCGTTTGCAGTACCGTTTTTGTATAACCTGCTTAACTATACCGGTAATAATATTTACAAACCAAACGAAAACAGGCTGGAGAGCGAAATCAATTCGGTGTACGGCCTCGTGAACCTGTCGTATAAAAAATACTTGTTTTTAGAGGTTACCGAAAGAAACGACTGGTCATCTACCTTGCCTGCATCTAACAGATCTTTTTCGTATCCTTCGGCAAGTTTGAGCTTTGTATTTACCGATGCATTTAAAATGGATGCCGTAAAAAACTGGCTGAGCTTCGGAAAGATACGTGTTGCAGATGCATCAAGCGCAAACGGCACAGTACCTTACCAAACCAGCTTTAACTATAACCAATCTACATTTGGCGGACAATCGGCACTTACTTTTCCAACTGTATTGCCAACACACGTTAACCCGCAAACATCCCATTCAATTGAAATTGGAACAGAGCTTGGCTTTTTTGATAACAGGATAGACGTAAACGTAAGTTATTACAATATCAACTCCTATAACCAGATATTGCCAATTAACGTTGCCAATTCTTCGGGTGCTCCAAACATCACCATCAATACAGGATCGCTGCAAAACAGGGGTATCGAGTTTACCATAAACGCTAAAGCAATAGCTTCAAAAAACTTTAGCTGGGATATCGGTTTAAACGGCGCACACAACAGCAATAAAGTGGTTTCACTTTCTCCTGGTGTTGACCAGATTCCGCTGGGTACCTGGTTCGGAGGTAATGGCGTTAACATGAACGCCCACGTGGGTGACCAATACGGTACCATTTACGGTTACGACTATAAATATTTAAACGGACAAAAAGTAGTTAATTTGATTTATGGTGATGGTACGAATACCGGGAATGGCCCTGTAATTGGTGCACAATATGCAACCACGCCAAACTATGTAAAAATAGGTAACGCAACTCCTACACTTACCGGTGGCTTATCCAATACTTTCCAATATAAAAACTTCAGCCTTTATGTGCTGGCCGATTTTAAAATTGGCGGACAGATATGGTCGGCAGATTATTCCTCTTTTATGGGCCAGGGCCAGGCGCCGGAAACCCTTGTGGAGCGTAACGGCGGCGGCTTGCCAATCACCTACCCTGACGGAACCAAAGGGAATAATGGCGTAATATTGCCAGGTGTTACCCCTAATGGCCAACCCAACACTGCTGTAGTAAATTCGTGGTGGAAATATGCCGGTAATTATCAGTCGTGGAGCAACATACCCATGGTTAGAAGCAATGGTATATTCACCAACAGCTGGGCTAAAATGCGCGAGGTGAACCTGTCCTACAGGGTGCCTGAAAGTGTCATCAAACACACCAAAATATTGCAGGGCTTAACGCTCTCATTAATAGGCCGTGATTTGTTTTACATCTTCACAAAGCTGCCCGACAACATGAATCCTGAAAGTTTAACCGGTACGGGTAACGTACAGGGTATTCAATGGAATCAATTGCCCGGTGTAAGGTCTTTCGCCTTCTCTATAAAATCTAATTTTTAATAAAGGAATTTACTTATCAACTTAATAATAATTGATATGAATCGTAAAAGAAATATATTGAAAACGATGGGTTTTATCATGATGCTTGTTGCAGTTAGTTCCTGTACCAAAAAATTTGATACCATCAATACGCCGCCATTTGGCTCACCAACTGCCAACGTGCAGCAGCTATTTACCGGCTTCGAATCGAATATGCAACTGGGCGATCCCCAGGTTAGCTATAACAGCTGGGTATATCCTATTACTCAACAAGGTATTGTATATACCAAAGCCGATTATGTATATGGCACCGACGGCAATGAAAACTGGGTTTCGTTTTATAACAACCTGTCGAATTACAACGCCATGATGGGCGTCATAGCTGCCAGTAAAGACCCTGCTATTTATACCAATGTAACTGCCATGGTAAAAGTGCTGAGAGCATACCAGGCTATAAAATTGTCAAACATGTTTGGCGCTATTCCTTATTCGGAAGCAGCGAAGGGCGTTAATTACAGCGCAAGCAACCAGGGTGTATTGAAGCCTAAATACGATAGCCAGCAAGCAGTATATCTTTCCTGCCTGGCCGATCTTAAGTGGGCTGTTGATCATTTAAGCACCACAGACGCGACCCAGTATAATATGGGAAATGCTGATGTATTGTTGCTGAATAATATAACCCAATGGATTGAATTTGCAAATTCCCTGCGCCTGCGCGTGGCGCTTACCATGTATGATAAAGACCAGGCTGATGCCGCCTCGCAGGTTACTGAAGCGTTAGGTAAACCTTTGCTTGATGTCGATAATACCAACGTTGGTTTATATCCGGGTACCAACGTACCTAATATGAACCTTGAGGCCAGGCAGTATTCATTTGGTACAGAATGCAGGCTGCGTATGGGCACCACCATGTGGCAATTAATGAGCAGCACTAACGCCACCGACGGCAGCGGTATATTTGACCCAAGGTGCAGCATATTTTTTGAGCCGAACAATGCCGGACAATGGAACCCGTTCCCTCAAAATCCCACTGCTGCCACTCCGGCTGAATTTGGATCGCCTTATAATTCATTGCGGGATAATGATTGGTCGAATAAAAATGGCAACCCGCCAACTACCAACCTGTATGCAAACTTTAACTACTACTGGGCCAGGGATGTAAACATTCCGGAATTGTTTATGACAGCCGCCGAAGTGCATTTTTTGAAAGCAGAAGCTTACCTGCGGGGAATAGGGACTGCCGCAAACCCGGTAACCGCGCAAGCCGAATATAATGCAGGTGCAACAGCCTCCATTAACTTTTGGACTACACAGGCAATGAACTCAACTGTGTGGGTACAAAACAAACCTACAGGTTTGCCAAATGCGGCTGCTTTTCTTGCCAATCCCACAGTGGCTTTTGATGTAGCAAACTCAGCCCACGCGCTAAAACAGATTTACGCCCAGGAGTGGATCGATATGTTCCGCCAGCCATGGGAGGCTTGGACACTGATGAAAAGGACCGGACAAACACCTGCCGATCCTAATAACGCCGCAGGATATACGACCACCTATGGCAGCTATAACCGATACCAATACCCCAGCAGTGAGCAAACCTATAATTTTGCTAACTGGCAGGCGGCAACGGGCGGCAGCGACCTGATCAGCACCAAAGTTTGGATAGCGAAATAAGAAATCCGTAATAGGTTGACATTTTTACCTGTCAATTTTTTTCAGAATTAATTAAATAAAAACCAACCCGGGAATTTTCCCGGGCTGGTTTTTTTTATGGATGGGTTAAGTGACTAAGCGCTTGTTTTTTAAAACAATTTGGCTAAATTTATTTCAAATAAACCTTGTCGTGAAAAAACTAGTCCTTATCCCGCTCCTGGCGCTGTTCTGTTTAAATTTGATAGCACAAACGCCTGCAATAAAACCCGATACCGTTGTTGATGCTTACCTTGATGGCAACAAAAAAGAAAAATCTGCTGCAATAAGTGATATCCTTGTTGTGAGCATTGCGCATGTAAACGGGCTGCTAGCCACCCAAAATGGTGTAAAACAAGTGAGACTTTTTATCAATAGCATCGAGATAGAAGGATCGGTGCCTGTTGGATGGTATTTGCACGGGGATGGCGCCGAGCTTAAATTTTTGCTTAAGCGCACCGATGTGAATAATAAGACTTGGAATATGTTGCTCGGTTATCCTGCTATCGGCAAGGAGTTTTTCAGGCTGCCATTAAGTATCAGTATAGGCCTGACCGGGCAAAGCGCCCAGGCGACAAAAATCGACTCTTTTCAGTTTGTGCGCATCGACCGGGGCTGGTTTTGGACATGCCTGGCTGTAGTCCTCATCTATTTTGGGGTGCTGTTAAGATTTGCAACCTCAACCCCCATGCTGCGTGATACACCTGCAGACCTTACCCCGCTGGGCATTCCGGGCTTATCTGCCGGCAATGCACCTTACAGCCTTGGGAAGGTGCAGATGGCCTTTTGGTTTTCCATCGTTTTGGCCTCTTATATTTTTATCTGGCTGATAACTGACAATTATGAACTGATAACCCCAGGCACCCTGGTGCTGATCGGGATAGGCGCAGGTACCGGGCTGGGTGCAATCAGCATTAACAATAACAAGGCCGATAAGACGATAAAGCAAGTACAGGATTTGCAGGCACAACAGGCCGACTTAAGGCAAGCGACGGACTTGTTGAAAGCAGCGCTGCCCGCTGCCGGAATAGAGGCAAAGATAGGCTACAATAATTTCCTGGATTGCCAGCTAACATCAAACATCAACAAATTGATAGATACCCTGAAGGCCGGGAAGGATAATTTTATCAGCGATATACTTACCGACGAGAACGGCGTTAGCTTTCACCGCCTGCAGATGGTAGTTTTTACAACCGTGCTAGGGTTTGTATTCGTTTATACTGCTTATGCTACCCTGACTATGCCCGATTTTTCGGCGACGTTACTGACTATGCAGGGGATAACGGCTGGAACTTATCTTGGGTTTAAGATACCGGAGAAGCAGAGTTGATAGCCTGGGGAGAGTGCGACCTTTTTTGGAGATTTAAAAGGATAGCATTTTGGTTTACTGCTGTCCCAAATTTAACAAATTATGGCTCACTGTATAGTCATGCTGTTGTTTGGTTAGGTAAATTACGTCGTTGCTATATCGCAGTTGGTAGAATTTTCCCTGTAAACTATTTTCATCGCCTAAACTTTTCATGAACGCCGGAAAGCCGGGATCGAACCATCCGTTTGCTGTACGGAAGATATGTGAATGAATTTTACCATTAAATAGATATTGCAATTTTACCCTGCCATTTATTTTTCGTTGGCTGATTTTTGTTGGAGCAAATGCGCCATGCGTGATCTTGGCCAGGTGGTTTAGTAAATTAACATACGGATGATGCGGACTCATGAATGAGGAATCTAAAGGATAAACTACTCCGGGAAAATTGACCAGCAATTTATCTATCGAATATAGATCATCAGCTTCGGCATTATCAATTGCTTTGCTGATTTGTTCATCTGAAAGATGTGCAAAAAGGCCAATCTTTCGCCATTGGGTTATAGTGCTATCTATCTTTGCTGATGTTAGCGTGGTATCATATCGATCAAGGCTTACAGACATAAAAGAATAATTAGCCTCCTTCATGAATATTTCAGCTTGTTCTGCGGTTAAAGCAATAAGGGCGAAGTAGCGAAAATGGTCCTTGGTACCGCTGCCGGGGCTAAACATGATACTGTGTAGCCGGAGCGGGGATTGCTGATCTGTTAATACCTTATTAAAGATGCGGTAAAAGTCTTCCACAAAAATCTCCTTCGGGCTGATTTTTGCCTGTTTATTTTTGAAAGTATTAAACGAAAGGCTGGTATGTTTATAAATCTTTCCATTACAAACTAAACGTACTTTGAACCGTACCCCAGGTAAAGAAAATGAAGTGTCTGGAATTTCAGTATAGCTAAAGTTGGTAAAATCAAGGCCCGGCACTGTCGATGCAATGTCCCGGTGTATTTGTTCCAGCCAAATATCCGGGTCGTCGGGATATTTCGACAGATCAAATACCCGGTCAAACTTGCAATAGTCATTCAATTGAAACGCAGACTCAATTTTGCCATTGTTAATATCATTCTCCAACCGCGTGAAAGATGAATCACCAACAATCCCGCTTTTGTGCAAATCCTGCGCAAACGGCAGCAATTTGTCCGGCGACAGCCATTCCAGGCGGGCGCTCATTTCTGTTAAACGACCGATCATTTGCACATCAGCCACATATTGGCCACTATCGATGCCTTTTAACGTGTAGGTATAAACCCGATCGGTAAGCAGCCCCGCGTTTTTAATTTTCTCCAACAAAGACCGCAAGGACCTGTTCGTGCTATCCTGTCTTTTCTTATTCTTATAATTGTCACTAAAAGAATAAGAAAACATAAGGCCTGTTTTATGAGGATTTATATGAAATGTCTTTTGTATCAGGATGTTTTCCAATCCCCCAAGGATAGCAATATGATCAGAATAGTGACCGGCGTATTTAAACTCGCGTTGTATTGCCGGGCGCTGTTTAGTAGTTATAACACCAAATTTAACGAGGCTATCAATAGCTGCCTTACGCGATTGTCCGTACCCGCTGTTAAACAAGCTGCAAAAAAGGAACAGGACGATAAGGTAACGTTTCATAGCAGCAATGAAGATAAAAATTGTTGTGTGATTTATCAATAAACAGGGCGCTTCACGAATGAAATTTACTGCGTAGTCGTACAGTTGTTCGGACAAACTGATAAGTATTGACCGGTCAACTAAAATAGGGTGAAGGGGTTATAGCAGTAGCTGGTTAACTACTTGCTCGTGATCGTCCCCATTTTGGCGTATTCCACGTCGTTGGGTTCCCATAACTCTATCTTGTTACCTTCCGGATCCATCAGGTGTACAAAACTGCCGTAACTGGCTTTTTCCACCGAGTCTGTGGTCATTATGCCTGCGGCTTTCAGCTTCACCAACAGTTGGTCAAGTCCTTCAACCCGGTAATTGATCATGAATTG
>Ga0105237_10005260_pt1 | contig 14642 bp, 6 predicted proteins | sample KBSC24metaG_FD_81520 | JGI IMG/M metagenome (GOLD analysis project Ga0105237, IMG submission 81520) | Corn rhizosphere microbial communities from Kellogg Biological Station, Michigan, USA - KBS C2-4 metaG | ecosystem: Host-associated > Plants > Roots > Rhizosphere > Soil | place: Michigan, USA... | reverse complement strand
TCCGATGTTTGGCAAAACCTCTGGGTGTTAGGCGTCTACCTTTGGTTGGCTCCTTGGACTTCGAGTATCTTGCAAGCGTTTCAAATCTGCGTCTGGCGAGTTATTGGCTGGCTAGGTAGCTGACGACATCAATCAGTGCTCATGTCACCCGTGTTTGCTCAAACCGTTGGTGCCTGCATCTGCATGGTGATGGACGACGGTGACGCTTTGGAGGTCGAGACACGATATGTGTTGACAGATGAGCGATGACAGATGTCACTTCGGATACAAACGGCGGAAGGAAGTGGCACCCGCAGTCTTGAATGAACCATGGGAATCTGTCTCCGTCCTCTCGTCTTTGTGCGTTGATATGTCTCCTGGGACCTGGGGTGGGCATTGTTACAACGGAAGGGCCACTTGCAGTTACTCTCTTAGGTAACCAGTAGTCGTACGAGTAGGTAGTGTGCCTATAGTCGCTCATCGCTTCTCAAAGCGGACCAGACCAGACCATTTCAACTGCGGTACAAAGACCTGCCAGCTATATTCTCAACGGCACTTCTCTGCGGTACTAACTAGATGCACGTACGGAACATGCAGTCAGCGGACGGCTAATTTGATATTTGACTGAGCAATACTTCGTCCAACTGCCTAAATACACAATGTCCTGGTGCTAACGACTGCACTGTACTCCGTAAAGACAATTCACTTCCAACAGCAGGTATTGGTAGCGACAGGATGAGACAAGCACTCTGAACTGCGGGATAGCTGCTGTGTGCCACAATGCGAGAGGGCGTGATTAGGTTCTCTAGATCACTGCACTTACTCGAGGCTCATCACATCCACTCCGTAGGTCTAAATGTACGGATTATACATCTCCACATGACTTCAACTCTCTGCTGCTCAAAGTTTTGTTTGCTTGGGAGGTGAGAGCTCGTACTCCGTAGCCCATGCCTCGTACGCAGACTAAGTGTGCTTAGACCCGGCATTCTGCAGCCGAGATGTGATTTGAGAACTGCCCTTGCCTCTCTTGAAAGAACATCTCAGACTGGGATGAGGGATGAATGTTTCCAACTTGCGAGTCTGGGCAGGATCCTCAGATGTTCCATGCTAGCTGGGCGCATGAGTACTCCGTGCGCCGTACTTTGTGGGCACCCTAGGTAGAAACAGACCTGGATGAGGTACTGTCGTCTGTACTCGTATGTTGGTCTTTGGAACCGTTGTTCCCCGCCACCAATGGACCAAGGACAATAACATCCCCAACACATTACAGGGATTCCAGTATCCGAACGGTTGCGAACAGAGCAGGTTAGTACTGTACCTGGGCAGTTCGAGTAATCCGTAGGTAAACCCAGTACCTGGCACCTTGCTCCGCCAATTCCAGATGAATCAAGCTAAGTTGTTCGATGATCATCGATTCCTAAACATAGTTGTATTCGAATCAGTTGTCGTCACAAGTCACCCATGGCTGTACCATGACACTCCGTATCCGGTACCCAAAATGTGATCCATGCTTTTCAATTGTCTCGAAAGATTGCAGTACATCACTTGGTCCGAGTTTGGGCCTAGATACACAATCAATGCAATCAACCTGACAGGTTCTAGCGGACGTTGAGGGCTGAGGGGCCTGAATGCAGACACTTCTAACTGGCAATGGCATGGCAGTTGACAAGTCAACGGCTAGCAGTTTGACTCTCAACACCTGTCCCACATGGCCATCCAGGCTGTGAGATGCAATGAGCTAAGGGCGAATCTTGGCGGTAGTCATCCTCATGGCCCATGGATGATGGCGCTTTAGTCACTAGCTGCTTCTCTGCGCCGACTCCATCGACACGCCTGTTGGTGCCTGTACCAGCTATCCCAGGTGTGGTGATGGTCTCTGCTGATCATCCTTTTCGAGTACCACAACAAGTGCCCAAAAACCACCTGAGTCTGTCAGGTGCAGGGTAGCCGTGCTCTGAATGGGCAGCACTGGCCAGAAATACGCTAGACCCAGGCGGCCCTAGCTCCCCGTGGGTTGAGTCTGGCGCCCCTGCAATTCTGAGTTTAGGTGGCCCTTGGGCAGACCCTTAGGAGGCACTTAGGCACCCCTAAATACACTTAGGTGGCTGAGCGGGGCCTACGAGGCCCGGCTTCCTGGCTTTTCCCCCAGCGGGCTTGGTCTGGTGGCGCTGGGCGACGAGTGCAACACCATCACTCCACCCCGGTCTCCATCTGCACCTCTCTGCATCCATCTAGCTGCAAAATTCTATCTAGGTCCATCCTGATCTCTGTCCCCACCGGCATCTGTGATTCCTCCTGTCTGCTGCACTCGCGAGGCACTGGGATCGAAAGCCTCAGACCCATCGGGTCTTGCGCCATGGCACGCACCCGCAGCGCTGGTCGTAAGCGACCTTACTCTGCCCTGAACCACTGACCCAGTGCCAAAACCCCTTCCGAGGCTCGAGCAGGCTCGCACACTCGTGGGTGATGCAAATGGAAAGGTTAAAGAAGATGGATCCCATGCGTCCCCATGAGCCCTAGTTCTCCCATCCCAGCATCCCAGTATCCCCACTGAGATGCTCCCTAGTCCCCAGGTCCTGGAGGCAGAAGCTCGCTAGCTCACGCCAACACTCCAACTACTGCACGCACAAATTTGCCTGTCTCTCTTTGCCTAGCTAAACCTCGAACCGGCCACAAAGTCTGATACCGAACGGCCGCCCACCAGCCCTGAGCCGACCGAAGCAACAGTCCGGGCCAGGGAAAGCAAAACAGCTGTAACCTCTCCATCTGCTCGTTGATCTTACATGCCCCGTCTCTTCCGTGAACCCACCGCAACAAAGAATACTGGGCCGTCTCCACGTGGTTTTCACGACTCCTTGATCCATTCTCAGTGCAGGATCTTCCCTAACCCTTTGGTCTGATGAGATTGCCTGGACGCTACTCGAACTAAGAGCACTGCTCCGGGGCATCTCTTTCCATGCCCAAACACAACCGATCTTCTTCTCACGACGAGGTGACGAGAGAGACAACCGAAAACCTTTACGAGCTGGGTCTACTCAATCGTCCTCGCTCTCGTCAAAGGTCTGCTGCGAAGCAAGAACCCAGCAGACCCGCGCAGTGTAAGACCTTCTTCACCACAAAGAATTGAGGTTTCGCGCATTCTGAAAGGACAAGAGGTGGTGCTTTGGTCTTTGGTGTTTTTGTTCAAGAAAGAGTTGAACCTAAGACAGAACTGACACATGTTGTTGCCTTATCCAGACCAGCCTTCAAGGGCGAGACACGACATCTATAACCACCGCAGTGGACCTTCATCCAGTAGCGGCGGCACTTCTCAGAACTTCAAGCAATCCAGCATCTCATCCGGAACCCTAGGACGACCGCATACTCCCAACGATCACCGTCCCCGAACGAGGGACCAACGAGTCCCCCCCTCACCCACTGCCAGTGTCCCGGGAGCTGGACACCCTATGGCAGGTATGCTCGACTCCGACCGCGCGCGTTCACGCCGAGATAGGACCTTTGTTGGCGGAGAGTGCGCCGCTTGTGAAGAGCTCCTGGAGCATACCTTAAGAGGCGAAAGAGTCCTCCAGTTTTCTTGTGGCCATGTCGCTCACGAAGCATGCTTTTACGAATGCATACGCGACTCGGATTCACAATACTGCCCAACTTGCGATGCTCCCCTCAGTTTGGATTCCTTCCGTGGGGGAAGCATTCTGGATCTCAGTGCGTCTACTCCTCTCCCCTTCTGCATGAGCCAAACTAATCCCCACAGGCAAATTGAGTAATATGGTAAGGGCTGTTGCACAGAAGGATGTCACTTCTCCAAGGAGCTCAGCAAATACCCCCATGCCATGGGATCGACAAACTATGCAGGACGATGCCAGTAGTGCTCGTGGGGAATTGATCAATCGACACAGCCGTGAAAACTCGAATAGAGACAGCAGAGACAGCCAACGAATGAGGATAGAGCGCCTCGGCATCGGTCATTCTGCACAGCCATCACTGCAGCCCTCTCAACATGGGTCTATACTACAGGCTTCTCAACATGGTTCTATTCATGGTCCACAACACTCCCATGCCCGCACGGACAGTGGAGGCAATGCCTCTAGTGAATTTACCAACGATCATACACAGTCCCGGAAGCATGACTATGATCTCCATGCAATGGAGACTAGTGTTCGTGGAGGATCTATCAAAGACAATAAGCAATCAATCCCCTCTCCAATTGTTACTGTCCGGAGCGAGTACCCAACTTTGACAAGATCCAGACAACAACAGACTCTTACATGTCTGGTTACTATCGAAGTTCCAGAAGGGAAATGGCAAGCACAATTTGATGATGCTCAGAACACACCCCCAGTTCCTGCTCTTCCGGATTCAGCTATTGGCATGCCACCGAAATCGACCCGATCCGAGAATCCACCACTCATGCCTTACGAGTCACCCGAAGTTTTGGAGGAAATCACGGAAGAGCTACGAATCCGTGTGGATAATTGGCACGGACTAGAGTTCCAGAGATTCGGCAACCTCCGACTGCACGGCACTGTCAGGGTCGGCAAGGATCGGCACTCGTGGCAGGAGCTTGAATGTTATCTGTTCGGGGAGATGTTGATCTGCGTGAAGGAAAAGAAGAACGCACAACCACCATTGGTCAGTCACTCAGGCCGTAAGTTGACCAGGTGTACGTTGAAAGGCTCCATCCTCATCAAGAAACATCTGAGACAAGTTCACGCATCACCTGACGAGTCGATTTTGACATTGAATCTCTCTGTGGCCGAATTGCCAACCTTCCACCTACTGTTTGCAGAGAGGACCCACCTGGAGCAATGGCAACGATCACTACGAGATTTGCATGCCGCTGATAATTCCCCTCGTTACACCATGGACTATGAGCAGGACACATCTGGCACGGACGAAGAAGAATATGGTCGACAACATCGAACTGTTCGGAGGGTTCCATCTGTTGCTTCTTCATATGGAGGACCGAAGTCTGCTACTACTGCTGCAACCGAGTATTCGACACACAAACTTGTTGCTGATCGAATGATCCCCCCTTCGTTGCACGTTCCAGTGGACGTTGTGATTGTTATCCCTGTGTCCTCCTCCATGCAAGGTCTCAAGATTACCCTGTTGAGAGATACGCTACGCTTCCTGGTCAATAACTTGGGCGATCGTGACAGGATGGGATTGGTCACATTCGGCTCAAGTGGAGGTGGCGTTCCTGTGGTTGGAATGACGACCAAGACTTGGCCTGGCTGGAGCAAGGTACTCAATTCAATTCGACCTGTTGGACAAAAGAGCCTTAGAGCAGATGTCGTCGATGGGGCAAACATGGCGATGGATCTCCTGATGCAAAGAAAGGCTGAGAACCCGATCTCTACAATTCTACTGATTAGCGACTCTTCCACTTCTGAAAGTGATAGTGTGGACTTTGTTGTCCAAAGAGCTGAAGCTGCCAAGTAAGTAACAACATTTTTGCTTGCGGTGATTATTATTAACGAGCATGTCACAGGGTCGGCATTTATTCCTTTGGCCTTGGTCTCACCCACAAGCCTGACAGCATGATTGAACTCTCCAGTCGCACTAAGGCCTCTTATCTCTATGTCAAGGACTGGATGATGCTCCGCGAGTGTGCCGCCGGAGTATTGGGGGCGCTTCAGTCAACATCACACCAAAATGTGAAGCTTAAGCTCAAGCTTCCTGAAGGCTCCCCTGCCAAGTTCGTCAAGATCAATGGGGCTCTCCAAACTACCAAGAGGGCCACCGGAAGAGACGCTGAAGCCACCCTGGGAGACTTACATTTTGGTGACAAACGAGATATTCTCGTGCAGCTTGTGATAGATCCGGATACCGGAACCCAGGAACCCGCTCCTCAAGACCCCTGGGAGTCGATTGTATCAGGGCTCGAGGCGCTTGGCGGTTCACTGGATAATGAGGACCAGCGTGTGCAGAGTGTGGAGGAATTACCGCTTCTCCAGGCTGATTTAGCCTTTGGGGATCTTCTGCGTGACGGCTCCATTATGCAGCTCCCACGACCTTCCTTGCTTGCAATTACGATGCTCCCCGCAAATTCTCGTTCTCGGCAGAACGGGCGGCCCCCAACGCCACCCATTCCTCCGCATCCACATATTGTCCAGCGACGGATGGAGCTATTAACCTCAGACATGTTGAGCCGGGCGTTGACGTTGGTTGCACGAGGCCAACATGAACGTGCACATCACCTGTTGAACGAGACGAGGACCATTCTTAAAGGATTGGGTAAGGGTGGTCTTCCTCCTCTCCCTGCCGGCGCCACCAGTAAGAGACACACACCTCCAGCCAAGCCAGCAAGCCCAAGATCTGAGACCCCAGATCATGCTCGTGACCAGAGCCCTCACTCAGATGCCAGCACACCAATTCCACGAACAACTGGAGTCGACCACAACATGATGCACGCTCTTGATGCCGATATCGAGTCGAGTTTGGAATGGATCAATCATCCAGCGGTATTCTCTCGTGACTCTCGCAAAGCTGTTCTCCAGGCAATTGGTGTTATATCCTCTCAGCGAGCCTATACTTTCCGAACGGCGTCAGAGTCCATTTGGGCAGAACGTGTTGCCGGTATCAAACGACTTACAGAGCACTCTAGAGAATGGAGAGAGGCTGGCGATGACTCGCTGACTGAAGAATAATGAAGTACTACGATACGACTGATATTTTCCCATGTACAATCTTATAAAACCATATCCTGTACGCACTTTCGGCTAGTGTGTCATTTCGATTCTACTTGAGCGAGCGGGAGATGTATCTTGTTGGAAATGGAATATTTCTTTTCGGTGGTTTCTGTCACAACGATGACCTGGCAGTGGTTGATGGTCGACCAGGGGCGGCCTACAAAAGGTTTTTATGTGCGTTGGGATACCCTACTTGTTCCAGAAGCGAAGCCGACCCAGCCATTGTCCGCCCGCTAGGCTGTTATTTTTTATGTAGAACTTCTTGATAGATAACGTGTCCTCATGTATTTTCATGAAATGCCGTATCGATGATTTGCAATATACACCATTTTCACCTTGACCGAATTTCACTGAGAGCGAGAGATTCAGTATCATCGTCATAACGTAGCGGCATGCCTTTCTTAAAACATGTCCGGAGGTTCGGAGTGCTTAAATTATAGAAAACCTGACTAGTGGTGGTTGAATTATAGGGATCGTACGAGAGCGTATAAGAATACTGTCGGTCTAAGTGACCCGCCGCTCATGCAGTGCTGCTGTGCAAAAGAATACCGTTCGTTGTTAGGAGGCGTGAATGACTAATGATGTAGCTCAGCCTGATGATACTTGGCGTGACCAGGGCAAATGCACTATTCCAATTTCGGACGACAAACTTTAATTTATTTTATGCCAAGCTTAAGATTCAGAGGCAAATATCATTCTTGATCCAAGGCATCTCAAGTACAGATCCGAGAACGGGTCTTCGACATTTCGAAGAGGACAGTGTAGTTGTCTCGCATACAGACAACCATGCAAGATATAGCAGTATACTGCTCATGGGCAAATTCACAACTAGAGGACTCTACATCCTTTCTCGAGGCACTCCCGACAGAAATTCGATCACTGATCACTCGATCAACTGGAGCGCAATATCTCAGCAATCTCGCTGAGGTTACTAGGCTACCTCAATATTCGGATGTGCTATTACCACTCTACATACCCCTATTACCAGAGCTAGCGGCAAGATGGATTGACCCTGCCATACTAGCCGCCGATTTGCGTCAAGAAATTCTAACACTTGCAACGCTCGCTCGCCTCTTACCCGCCGCTCCTTATCTCAGACACCATATCCGGACCACGCTGGACTCAGACCGGTTGAAGGCATGTTTCGAGACAGCGAACGTCGAGGCTTCACCTATCGAAGATGTAGATCTGTCATCACTTTTACTCGCTCTGTTCCGCCTTCTGTCATATGACCGGGACATGCTCTCCACAACTGTTGGCCCAGCATTCTTTTCTTCGCTATTGAATCATACCTCGCTCCCAGTGAGGTATGTTTCTGTTCAATGTCTATGTCTGTATATGCATTTTGCAGATGCTTTCTCCGAACAGCTGGTTCACCGGTACGTCGGGACTGATGCCGTCCTAGGCCAGTGGGAAGGGCAGACCGTTGATTTTCGGGTCATTAGGCTATGGGAGGAGAAGAGATGGAAAGACCTGGACAGTGCGATAGCTTGCCTTCAGGATCGGTGGGAGAAATCTGATGGAAAACCCCCTCCCTTGCTTATGGATTTGGACGATATTTCTCCGGATGCCGCAATTGTTGGAGGCTTTTTAGTACCCAGAATGGGAGAGCTAAAGGCGCAACAATCTACCTTCATCCTAACTCCAACCTCAAGCCACAATTTATCTCAAGTTGGCAAATGCTTACTGCAAGCAACGCCACTTCTTCTCACTGGGGAAGCAGGCTCGGGAAAGACTTCCATCATTCGTGAAGCAGCTCGATTATTGAATAAGTCATCAACAATGATTACATTGCACCTCAACGAGCAAACAGACGCGAAAAGTCTTCTGGGGTTGTACACATCCTCTGCCGACGGTGAATCCTTTTCTTGGAAACCCGGGGTTTTGACTAAAGCTATACAGCAAGGAAGATGGGTCTTGATTGAAGACATTGACCGCGCGCCAGCTGAAGTCATGGGTGTTCTCCGCCCAATTCTTGAGTCGGGCGAGCTCTTCATTGCCAGTCGAAAAGAAAAGATCATACCCGCAGAGGGATTCCGCATCCTTGCAACGATGAGAAGCAGTGGAGGCCGACGACAGACCCTCAATAGTCGGTACTCCTGGCTCTTCAACCCAAGACTATGGAAGACTATCGAGACTGCTAGCTATGAACTCACAGAAATTGAGTCTTTGCTTTATGCGCGCTATCCAGAAGCCGAGGCTTTCATTTCAACTATCTTGCGAGTGCATCAACATGTCTGCCTCATGTACGGAGACGAACCTCGTCTGAAAGCTCTACAGAATCGCAAACCCACACTTCGAGACCTCCTCGTGTGGTCACGTAGACTTGTACGTAGACTGATATCTTATGGCCAACAGTCAACGTCGGCATCAATTCCGCAACGCGTGAAGTTGGATATCTTCAAAGATGCTGTGGATATCTATGCTGGGTACCTCAATGATGAACCGCTTCATGATCTGGTGGCATCATGTGTGGCTCGAGAAATGGACATCTCGCCACAACAGATGCAGCATTCACTAATGGAGGAGATTTCTATACTAAATTCCAAGTCAAGCACAACCTTATCTGTCGGCCGAAACACGCTGAGAAGAGTTGCGGGCCGTCGACTTCGGGCTCGACCCAATTCTTTCGCACTTACTGGTTCTGCGCAGAGAACCTTAGATCGAATCTCGGCTAGTGCAAGCTATTCGGAGCCATGTCTTCTCGTGGGTGAGACGGGTGTTGGGAAGACTTCGCTCGTGCAGTATATCGCGAACTTGGTTGGCCAAAAGCTCACAGTGATCAACCTCTCACAACAGAGCGAGGCCAGCGATTTGCTGGGAGGACTGAAGCCAGTTACTACCAGATCCCTGATTCTGCCCCTGGTTGACAAGTTCAATACATTGTTCGAGGATACATTTTCTTCCAAGAGAAACGAAAAATTTCAACTGGCTGTCTCGAAGGCCGTCGGCAAGCAGAACTGGGTCCGGCTCTCAATTCTCTGGCGTGAAGCAATTCAGCTGGCTTCTGACTCTCTGAAGTCATCCTCAGAGCCATCAACGCCGGATGGATCTGCACATGCCAACAAGAAGCGAAAACTAGCAAACCCAAAATATGACGATCTGCGACAGAGATGGAGCGATTTCTCCAAAAGCTTTTTGCAGATTCAAGCACAGATTGAGCGAGGCGATAAGAACCAGGTATTCTCGTTCGTTGAAGGAAGACTTGTTCAGGCTGTACGCGATGGTGAGTGGTTGCTGCTCGATGAGATCAATCTAGCCTCGCCTGACACTCTTGATGCTGTCATAAGCTTGCTGCATAATGGAGATGATGAAAAGCCGTCCCTCTTTCTTGCGGAAGCTGGGAAGATCGAGTCTGTGACCGCAAGCCCTGACTTTAGAGTTTTCGCGGCTATGAATCCGGCCACGGACGCAGGAAAGAAAGATCTATCACTGGCCTTGCGGTCGAGGTTCACTGAAATCTATGTACATTCAGGTGACAGGAACTTAGAAGATCTCACGAAAATTATCCAAACCTATCTAGGAGGGCTTCTCGATGTCGACAAGCGAGCGGCTATTGATCTTGGCCGCGCTTATCTTGCCCTCAAAGGACTCAATGACGAGCACCGCCTGACAGATGGTGCAGGAGAAATTCCTCATTTCAGTATTCGATCTTTGGTTCGATGTCTGATGTACGTCCAGAAGCACAGCCCTAGCCATGGCCTACGACGTGCCATCTACGAAGGCTTTGCAATGAGCTTCTTTACAGTGCTGAGCAGGGCCTCCGAAACGCTGTCTTTGGCCGTTCTGGAGCAGCACCTACTTTCAAATATCAAGAATCGGAAATCATTCTTCACTCAGCAGCCAAAAATCCCGCCTGGTGGCGAGGAATTTGTAGCATTCCGACATCACCTGGTCAAGAAAGGCCCACTGAGTCCCGACTTTCAACCGCACTACATTCGAACACCTTCTGTTGAAAGGAACCTACTCAATCTGGCACGGGCGGCTTCAATGAGAAACTTTCCCATTCTCTTACAAGGGCCAACTTCGGCAGGAAAGACTAGTATGGTGGAATATCTGTGCAAGTTATCGGGCAACAAGTTCATGAGAATCAACAATCACGAACACACGGACTTGCAAGAATATCTGGGGAGCTACATATCTGGCACTGATGGAAGATTGCAGTATCGCGAAGGCGTTCTGGTGGATGCACTCCGTCAGGGCCACTGGATCGTGCTTGATGAATTGAATCTGGCTCCCAGTGATGTCCTTGAAGCTTTGAATCGCCTTCTTGATGACAACAGAGAGCTTCTCCTTCCAGAAACCCAAGAGCTGATCCACCCACATCCTAATTTCATGCTTTTTGCTACGCAAAATCCTGCTGGGCTCTATGGAGGCCGCAAGCGATTGTCTCGCGCTTTCAGAAATCGTTTCCTGGAACTTCACTTTGACGATATACCTGAAGATGAGCTTGAAACTATACTCCGAGAGCGTGCTCAATTGCCACCATCATATTGCACTCAAATCGTAGCAGTGTACAAAAAACTCTCGCTACAAAGACAATCTTCTAGACTGTTTGAGCAGCGTAATAGCTTTGCTACTCTGCGCGACCTCTTCAGGTGGGCTGCGAGACCAGCTGATGATCGGCAGCAATTAGCCTGTCACGGTTTCATGCTGTTGGCCGAGCGTGTTCGAGACGTGGTGGAGAGAAACATCGTCAAAAAGACCATCGAAGAGACAATGAAGGTTGTGATTGATGAGAATGTTCTCTACAACCTGTCTGCGGTACCCTCTTCAGTTCAATCTACTGGAAAAATTGTCTGGACGTCGGCAATGAGAAGACTGTTCGTGCTAGTCTCTGAGGCGTTAAAAAACAACGAACCAGTCCTTCTGGTTGGTGAAACAGGCTGTGGGAAGACTCAGATTTGCCAGGTCATTACCGAAGCCTTCGGCAGGCAGCTCAACATTTACAATGCACACTCAAATACCGAAACAGGTGACCTCATAGGTTCGCAGCGACCCATCCGCAATCGATCTGAGCTTGCGCAGCATGTCCGAAATAGCTGGGCGTCGTTGGTTGGATCCGAGGAGCATGAGCTCAGCCAATCAAGTCTTGCAGTTGATGAAATCGCCTCTCGATTCACAAATTTAGACAAGTCCAATTATGCTCAAGAAAATTTGGAACTAGTCCATGCTAGTCTAGGAGCGTATCGGTCACTTTTTGCCTGGGGTGATGGAAGCCTCGTTCGGTCCATGAAAACGGGAGAGCACTTTTTGCTTGATGAGATATCCCTTGCCGATGATTCTGTTCTGGAGCGCTTGAACAGCGTTCTTGAGCCGTCTCGTACTATCTTACTAGCGGAAAAAGGTTCGGTCGACAATCTTGTCATTGCAGATCCCTCGTTCCAATTCTTGGCCACCATGAATCCTGGGGGGGACTATGGTAAAAGAGAGCTTTCTGCGGCGCTTCGAAATCGGCTGACCGAGATCTGGGTTCCTCCGCTTTCCCAAGAAGCGGATATCTTACCTGTGGTTGAGAATAAGCTCTTGCCAAATTTGAAGCACTTGGCTAAAGTCATGCTGAAGTATGCAGTATGGTTTCGAGGGATGTTCCATAAAGCAAGCTCCACCGTCATTCCTTTGCGAGATTTGCTGGCATGGGCAGATTTTGTCAACGGTGCGGTGTCCATCGGTGAGGAACTTGCCCTTGCGCATGGAGCTTTCATGGTCTACATAGACTCAATTGGAGCCAACCCCGCCGGGATGACTTCAATCAGCTCCAGCGATCTGAACGTATCGAGAATCAAGTGCCTCCAACAGTTGCAATCACTAGTGGATATCGATGTCGAAAACCTATACCGAAATATTCCCGTTCTGAGCGCTGGCGACCAAGTGCTCCATGTTGGCTCATTCTCGGTCCATCGCAGTATTGGCTCAGACGCATCCACCTTTAATCTTGTGTTCGATGCGCCGACAACATTACAGAACACAATGAGGATTGTTCGTGCTTTGCAGATGGCTAGGCCGATCTTGCTGGAGGGCAGCCCTGGTGTTGGCAAGACTGCTATTGTTACTTCGCTGGCCCAAGCCTGTGGCAAATCGTTTACTCGTATCAATCTTTCCGACCAAACAGACCTCATGGACTTGTTTGGAGCCGACGCACCATCAGAGGATGAAGACATGGGCGGCTTTGCGTGGTACAATGGTCCATTGCTTGACGCAATGCAATCAGGTGGCTGGGTCCTTCTTGATGAAATGAATTTGGCTTCGCAGTCAGTTCTGGAAGGTCTCAATGCTTGCTTGGACCATCGTCAGGAAGCTTATATTGCTGAACTTGATAAATCTTTCACCTGCCATCCTGAATTCAAATTATTCGCTGCGCAAAACCCACATCACCAAGGCGGTGGGCGCAAAGGGCTTCCCGCATCCTTTGTAAACCGATTCACTGTTGTCTACGCTGATTCTTTTACGCCTGCAGACTTGCTCTGTATTTGCCAACGGAAATTCTCCGAATTGTTCACCCAAGATTTGGAAACCATTATAGGAACGATTGCAAAGGCTGAGGAGGCCATCTCTCGACTTGCGATCTTCAATCAAGGCGGACCATGGGAGCTGAACCTTCGAGATACCAATCGCTGGCTGCAACTTTGCGTGGAACAATCCACACTTAACCCGCTCTCCCATTTTGGCTCGATTATCACAGCACGATTTCGGACACCGGCCCAGAAAAAGCTTATTTCTGAGATTTGCCAACATATACCAACCACTATGTCCCCCGAAAGCCTTTACACAAACATCTCTTCGACTACCTTGCAGGTCGGTACGTCCCTCCTAGATAGAGATGATGTATTGCAAAAGACCTCAGGTATATACTCAACAATACCTAGTAGCCTGCTTCCGGCGGCGAAGTGCGTTATCACAGCAATCAACCAAGGTTGGCCGCTGATCATGAGCGGACCTGGAGGCTCTGGCAAAACATATCTCATCCGTGCCCTTGCAGCATATTCTGGGGCTAGCTTGGTGGAGTTTTCTGTGAATGCTGATGTGGACACGATGGATATCATTGGTGGATTCGAACAATATGATCCTCGCCGTGGTGTTGCCAAGATCCTGAAGAAGACCCAAGAAATGCTGCGAAGCAATATTGCGCAAGTTGCTAAGACTAAGGACATGGGAGCTGGCATAACCAAATTGCTTCAATCGTGGGCACACCTTCAATCTCCCAGCCTCCGGGACCGCGATCTTCTTTCTATTCTGTCTGGCCTGGCTTCCTTCTCACCCATTTTCAAGACAGTCGAGGGAGAGTTGTCTGACTTGCTCATGTCTAGCAGCAACATTAGGCTGAAATCCCAGTTTGTCTGGAATGACGGTATCCTGGTTGACGCAATCGAGGATGGTTCATGGCTCGTTCTCGACAATGCAAACCTTTGTAACCCATCCGTGCTCGACAGATTGAATTCACTTCTTGAACCTGATGGCGGTTTGATAATAAGTGAGCAACACGGTAGTGCCAGAGGTGGACGCGTGGTGAAACCGCACGAGAACTTCAGGATTATCATGACGGTGGACCCTCGATTTGGAGAATTGTCGCGAGCGATGCGAAATCGATCGCTTGAGGTGTCCATGCCAAATGAAGCCCAAGAAATTGGGAAACCTTCACTGATTCAATATCCATACGCTGCAGCATGTCACCGCCTGAGGTACTTGTCCAGCATTGTCGATTCGGGTTCCTCGCCAAGACTTGTTGAAGCAACCGTTGACAATCTTTCGTGTACAGAGGCCGCTCTGACGACTTCTCAATCCCTCCTCTTACCTGGCTTTGAAGGTAATGAGGAGTTTTTGGCGGACTTGAGAGCTATGAAATACTCCAACAACTTCGAAATCGTGTGCAGGGTACTTGGCATAGAACCCGCTCCTGCTGGCACCTTACTACCTCAGCTACTCACTCTAAATGAACCTTGGATTGCCCTAGTTGGCTCACAGAAAAGAATT
>Ga0105237_10005258_pt1 | contig 14647 bp, 35 predicted proteins | sample KBSC24metaG_FD_81520 | JGI IMG/M metagenome (GOLD analysis project Ga0105237, IMG submission 81520) | Corn rhizosphere microbial communities from Kellogg Biological Station, Michigan, USA - KBS C2-4 metaG | ecosystem: Host-associated > Plants > Roots > Rhizosphere > Soil | place: Michigan, USA... | reverse complement strand
TCCTCCTACTGGGTGAAGGCGCTGCTGTTCTACCAGTCCCCGGCGGCGGCGGCCATCAAGATCGGCTGGTCAGGACCGGGCGGTGCCACCTTCGCCTGGACTTCCGGGGCTCTTGCCTCGTCGGTCACGGCCGCCACCTCCGGAATCATCGAGAAGGTGGCCTACGCGATCGGATCGGTACCGGTTCTCGGCGTGGACGGGGCGACCACCCTGGTCGCCATGATCGAGGGTTGGCTCATCACCACCGGCTCCGGCACCTTCAAGCTGCAGGCCGCTCAATCCGTTTCAAGTGCCTCGCAGTCCACGATCATCGCCGGCTCCGTTCTCTGGCTGCGGAAGACCGTATGAGCCAGGCCCTGCCGGCGGCCATTCAGACGGTGGCCGGTGCGAACTCGAATCTTCGGGTCGGGATCGTCCAATCGGTCGATTCCGCAGGCTTCCTGACCGTAAACGTCGGCGGCGGGATCATCAGCACGATGCCCTACCTGTCTTCATACAGCCCGGCGGTCGGGGACAACGTGCAGATCGCCAGGTTCGACGCCACCTGGTTGGTGCTTGGGATTGTCGGCGTTCCACGAGCCGGACAGGTGATCGCAGGTGTCCGCAGCTCCACCACGGCTACCCCGGTGACCACGGTAGGCACCACCGAGGCGGACCTGCCCTTCCTGTCCACCCAGGTGGAGAGGACATTCCTGGCCGGTCATGCCTATGAATTCTTCGCCCGATTCATCACCGCCCAGTCCGTGGCGACCGACATATTCCAGTTCCGGTGCCGTCGCGACACCGCTCTGACCGGCACCGAGATGGGATTCCAGCGGTTCTCGAACAACAAGACGACCGGCTCCTGGGCTCAGTCCATGCAATTCATGTTCGAGGAGCCGATCACCGAACCGTTGAGCCTGTTCTGGTCGGTGGTGCAGGTCACCGGTACCGGAACGATTACGATCACCCCGGCATCCAACACCGCAACCTTCTGCTATTGGAGGGCCGTGGATTTGGGTCTGAACAGCGCAGTCAACGGTTCCCCATGGGATGTGACGACATGACCGCTCAAACCGCCACCTGGGATCTGACCTATACGACCGGAACCGATCAGCTGTGCGACGGCGCGGATATCCTCGCCCAGATGGAAGACGATATCGCTGCGGCACTCCTGACGATCGGCGCCGACGTGGATCGACTGACGGTCATTCCGTACGCGATGGTCTCGGCCTACAACGTGGCCGAAAACGGCGGCATCTTCGACGGTTCGCTCAACAATCCGACCTACAACATCGTTTATGACGCGGTGGAGGCCGACACGGCCAACATGGTCGACCTGGGTACCGCCCCGGACACGATCTTCTGGAATCCGACAACCAACATCGATGGGATCTGGATGAACGGATTCGCCACCACCTATGCGTCCGGACACCTGACCTTTACCTCGACCCGGACCATCGACGAGAACAACGGGGCCACCCAGACCACGGCCCGCCTCGGCAACAGCTTCCTGGCCCTCGGCACCCCGCAGCAGAATCAGGTCAGCGTGAACGGCCTGTACTCGATCACCTCGACGACGGTCCCGGCCGCGATGGTGGCCCAGATGAGCCCTACCTTCGACGGCACCGCAGGGGCCCACATCGAGGCTCAGCAGCCGCACATGTGGATGTTCTGGATGCGTGATCCGGCATGAGCGACCTCTACGCCAACGGCGCCCTGATGATGCAGGCCCTCGCCGAGCAGGCGGACACCGATATCACCGCACTCAAGGCGACCTACTCCGGATTCGCCCGGAGGCCGACGCTGATCCGCAGCCTGGGCAGCGATCAGACCAGCATCAACAGCGGGACTGCGGTGACGCTGACATTCACCACGAACTCATTCGTCAACCGCACGGGCTGGCCGACGCTGAGCGCATTGAACTACACGCCGTTTTTCGAGTCGGGGGCCTGGATCTTCGGGGTCTACCTGAAATGCACGGTCGACGGGGCGACCACCGCCACGTCGCAGCGTGAAGCCCGGATGACCGTACAGACCCCGACGGGGCTTGCCCCGTCATCGGTGCAGACGTTCACCGGATACGGCTCGGCCGTCTTCGACTCCGGGGTGGCCGGCGGGGACTTCCTCACCGCGATGGGGACTGCGGTCTACCAGTCGATCAGTGGTTCGGCGGCCAATCAGGGTGTGCTCTTCGAGTTCATCCACGCCAACGTCGCATCGACGATGACGGTCAAGGCCGAATCCTTCATGTGGATGCACAAGCTCTCGGAACTGGAGTGACCGATGCCGGGAAGCACCACCAACGAGCACTTTCCGTACCCCTATGAGGGGGAGACGGTTACTGCGGTATCCCAGCAGAATCTGGCCACGGCGATCGACGCCGCCCTGACCGTCACCGACGCACTCCGCCTGGACGCTTTGAAGCCGCCAACCTGTATGGCCTTCCGGTTCGGTTCGGTGGCCATCACTGTCAACACCGACACGGCGGCCAACCTCACCTCGGCCACCTTCAACGACCCGACCTCGATGCACTCGACCTCGGTCAACACCGATCAGGTGATACTTCCGACCAACGGCATCTACCTGGTGCACGGCGAGACGAACCTGACGGCGACCACGACTCTGACGGCGGTGAAGACGGCGATCACCCAGAACGGCACCCAGGTGTTCGCCCAGCAATCCTCGCCGAAGTCCGCCTCGACCGGTTGGATCTTGGACACCGACGGAGTGGTCATCGGCCAGGCCGGTGACATCATCCGGCTCTCGGGACGCTGGTCGGGTACCGGAACCGGAGGATTTCAGGGCTGCTTTCTGCACGTCACAAGGCTTTGCTATCTGGTGTGATCTTTGCGCGATAGTTAGCGCATGAATGCCATCATCGCGACTTTGCAGGCCATCCCTGGAGGTGTTGGAGCCGCCCTGATGATCCAGATCTTCCGAATGTGGCGCAGGGGAGATCTGGTCCCGAAGGCGGTGGTTGAGATGATGGAGGCGGCAAGGAAGGAAGAGCAGGAGCAGAAGCAGATCTTGATGGCTGCTGTCATCGAGGCCTTGGGGCGGCAGGATGGACGCTCACGACACGGTAGGGACATTTGAGATGGCCTGGTGGCCGAGGAAGAAGCGAGGGAGGCACTCGATGGCCCCAGACCCCGGCCATCCAGCTACTCAAGCAATCAACAAAGCGGCCGACGACCTGAAAGATTCGATCAAGGATCGTCCGGAGGTGGATAGGCTCGTCCAACTAGTCCAGCGGGAGTTCGGAGCCAGGTGATGATCTACAGGGTGATGGCCTGGTACGGCTTCTTCATCACGATTACCATCGTTGCCTTCGGCCTGACCTTCGCCTACCTGTACCACACCCGCACTCATGGGGCCTGGCGTCGCAGTGAGCTCGGAAGGCATCTGATGGCTTTCGTGGTCGCCCCGACCGCAGTCCTCATCACGGCCATGATCCGCATCGATGAGATCTGGTGGATGATGATCCAACTGATCGCCTATACCACCGTACCCTTGGTGTATCTGCAACGAATCAGGATCTTCCTGAGGGTTCAGAAGGAGAGCGATGACTCAGATCAAGATCACTGACTCGGCCGGCGTGACGGGCGTCTTCACCAACCCCATCACCATCGACGCCTACAGCCCGCCCAAGCCGGTGACGGCCTTCGGTGTGACTCCCGACTACAACAACGGCGAGACGGGCTTCACGGACCATCTGGCCCTGTTCCCGAAGTCGAACAGCTCCCGCATCTACGGCTCGGACTGCGCACAGTGGAACACCCCGCACACCAACGCCCTTTCCGCTCGTGGGGACCGGGTCTGGTTCAGCTGGAAGAACTACAACCTGGCCCCGGTCATCGCCAACTGGAACGCCCTGACCAAGGAGTCCGACTTCACGTTCTTCCATGAGGCGAACAGGCCGACCGGTGGCCCGGTCCTGGCCGACTACATGGCCTTCATGGACCAGCTGATGAAGGCCCGGAGTGTGCACCACAACTCCGACCTCATCAAGATCGGTCCCTGCTTCTCCGAGTTCCCGGCCGTCAATGGCAACGAGGGCACCAAGTGGCAGTCCTTCATGCGCGATGACTACGACTTCATCGGCTGGGACTTCTACCACCCGCAGCCCAACAAGCTCTCCCCGCCCGCCGACTCCCTGGCCTTGCCCATCTCCAGCGGGAAGACCTACGGGAAGATCGTCCGTATCGGCGAGTGGGGCATCCAGCCCGGCACCGGCTACACCGAGGCTCAGGCGGCCGGCTGGGTCACCGGAATTGGCGCACTGGCCGTCCAGAACAACCTGGCCTCGATGGCCTACTGGTGCAGCCAGAAGGTCGGCAACCCGAACTACCACGTGGACGACCGTCCGCTGGTCCTGGCCGCTGTGAAGAAGCTGCTGGGCTGAGATGGCAGATCGCCGGCTCCGCTTCACCTGGACCCTGACCTTCAAGGGCGATGTCCTCATGGCGTCAGAGGTCCAGCCAGACGTGGAGCGGGTGCTGGCGTTCTGGACCCATCACCCCAACTACCGGGGGAAGTTCGTCGACCTGGAGATCGGCGGAATCGTCTACGGGTTCATGCAGATCAAGCTGACCATCGTCGGCCACGATCAGTGGCGATGCATGGAACGGGCCGGCTGGGTCTCGCGGGCTCTGGCATCGGCCGCCCGGGTAAAGTTCGTCGAGGTGGCCCACCCCGTCCGGGCCAAGCTGCCACCACATGAGCATCGCGGTGGTCGCCGCTTCGAGGCTCCCAAGTACCTGGAGGCCGTTGGTGGCTAGGACCCTGCTGGTTCCCCGCAGCATCAGCCGTTTCGCGGTGACGCCGGCCAGCGGTGGAGTGGCCGGCGATGTGGCCAACGGGATGTGGCTTCCCAACAACGGCGCCACCTTCCTGCGGATGACAAGCACATCGCCCGGGAGTCAGACCGTTGAGGTCCTGATCCCGGGCGGTGTGGATACCGATCTTTCAGCCGGTCCCCGCACTCTCACGATCCCGGCCAACTCGACCGGCTCGTATTCCGGCTTCTTCCCGGTGGAGTTCTACGGGACGAAACTTCTGCTGGACATATCTTCTGCCCTGGTGAAGCTTGCCGCGTACAGCTTCTTGGCCTAGATCAGGGCCTTCCGAATGACTTCTTCGTATCGACTGACAAGCTCGACAGTCTCATCGAGAACGTCCTGATCGGTCCGCTCGATAGACGAGTACCTCAAGTCCTCGCTATCGAGGAAGACGATCCGATTCCAGACCACGTCGTATAGAGCGAAGAGGGCCAGGGCGGCATCGCGTGGTAGAACCACTTCGGGCTGATCCATTAATACTCCTTCGGCGTACACATGAAGAACCCCGGATCACCGAAGCTCGGCGGGACGAAATGTGGGCCTGGCTCTCCGCAGCCGTTCATGCAGAGCTTGAACTTCGCGGATAACCTACGCTGTCGGTTCCGCTCGGCCTCGGCAGCGATCCGCTGAGCCGCCTTACGGCGACGCCGGCCGACACTCATCGGCTACCACCACATCCGTGCCGGCCTGGAACCAGTTGTTCAGGTCCTTGAAGGAGTTCCGGTAGTCGTCAGCCGCATCGGAGGCGTAGTGCTTCCAGAGCTCGGCGAACCGGATTCCGTCCATGATCGGAAGGTCATCTCCGAACTGGAACTCCCCGGAGTCCCCGCCGTAGTAGACGGTCTGGCCCGGAAAGGCCCAGAAGGCAGTGGCGATGACACCCATGATCTCGAAGAGCGGGCCACGCTCGTAGCCAGGACCCCAGTAGCGCCACAGGGTGTCGAAGGAGGCATAGGTGCCACCCTCATCGTTGGTGTAGACGTTGAACTGGTTGTAAGGCGTTCCACCGAAGCTGTTGTCGGGCCGGATGCCCATGCTCTCCAGGCGCCCATTGGCCCGATCGCAAGCTTCGTGAGTCTCCCTGGAGTCCTGATAGCCATCCACATGGATAACGGCGTCAACTCCCATTGCGCACTCCGTACCGCAGAGCAAGCTTGATCAGGAGATCAGCTCGCATTTTATAGGTGAGAATCTCGAGAGCCTGAACGATGATGGACTCAATGGCCAGACTCTCGTCCATGCTGGGGTCCGTGTGGAATATCCACTTGATCGGCTCCACATCCAGCCACTCGGAGTGAGGACGCGCCTTCATCAAGGGATAGGAGAAATTGATGATCGCCATCAGTGGTACAGCCACATCGTGAAGCCGGCGAAAGCCAGGAAGATACCCATCAGCCACACCCCTCGCCAGTCGTAACCCATGTACACCTCGGGATCATTGTCGGTCGGCGGCCTCACCGAGGCCAGCTGCGGCCGAGGCCGCCCCGAAGGGCGGCCGTCGGATTCGCTCACAGGTTCTTCTCCCTCCATGAGCGCCCGGTCAGAATCGACTGAACGGTACGCATCCCGATGCCGTGCTCGGCGGCCAGCTCCTTCTGCAGGCCCTGGACCGAGATCTCCTTCGCCGCGACCCGGGGGTAGCGATCCAGGAAGTCCTTGCGGATCTTCCGGGCGATCTCCATGTTGATCTTCGTCGCCATCAGGCGTCCACCCCCGGACGCTCGTCACGGTAGCTGAGGAGCTTGTTCATCTGGGCCGTGACGCGATCGGGGGTGATCTTTGACCCACGGGGAAGCTGCAGGTTGGTGATGGTGAAGACGTCGTCCTTGGTCAGGATCAGAGCGTGCAGCACCAGCCAGAGCTGAGCCAGCCGGCCGGGACGTTCGTAGCCGGAGGTCATCCGGTTGCGAAGCAGGAGGGCAGGATCGGTTGCGGTGCAGTTTGCGGCCGTCCGGAGCTTCTCGAAGAACTGGTAGGTCGTCGTCGGGATTCTCGCCGAGCCGATGTAGTGCGCCACCGCCCCGTTCATCGGAGTGATGAAGACGAGACGGGAGAGGCCCTTGACGGCCAGGACCGAGTCCAGCAGTCCCGGGTGACGCTCGGCGGTGTGGAAGAGCTCCTGGTTGGTGACCTTCATGGAGTTGTCGTAGGGGCGACCCTCCTCCAGCGTGAACAGCAGCCGCAGGGCGGAGGCCAGTGCGACGCCGTTCGCCCGGTTGCCGTCCATGACCAGCTGGTCGCCGGCTCGCCGCGACATGCCGGCGTCGATGACGCGGCTGTCCTCGGGGGCAAGACCGGTGGCCACGTAGAACGGGATCGTCTTGCCGGACTCGACGACGGCGGCCAGGCGGTGCTGGCCGTCGATCAGGTTTCCCAGCCGGTCGAAGCAGATCGGGTCGCCGACCAGGCGCCAGTCGTCGTTGCGCATGTCGCGGGCCAGTGCCTTGACGTTGTTGTGCCGAATCGGCCGGTTGTTGTGGTTGTTCTCCAGGTACTCCCGGGCGATTTCGGGAGTGACGTGGATGAGGTTCATCTCCATGCGTGATCCTTCTTCCTCTCGATTTCTCGCTTCGATGAAACTTGGCGATCTCACTACTCGGAGCCGTAGCCGGCATCGTTGAGAAGATCGCAGACCGTGTTCAGGTCGGTCAGCATGTAGCCGGGGTAGTTGACCCAGTACCACCGGTACCCCCATGCCGTCGCGTTCGACCTCGCCAGCTTCAAGGCCGGCGCCGGCTTGAGCCGGCGAATCGTGGTATTGACGACCGCGATCTTTGTCCACTCCACGAACGGCTTCTCCTGGAGGAGATCGCCGAATCCCTCCGTAGGCATCAATGCGTACCAGTCGCACATCCGCCTACGGCCGACACCCTCGGGCTTGACGACCAGAACACCGTAATCGGCCTTGGCGTTCACCCGTTCGGACTCGGTCTCCCGAAGCCAGGCCGGTATGCACAGAGTCTTGGCCGCCTTCACCTCCCAGACCAGGCCGGGAGATCCGATGATGTCGCCCTTGTCCTTGCCGCCGGCAAGTGCCCGACGTTCGGCATGCGGCCAGAACTTGGAATTCAGGTAGCGCACCACCGCCGTCTCAGCGGTGGTGCCCTTCGCCTTCGCGGTCACCCGGCCTCCAAGAGTGCCCTGGCCGTCTCGGCCCTGTCCGTCAGATCTCGGACCATAGACGCGGACATGTGGAAGACCCTGGCGACACGCGACTTCTTCATCCCGGTATTGAGGATGTCCTCGATCAGGATGGAGAGTTCATCGAGACGCATCTGCCTGATCCTCTCTCCGTTCTCCAGATCGTCGCGCTTGTCGTTGATGAGCTTGAACAGCTCCCGCTGCCGATCGGTCCAGACGTCATCAGAGGTCACCTGACGCCTCCCGTCTATCACCTGAACCTGGGACTTCGACCGGTCGGACGACTTTTTGTAATCGCGGTTACGGAATGGGGGCAACGGTCAGCCCTCGATGCTCAGCTGGCGGGTCTGGTATCGAGCGTAGATGGCCGGGAGGGTCCTCTTGAAAAGAACCTCGTCGAAGACCTCCGACGCCTTGATGACCATGAACTGCTCGGCCAGCTCCTTGTTCTCCTTGATGAACCTCTGCACCGGGAACTTGTTGATGCGCTCATAGGTGCCGACCTTGTGACCATTGACGGTCAGCTCCTCGTCCTCGCCGGCCGCCGCCCTGATCTCGGCGGCCAGGGAGTCGGAAAGCTCCGCAGCCTGCTTGGCATAGGCGCGGGCCTCCACGAAGTCCTTGTACAACTGGGGATCGATCTCAGCCATGAAGCCTCCTGTCCATCCTGTTCTTACCTACGAACAAGAATATAGCACCCCTCCCCGGGGGGAGTCAACTAATCCGGCTACAGAGCGGACATCTGATCGGTATCGAAGGTTGCAGAACCATGGGCTTCGGATCGTCATGCCTTCCACCCTGGCGATATGTGACACCGGCCGCCGTCTGACCGGACTCCGGACGATAGAACCGTCGACACTCGGACAGAACCGCGCAATGGGTCAGGCAGATGTGCCTGGCCCTACCCTGGGAATCCCGGTTTGAAGAAGTCCAGATATCCGAGTCGACCAGCGCGGATGAGCACATCGCGTTGTCCTGCCAAAAGGTCGGGTGATCCTTAATCACCAAAATCGAAGATCTGCTGTCCGTCGATGGGATCATTCTTGTCCACCCTCCTTCTCGGCAGGGAGCCTCCGTCGACAGGGCACAGCACCACCTGGACGAATCCTCCGCTTTCGGTCTCTCCCTGGAATACCTTCCAACCCTTGAAGCGGGCCGCGTATTCGGTCGTCAGGTCATCCTCACGCCACATGAAGACGGCCGAACACTGCTGACACACCAGATCCCTGCCCACCTCAGCCGACATAACCGGCCCCCAGCGCCTCCTGATAGTCCTCCAGCCACCTCAGCATCGCACCGAACATGTCGGCGGCGGTGGCCGGGCGACCGCCCAGATAGGCCTGCAGAAGCCTCTCCGGGGTCTCCCGTCGCAGGAGCCACAGAAGACTGGAGAGAGTCTCGGATTTGACCTGACGGCTCCGCACTCTGGTCAGCATGAAGCCATCGGATTCCATGACATCCCAGAGGTCACGCCCTTCCCTGCGAGCCTTGGCCGTCAACTCGGCAATCAGCTCCTGGCCTTCTACGGTCTGCATGATCCCTCCCCTGCAAAAGCCGGTGGGCACCGCGACCCGATTGTCTACGATGCCCACCGCTACGATTTAAAACTACCCCCGGGTGGGGGTAAGAGTCAATGGCCTTCGACACGGATCAATCCGTTGAAGTCGAACTCGCCGGCCAGGACACCGGCGCGGAAGGCGGCGGCCTCATCCGGTGTCCACTCGATGTCATCCTGACTCCTCCACCACTTCCAGGCGTGCTCCTCGATGCGGACGCCGGCCAGGAAGGAACGCCACATGGACTGCGTGAAGGCCAGTGGAGCCATATTCGGCTCGGTGCTGTTGCGCATGAGCACCAGATCGCCCCACCGGACGGCTTCCAGGCAGCCCGACTCCGTGCAGAAGCTTGACCTAATCCACACTCGGCTCCTCCTTGTCGACTGAATCCAGGATCGCACCGACCCCGAACATGACCGTGGAGACCTGGCTCTGGATCAGGGCATCGAGCACGACATCGACGGTCCCGGGGTCAAGGGCCATCTTCCGCAGCGGCTCCCATAGGTCGTCGACCAACCTTTCCTGCTCCTCGGGATCGAGATCGAGTTCGACGGCCATATAGATCATGGAGCTCTTCACCCGGATCTCGGCGGTCAGGGCCTTCGACTTCCTGTCGAGGTAATCCGCCGCCTCCTGGTACTCCGGAGTCTCCCAGTACGGCTGGTCATCCATCGACGACCTCCGCGTCTATCGGCTCCCGGATGCTGTCAATAACCTGCTGGGTGCGGGTGAAGTCGGCGTTGATCGGCTCTTCGTTGAAGCCCAGCAGGGATGGGTCCCGATCGAGAATCACCCTCAAGGCATCAGCCATCCGCTTGGAGTAAGCGGTCGGAGTGTCCCCACCGGTCAGCAGGCCGAATGCCTGGCGGAGGTCCATCGACCCCCAGACGTCCAGGATGTCGTAGGTCGGAAGCTCCCAGGACTCGACGGGTTCATTGATGATCGAATCGCACTTCTTCCTGACCTCGAACGGAGAGATGTCGAACTCGTTGACGACCTCCATGTAGATGCTCATGGGCACTCCGAAGTGCAGCGGTGGACGGTCACCTCATGCTGACGGACCCTCGCCTCGATGTGCAGGGAGAGGTAGATGAACCCGATACCGATCGCCGTGAAGATCAACGACATCGCATTCCAGATGCCGGCCAGGAAGGCGACGGCGATATTCAGGAATCCAACTACCTCGGCAATCAAACACTGCCATACCTGGCGACGGTAGAAGTGCCAGGGGATGTCGAAGTTCACGGGGTCAAGCGACTTGAGTAATGCCGTGCGATATCTCATGATCCTTCCTCCTTAAATCGCGTGAGCCCCGTGTCCTGACCGGTAGGACATGAACCTTCCCGGCCAGGACACGAGAGCCACGACCGAAGTGGACAGACGTCCCCGGGCCTCCTCGACGGTGTCCTTGCGGAACGCGATGAAGATGGCGATGCCGATCAAGAGGCACAGCACGGAGAAGCTGTACAGGAAGTCCGTCCACATGTCCTACTCCTTGTCTCCGGTGGGAGTGAAGGTGATCCTCATCGACAATCCCACAATCCGGGCGTACTTCTCCAGAAAGGAAAGGGTCGGGACCACCTGGCCGCCTTCGCGGTCGGAGATGTAGGCCTGGCTCACCTCCAGGAGATCGCCGACATATGCCTGCGTCCAGCCCCTCGCCATCCTGGCCGAGACCAGCGGAGCCATGTCACCACTTACCGGCCTTCGCTTTGGCATCTCTCATTCCTCCCATGTAATTCGTTCTCCCACCGTATCACGGGGGCTCTTACAGTTCGTTCGGCTCCAGCTGGGACTCGCAGTACGGCCAGGGGTTCCATTCATCCCCGGCCCCATGGAACCGGACCTGGTAGCGGTACTGGTCCGGATGGGCCCCGCACTTCCCGTAGTCCACGTAGCCGACGATCACGGCCGCCCTTCCGGCCGCGAAGACCTGCTGATCGACCATAAACTTCGGACCGACCAGCTCGCCCAGCTCGAATCTGGACGGGAGGCTGGCCTCGCGGCGCAGCATGGCGTCATAGAACCTCTCCACGGTCATCGTGTTCCTCCATCTTGGTCAGGTGGTACTTTTCCCGATTGCTCGGGCAGCGGTAGATGTAGAGCGAGGTCTCCCGGTCCCGCATGGCCTTGATGACCATCCTCTGGGCCTGCTGGTAGCTCGTATACCAGTCTTTGTGGCAGTGAGGACACCTGATCAACATATGGCGCCAACGGCTTGCCTTGGGCCTCTTGTCCCGGTGGTAGATCGGATTCCTCCGGGGCATCTTGATCTCCTCTCCGGATGCCACAGGGCCGTCTCGCCTAGCAAACGAGACGGCCCTGCGGAGTCCTTGCCGGACATTCTTGCCATCAGTTCTTGCTCGGGCGCTCCAGGCGTCCCACACCGGTCTTCCGGGCCATGATCTTGCGAGCCCGCTTGGTCGGGGCGTGAACACAGGTGCGCTTCGGGTTGCTCTTGTTGAAGCAGTGCTCACCGTGCTTCGGGCCGTCGCCGTGCTGACGCACGTAGGACGTCTTGCCGCCGATCGGCTCGGACTTCGGGCCAGGCATCTCATACCTCCTAGAAATCGTGTGCGCAGAACGGACAGACCCAGATCTTGTCGGCCCGCAGGAAGAGCATCATCCACCAGAACCTGATGTGACCGGCCTGCCGGGCGTTGGAGAACAACGGAACCGCGTGGCTGATTTCCCGGAAGACCCTACGGTGCTCTCGACGCAGCGCCCTCTTCGTCTTGAAGAGGTGCCCGCACTCCCCGCAGATCAGGTAACCCCGACCGGGCTCGTCCTCCTGATGGAAGACGCAGTGAACGGAGCCGCAGGCGTCGGTGGCCTCATGCATCAGTACCTCCTCCCGAGGATGTAACAGATCAACAGGCAGAGGACGATGACGGTGATGACCAGGACGGCCATCAGTCCTTGCCCCCCAGCCACCAGCCGGCGATAAGGATGAGCACCAGCGCGACGACCACGATGACCGTCATCATTCGGACTCCGGCCAGAACGGCTTCTCGAAGTCGAAGCTGACTCTCAGGCCGCACTTGGTACAACTGCCGGAGTAGTCGAGCTTGATGACACCGTCCTCGGCGCCGTAGATCTCGTAGTCCTCGCGGAAGTTTCTACGTCCACCATCGCGAAGATGATCGTCGTCTTCACGGGCGATGGTCAGCTGGGCCTGGATCTTCTGGTAGTCCTCCAGGGAAACCTTCCCGTACGCCTGCCGTAGGGCATCCTCCAGTCGCAACACCTCATCGACGTTGCCGGCCTTGCACCTCGGGCACCCGGCCCAGTTGTCGGCACTCACCGCCTGCATCCCCTCTTCAACTTGAGCACCTTCCACAGCTCGGCCAGATCGGCCAGCTGGATTTGGATCATCTCCCACTTCAAGCCGGCGAGGACGTACTCGATCGTCTCCTCCCCCATCACCCCTCCTCGACTCGCATCTCATCCGTCCCCACACTCTACCCCCCCGGGGGGGTACAACGCAAGCAAAGACATCCATCCCGGCGGGGAAGCTTCCTTCCCGTCAACCTTCCCCAAGATCGCTAATCCTTCCCGGTTCCCCCCTGCTCCTTCCCGTGTCTCGGGAAGGAAGGACGAGTAGACACCTATCTATATTACCTGGTCGCCCGATACACCTATACATACATACCCACACATACCCCATTCACATTCGGGAAGGATAGATAGATAGGAATTGATCCTTCCTTCCCGTGGGGAGGGATGGGACTCCCTTCCTGGATGCAAGAAGTCATGGATTGAAGGAAGCCAAGGTACGATAAACTCATGTCAACCAACTGGGGCAGCCTCTTGTCCGAGCCGGCTTATGCGTCCAAGGCCGCCTCTGAAGCTCACGCTCGGGTTTGCGCATCGGAGATGTTCGAGTGGGCGAAGCCGGGTATACCCATCTCCACTCGCAAAATGGTGTCCGCCTATCGCACCGTTGCGCGCTCCGTCGGCCTCCAGGAGCTGGAGAACTATGCCTGGAATCGGATCGTCGCGGCGGTCGGATTCACTCCGATGTCAGGCACGCCCGGAGGCCGACGGCAATTTTGGGTCAAGCCCAACTCCTAGCCGGATATCCGCTTCGCCTCGACGTCATCGAGCTGAAGGGCCACCATGGCCCGGATGCGCTCCTGTTCCTCGCCGGCATCCTCCGGCTGGGACTCCACCCTGTCCGGGGCGTTGAGCTTGTAAAGCTCGGCCAGCTGCTTGACGATCCTCAACTGCAGCTCGGCCCAGCGGACCTTGTCCTTGCCGGCCTCGAGTTCTTCGCTGGTGTACTGCCACAGCCCGCTGAGATAGCCCACGAGCTGTCCGCGTACCAGTGGTCGTTGCTCGCTGAGGGTCTGGTCGTCCAGGGGGCGTGGGAGGCCGCTGAGGGGCTCGATGGCGTCGTTCATACATGCAATCAGAACATGCATGTAGTTTTTGGATCTTGGCCGACTGAATCCGGCGAGGACCGATAAGCCGTTCGGCCCAGAATTTCCACAGGCCCGGAGATCTAAGACATCGAAGAGGGTCTAGCCCTTTCGGGTCCGTTGAAGGGTCTTGGGGGGTGGTTGTCCTACCCCTCCAGCCCTCGACCTCATCCTTTTGGATGATGCCTTACCCCCCCAATGGCCCATACCCCATCGACCGAAAGGCAGCTGAGCCGGCAGCCTTTCGTACCATCATCCGAAAGGATGAGGCCATCATGGATGTGTGGGGGTAACGCCCTGGCCGGTAGGGGGAGGATAGCCAATCAGCCGACCCACCATCCACCGAACGGACACACACCCACAGCGAACGTCGATGATCCACTGACCGGACGGGTATAACCCCTGCTCAGAGGCCCCGCCGGCGGGGTTGCGTCACATAGATGCCCTGCTCAGAGGGGGTGCGATAGCCGATCATCCATGCCCCGCCGGCGCCTTTGCGTCACTGACCAGGTCGAACGGGTCACGCGGTATCAGCCGTTCGGACATTCCCGCAGGCAGGCTCCGCCCTGAGCTGCAAAGATACCCCCCCCACTGGGGGGGTGGCAAATAACTGACCGAAAGTACTAGGGCGCTGACCTCGGAGGGGGTCTTGACTGTTCGTAGGTCCCCCACTGGGGGGGGATGGAGTGAGAGGGTGACGGAGATGAGT
>Ga0105237_10005256_pt1 | contig 14652 bp, 14 predicted proteins | sample KBSC24metaG_FD_81520 | JGI IMG/M metagenome (GOLD analysis project Ga0105237, IMG submission 81520) | Corn rhizosphere microbial communities from Kellogg Biological Station, Michigan, USA - KBS C2-4 metaG | ecosystem: Host-associated > Plants > Roots > Rhizosphere > Soil | place: Michigan, USA... | reverse complement strand
GATCGCCGCGCCGATGGATCGCGATAGCTGCGTCGCCGAGGTCGCCACCGCCATCTCTTCGCGGCTGACCGAGTTCTGCACGATCAGTACGTAGGTCTGCATGGAAACCCCGAGCCCGAGCCCGAGCAGGACCATGGCGACGATCAGCAGGAAGCTTACCATGTCGCCGGTCACGCCCGCTACCGCCGCAGCGGCAAGCAGCATCAGGACGAGCGGATTGCCAAGCCTGCGCGCCAGATCGGCCATGAGGCGGCGGCGGGCCTTTTGAAAGAGGACGTTGGGACCGACCGCTTCGAGCCTGTGGGCGGCCTCGGCGGAGGATAAACCTTCTGCGTTCGTGTCGAGGGCAGTGAGCGTCTGGCCGACCGGCAGGCGCCAATATTCGTTAGACAGCTGGATTGCCTGATTGTTCGCCGCTGTGAGGGGCTCGTGCCGGAACGGCAAGGAGATGCTGAAATCCATCGCGGCTCCAGACGGGTTGAGGATGGCAGGGAATGAATGATCAGGATCGGATGGTGAATCCGTTAAGCTACGTAATTGTCCCAAGTTCGCTCCCCATGCCGTGATCCTAAGCTTTCAGCACGACGGGCGAAAACCAAGGGTGGAGGCTGATATGGCATCAGCGAGATGGCGAAGCTGGCTTCTGGCGATCCTGATCGCAGCCGGGCTGATTGCCGCAGTCGCCCATTGGGGGGATGTCGAGCGGTTCGCGGCGCTGCTCCGCCAGGCGGAGCCGGGTTGGATCGGGCTCGCCGTCCTGCTTCAGCTAACCACCTATTTCAGCGTGGCAAGCGGGTGGTCGGCGGTGCTGCGCCGCGCCGGAACGCCGCAGCCGATGCGGCCGCTGGTGCGGATCGCCTTGACCAAGCTGTTTGCCGATCAGGTTTTGCCAAGTGCGGGCATGGGCGGCAATATCCTGCTGGTGGATCAGCTGCGCGGGCTGGGCGTGCCCAAGGGGACGGCAGTGGCCGCCCTGCTGCTGTCGATGATCGGCTTTTACGCAGCCTATGCCTGTTTCGCCCTCGTCACCCTGATCCTGCTTTGGCTGCATGATCGCGCTACGCCGCTGATGGCGGGAGTGGTCACAACCTTCCTGCTGGTGGCCTTCGCTATCCCCACTCTTGCCCTCTGGCTGCGGAGCCGCGGGAGCAGGCCCTTGCCGGACCGAATTGAACATATCGACTTTGTGCGCAGGCTGCTGGAGACGGTGGCGCAGGCGCCATCAACCCTCTTATGGGACAGGCAACTCACGGCCATCGTTGCCGCCTGCAATGCGATTATCTTCCTGGCCGATGCCGGGACCCTCTTCGCCTGTTTGCACAGCCTTGGTGAGCAGGCCGCGTTCGGTACCGCCTTCATCGCGCTCATCATGGCGTCGGTGGTGGCGACGCTCGGGCCGATCCCGCTGGGGCTGGGCAGTTTCGAAGCGACTTCGGTGGCGACACTTCATCTGCTGGGAGTCGAGCTGGAGGCTGCATTCGCCGCGACCATGTTGCTGCGCCTCTTCACGCTATGGCTGCCGCTCATACCGGGCATGGTGATGATCCGTGGCGTTGCGAAGAGGCGCCCCGCTCAGCGATAGAGCGGCGATCTGATTGAATCAGATCGCCGCTCTGAATTCCTTGTTTTCCGCGATTTCTTAACCAGCGATCGCTTGGAAAGCGCTCAAGCGCCGCACATGCTGTCAGCTGGCATGAGCTGCCAAGTCTTTCCTGGCGATCCGGACGGTGGGATCGTCGGGATCCGCGATGGTGACGAAGCCAAGTTCCCGTTCCATGCGCAGGGCCGCCTCGTGATCTGCGGACTCGATAGACTCGATCGTCTCGATCCCCTCCGCCTTCGCATAGCGCAGGACATGTTCGAACAAGGTCCAGCTGAGGCCCTTGCCCTTCATGTCGGTGCGGGTGCTGAGTGCGATCTCCGCGCGGGTGCGATCAGGATCGGTCGCGAGCATGGCGATGGCGAGGAGGTCGCCCTCCTCTCCGAAGGCGACGAAGCTGATGGTGCGGACATAATCCACGCGGGTCATCATCGCGATCTGCTCGCGGCTGACCTTGGCTACGCCCGACATGAAGCGGAAGCGCAGGTCTTCGGGCGAGACATGGTCGAAAAGGGCCGCCACGGCGGGCCCGTCGTCAGGGCGCACCGGCCGCACATGGAAGCGAAGGCCCTGCTCCGTGACGAGGTCGGACGTCCATCCTTCCGGCGGCGCGCGCAGGACAAGGCGGGATGCCGTTGCCGCCCCGGCGGTGATACGCGCCCGTGCATCAAGGGCGATGACGCCAGCCGCGCTCACGATCAGGGGGTTGATGTCCAGTTCCATCAGGTCGGGAAGGTCGACCGCCATGGCCGACACGGCGTCCAGCACATCGGCGACGCTTTCCACATCCGCTGCCGGGACGTTGCGATATCCGGCGAGCATCCGGGAGATATGCGTCCGCGCAATGAGGGCGTCAGCCTGCGCATGGTCGATCGGGAGGAGGTCGATGGCCTTGTCGTCGAGAAGTTCAGTCGCGACGCCGCCCGCGCCAGCCATGATGATGGGGCCGAAAGCCGGATCGGTGCTGAGGCCCACGATCATCTCCCTCCCGTCTTCCACATTTATCATGTCCTCGACGGCGAACCCCTGGATGCGGGCCTCGGGCAAGTCGCGGCGGATGCGCCGTTCCATCTCTCGCGCGGCGGCCACGGCAGCCCCGGCGTCTGGCAGGTCGAGCGCGACCCCGCCCACATCCGATTTGTGCGGCAGGTCGCGTGAGACGATCTTCACCGCATAGGGCGCGCTCAGCCAGCAGCAGGCCTCTTCCACGGCGTTCGCCGAAGCGGCAAAGCGCGTGGGGGCGACAGGGATGCCATAGGCTTCCAGCAGCTTCTTCACCTTGATTTCGGAGAGCGTCGTGCATCCGTCCGCCTGCGCACCGGAGATGATGGCGCGGGCGGCGGCACGGTCGGCCTGCACATCGCGCGACCGGGCGGGCGCTTCCGTCAGGCTCTCGCGCAGGCGGCGAGCCTGGGCCAGATAGCCAAAGGCGCGGACGGCGTCATCGGGTGTCGAAAAGACCGGGATGCCCGCCGCCGCGAAGACGGGCCTTACCCTGTCGCTGTTGGCGTCACCGAGCCAGCAAGCCAGGACAGGCTTGCGGATGCGATCCTGCGCCGCCGCCGCGACTTCGCGGCAGATAGCCAGCGCCGTTTCCTTCGCTTCGCTGCGTGCGGTCGGGCAGTTCATGAGCAGCACCGCGTCGCTCCCGCTGTCGCGCAGGATGGCTCGTACAGCAGCGGCATAGCGGCCTGGGTCCGCGTCGCCCAATATATCGACGGGATTGGCGCGCGGCGAACCTGCGGGCGTGACCTCCGCAAGGGAGGCGATCGTTTCCGGCGCCAATGACGCGAGCTGCCCATCCGCCTGCGCCAAGGCATCAACCGCCAATATGCCGGCGCCGCCGCCATTGGTCAGGATCGCCAGGCGATTGCCGGGAATTGGCTCACAGGCGCAGAGGATCTCGGCGGCGTCGAACAGTTCCGTCAGGCTGTCCACCAGCAGGATCCCGGCGCGTTCGAAGGCGGCTTTATACACATCATAGGAGCCGATCATGGCCCCTGTGTGCGAAAGGGTCGCTTGCGCGGCGAGCTGGCTTTTGCCGGCCTTGATCGCAATGATCGGCTTGTGGAGCGCAGCCGCGCGAGCAGCTGCCATGAACTCGGCCGCCTCGGTGACGCCCTCCACATAGAGCAGAATGGCGTGGGTGTGCGCATCGGCCGCGAGCAGGTCGATCAGGTCGCCAAGATTTGCATCGGTCATGTCGCCTGCGGAAATGATGCCGGAAAAGCCCACCCGGCGGGTTTGCGCCCAATCAAGTACTGCGGTGATGAGCGCGCCGCTCTGCGAGATGAGGCCAAGATTGCCCGGCAGCGCCGGGGTGCAGGCGAAGGTAGCGTTGATCCGCGCATGGGGCGCCATGATGCCCAGGCAATTGGGTCCGACGATCCGCATGTCGTGCCGCTGGGCCGCGGCCCTGATCGCGTGGTGAAATGCGCTGGCATCGTGAAGGCCCGCCGACAGGATGACGGCGCAGCGGGAGCCGAGGGTTCCAAGCTCGTCGATGATGCCCGCCACGGTCGGTTCGGGCGTCATGATGACGGCAAGTTCGGGTGCGGCGGGCAGGTCGGCGAGACTGGCGACCCATGTCGCGCCTTGTCGCGTCACCGGGTGAGGATTGACCACATGGATGCTACCTTCGAACCCGCCCGCGAGCAGATTGTCGAGGACGAGCGTGCCGATGGCGCCTTCCTCCTGCGATCCTCCGATCAGGGCGATGGTCCTGGCGTGAAGAAGCGGCGACAGATTGCGGATGGTCATGGCTGATTTCGTCCTTGGCTGGGATCGCGCGGGTACGCAGCGATCCTAGGAAGGGCGATGTCCATGGAGATATCCGTAAATGCCGCAGGGCGTCCGGCACGGTTAATGAAAAGCTACTTACGGGAAGTTGCGAATAGGGCGGCGATGCGCAGTTCGTAAAATGGCCTCATCAGCGAGGAGGCGAACATGCAGCGTTCAGGCGACAAGGAAGGCGGTGCTCCACGGCACGATCCTGTCCGGGAAACGGTTCACGATCTGCGCAACCTGTTCGCTGTCATTGCTTCAATCAGGCATTTGCTGGACAAGCATCAAGACGGCCCCGAGCGGCAAACCATGCTGCGCGGGCTGGAGGAGGCGGCTGTGCGGGGCAACGAGCTCACGTCCCGGCTGCTTGCCAGGCAGAAGGCGGGACAGTGCTGCCCGGTGGATGTGGGCGCGCAGGTCGCACACGCCGCGCCCTTGCTCCACGCCATTGCTCCACGCCATGGTGAACCACCCGGCGTCATTGGAGATCGACACGCAGATGGCCTTGCCCGATGCTCGGGTAAGCGCCGACCCGGCCGAACTGGAAGCGGTGATGCTGGAACTGGTCGCCAATGCTGTCAGGGCGGGTGCGCGGCATATCTGGCTCCGTTGCCGCAGGATCAACGACTGGATCTGGCTGGTGATTGCGGACGATGGTCCGGGCTTGCAGGCGAACGGCGCTGCGCGACCGCGACTAACCACAGTGGACGGATGCCGTGGGAACGGCTTGCAGCGGGTCCGTAGAGCAATCCGGGACATGAGAGGCAAATTATTCATTCGCGGCGGTGCCCGAGCAGGCTCGGGCACAGTGGTCGCCATGCTTTTGCCGGTGGCGCCTTCCGCCGCCAGCAAATCACGCGCCCGGCATTGGAGCGCACCCATCAACAAGGAGAGTTGCGATGAAGACCGATGGACAGTTGCAGCATGACGTGATGGACGAACTTGAGTGGGATCCCAGCGTCGATCATGCGGATATCGGCGTGGCGGTGAATGACGGGGTGGTGACCCTGTCCGGCTATGTTTCCAACTATCTGGAGAAGATGGCAGCGGAAAAGGCGACTCGGCGTGTCAGCGGGGTCAAGGCGATCGCCGAGGAGATCCAGGTGCGCTTCAAGTCCGAACCCAAGACGGCGGACCATGAAATTGCCAAGCGCATCCTCGACATGTTTTCGTGGAACGTCTCCATCCCGCACGAGAAGATCAATGTGAAGGTGGAGAAGGGCTGGGTCACGCTGTCGGGCGTTGTCGATGCCTATTATCAGAGCGATGAGGCGAGACGGGCAGCCGCCGGGGTTTCCGGCGTGACCGGCGTCAGCAACCTTGTCGAGGTGAAGAAGCTGCCCGTCAGCGCTGACATTCGGGAACGGATCGCCGCCGCCTTCAAGCGTCAGGCGGATCTCGACGCTGCCGGCGTTACGATCGCGACGGTTGGGAACACGGTACGCCTCGGCGGACGGGTGAAGGCCTGGCACGAACGCGGCGTCGCGGAGCGGGCGGCCTGGGCAGCGCCCGGCGTGACCAAGGTCGAGGACAATATCGTCGTATCAACATTCTGACCCGGTCCCCCGGCGGGCGCCATTGCCTGCCGGGGTGCTCCATTGCGGGTCGGTCCCTGACGCTATTTCATTGGAGGAGCATATGTCCGTCATAGATCGCGTGCGCCAATCCGCAGACGCCATGTTTCAGGCAGCCATGACCATCGGACTGATGATCGCCATCGCGGCGATGATCCTGGCCCGAATGCCGGGATGACATCCGTTGGATAGCGAACATCTTATCATGAGGAAATCGACATGAAGAACGTGCTCTTGCTCGTCCATGATGATGCCGGTCAGGAGGCGCGCCTTCAGGCGGCGCTGGACCTGACCAGATGCCTTTCCGGCCATCTGACCTGCCTCGACGTCGTGCAGGTCCCGGTGCTGGCGGGCAGCGAATATTATCCGGACGCCGAACTGATGCTGCTTCAGGATGCGCGACAACGGGAAGAGGTCAATGCCGGACGTATCCGGGCGCGGCTACAGGCGGAAGACGTGGCCTGGAACTGGGTTGATCAAACGGGCTTCATCACGCCGCCGATACAGGACAGCGCGATGCTGGCGGACATCATCGTCCTCAATACGTCGCTCGCGGATCGCATGATGCCCGACATGATCCCAATCGTGTCAGATGCGGTGCTGAAATCAGGAAAGCCCGTATTGGCGGTTCCTGACGATAGCCGGGGCATCGACTTTGGCGGCCATGTGCTGGCCGCGTGGGATGGATCGTGCCCGGCTGCCGAAGCGTTGCGGGCGGCGGTGCCACTGCTGGCGAGCGCCGAGGGCGTGACGATCATCGAGATGGGCGAAGTCAGTGGCGAGCTTGCGGAAGATGCGGCGGCCTATCTTTCCCGACATGGCGTCAGGCCGCGGGTTGAGCATCTGGACGAGCCGGAAGGCGGCGTCGCGGCGGGACTGCTGGCCGAGATGAACAGGCGGCGGCCGGCTTTCTGCATCATGGGAGCATATGGACATTCGCGGTTGCGCGAGAGTCTGTTCGGCGGAATCACCCGGACAATGCTGGGGGAAGCGAATGTTCCGTTATTCCTGGCTCACTGAAATCCCATAATGAAAGCATCAATTGAAATGGCTTTGGGTGGAAGGCGGGGAGGCTGTCCAACCTAAAGGCGTAGATCATGGAGTCGTTTAGGTAGTGTAATGACCATCCGGGATTACACGGACATGGCCGAAATATCATCTGTGCTATATCAAATACTTACGAGGGAATGGATAAGTCGTGTGTTGGAATACGGCCAATGATGTTAGGGTGCGCAGGGCCTTGTCAGGCTGACGTCAAAATCCCGCATAGGGTGAGGCCATGCCGTCATGGAAAACAGCGCGTCCGCAATATTACGCCCTCGCCATTCTGGGGGTTGCTTTAGTAGCGGCGGTCCGGCTGCTTCTTGATCCATGGCTGAGCGACCGGTCGGCCTATCTGCCCTATGTCATCGCAATCCTGGGCATCGCGCTCTGGCTGGGCAAGGGACCGGCGATCCTCGCTACCCTGCTGAGCGTTGCGGCAGGGGTGGCGATTACCTATCGGTCGACGCTACAGAACCGCGACCTGATCGAGATCGCGCTGTTCGTCGTGACCGCTGCCGGCATCATCCTGATGAGCCGCCTCGTCCGCCAGTCGAACCAGCGGCTGGAGGTGGCTGAAGTCGCCGTCGAACATGGCGGCGCGGCGAACGAGCAGCTGGCGGTCGAGCTCAACCTGTTGATCGATGGCGCGCACGGGTTGGCGATCTACATGTTGGATCCGGCTGGCCGGGTGATGATCTGGAACCGGGGCGCCGAGCGGTTGAAGGGCTGGACCGAGCAGGAGGTGCTGGGCAAGCCATCTTCCCTATTCTATCCCCGCGAAGCCGTTGCGGCGGGCAAGCCCGAGGCCGATATCGAGCGTGCCCGCGCAGAAGGGCGATTCGAAGAAGAGGATTGGCGCGTCCGCAAGGACGGGTCGGAATTCCTGGCGGCGGTTAGCTGGACCGCGCTTCATGACAAAGATGGCGCGCTGCGCGGCTTTGCGAAGATCGTGTCCGACATCACCGAAAAACGGTCGGCCGAAGGCCAGCTGCGCGCCCATGAAAGCCAGCTGCGCGCGATCCTGTCCACCGTGCCGGACGCAATGGTGGTGATCGACGAGGCTGGCACGATGCTGTCGTTCAGCGCGGCGGCAGAGGCGCTGTTCGGCTATGCCGAGCTAGAGGTGCTGGGCAAGAATGTGCGCATGTTGATGCCGTCCCCTGATCGTGAACGGCATGACAGTTATATCCAGCGCTATCTGGAAACCGGTGAAAAGCGCATCATCGGCAAGGGCCGGGTCGTTTCGGGCCGGCGGGCCGACGGGTCCATATTCCCCATGGAACTATATATCGGCGAGGCGGTGCGCGGGAATGAGCGCATCTTCACCGGCTTCATCCGCGACCTTACCGAAAGGCGGGCGGTCGAAGATCATATGGCGACATTGCAGGCCGAATTGATCCATGTGACGCGGGTGAGCGCGATGGGAACGATGGCGTCGACGCTGGCCCATGAACTCAACCAGCCGATCGCCGCCGTCGCCAATTATGTCGAGGCCGTGCGCGACCAGATGGAGCAGCCACAGCAAAGCGAGTGGCCGATGATGCGAGAGGCATTGCAAGAGGCGGCGAGCGAGGCGCTGCGGGCAGGCCAGATCGTTCGCAGACTGCGGGAGTTCGTGTCGCGCGGCGAGGTGGAAAAGACGATCGAAAGCCTGCCCGAACTGGTGCAGGAAGCATCTGCGCTGGGCCTCGCCGGCGCGCGCGAAATGGGGATCGACGTGCAGTTCGACATCGATCCGCTGGCGTCGCCCGTGCTGGTCGACAGGGTCCAGATCCAGCAAGTGCTGATCAACCTCGTTCGCAATGCGTGCGAGGCGATGGCGGACAGCGCGGTCAAGCAGCTGACCATCGCCACGCGCGCGGCCAAGGACGATCTGGTCGAAGTCATCGTGTCGGACACCGGCTGCGGCATTGCACCGGGGGTGGCGCGACAGCTTTTCACCGCATTCGTCAGCACCAAGCCCAACGGTATGGGCCTTGGCCTTTCCATATGCCGCACCATCGTCGAGGTGAATGGCGGCAAGATCTGGATGGAAAGTCGCAAGGGAAAAGGCACCGATTTCCACTTCACTCTCATTCGAGCGCAAGCCGAGGAGGCATATGACCGTGAAGAAGTTCGTTCACATCATCGATGACGAGGATGCCGTCCGGCGGTCGGCGGGCTATATGCTCAAGACGTCGGGCTATAGCGTGGAGACATGGGTGTCGGGGGTCTCCTTCCTGAAGGAAGCCAGATCGGCCGAGGAAGGCTGCATCCTGCTCGACGTTCGCATGCCCGACATGGATGGGTTGGAGGTGCAACGCGTCCTGGTGGAGCGGGGGATCGCGATGCCGGTCATCATCATGACCGGACATGGCGACATATCGATAGCGGTGCAGGCGATGAAGGCAGGCGCAATCGACTTTCTGGAGAAGCCGTTTGAAAAAGTGGTCCTTATCGATGCGATTGAGCGCGCGTTGGACCGGGTGCGCTCTGCCAAGGGGGCGACGGCCGATGCTGCGCGCGCGGAGCTGATCATCGGGGCGTTGACGGTGCGGGAGCGGGAGGTGCTGGAGGGGCTGGCGCAGGGGCTTCCCAATAAGACTATCGCCTATGACCTTGGCATTTCATCCCGGACGGTCGAGGTGCATCGCGCCAATTTGATGGCGAAGCTGCATGTCCATAGCCTGTCGGACGCCCTGCGCATCGCCTTTGCCGCAGGCATGGGCCCAAGGACCTGACTGCGATCAATACGTAAAGACTTGGGCGCGCGCGCCATGGCACCATTTTCTCATGTTGCTCACACCAGCGGCGCAAGGCGCGCCGAAATTATCCAGCCCCCCGATTTTCGTCGCCCTGTTGGACGACGATGCCGGAGCGAGGCGTTCGATGCAGCTGCTGTTGCAGGGGCGGGGTTTTCAGGTGCGTTCCTTTGCCGACCCCGAGGCGCTGGTCGCCGATGTGAAGGCGAACAACCCGGCCTGTCTGGTGACGGATTACCGGATGGCGGGATGCAATGGCCTGGAGGTGCTGGACAGGTTGCGCGCGGCGGGATGGAGCGGGCCCGCGATACTGGTCACTGCCTATGGTTCGGCCGAATTGCTGCAAAAGGCGATGGCGCATGGCTTTGGCGCCCTGATCGACAAGCCGTGCAAGGATTCGGCGCTGATAAACGCCATCAGGGACGCGACGATGGGTCAAGTAGGGAATTGACAGGTGCGGTCATGACGAACGCTGGGAAAAAGCAGGCAGCCGCGCGGCCTTTCGCCGTCATGGACCTGCTGTCGCCCCGCGAACGCGAAGTGCTGGCCGCGGTGGCAAGCGGCCATACCAACCGGGAGACCGGCAAGCTGTTGGGCATCAGCCACAGGACGGTCGAGGTCCATCGCGCCCGGTTGATGCGAAAGCTGGGCGTGCAGTCGGTGGCCCAGCTCGTTGCCCTGTATGTGCTTCACGGCCAGTCGCACGCCGGCCAAGGCAGGCCGTCGCATTGAGGCCGATCGCCTGCCCGTCTCACCGGGCGCAACCGGTCCCGGCGCTGGAGCACCTCGTATAATCCCCAATGTCGCCGGGCATGGATTGTGGGATCATGGCGGCGGGACCCCGGAATAGTGGCCCCTCTATCTTCAGCGATTGCATGCGAGGAAGATGATGACTGAGGCAAGAACCGCCCGCCATTCGACCATGGAAGCGTCCGACGAGCTGGTGCAGATGCTGCGCCGCCATGCCGAGCTGCTGCCTTCGCCCGACGAGGTGGAGGCGTTCGGAAGTTTCTTCGACCGTTTCGGGGATGCGCGCGTCGTCCTGCTGGGCGAGGCGAGCCATGGCACGTCGGAATTCTACCGCGCGCGGGCGGCGATCACGCGGCGGCTGATCGAACGGCATGGCTTTACGCTGGTGGCGGTGGAGGCGGATTGGCCCGACGCGGCGCGCATCGACGATTATGTCCGGCATCAGGCACCGCGCCCCAGAAAAGGCGATGTGTTCGTCCGCTTTCCGACATGGATGTGGCGCAACCAGGAAGTGCTGGCCTTTGCCGACTGGCTGCGTGGCCATAATCAGGGACTGGAGGCACAGCGGCAGGCGTCCTTTCACGGGCTGGACGTCTATTCCCTCAGCGAATCCATTCATGCCGTGCTGGCCTATCTGGACAAGGTCGATCCGCGGGAAGCGGAGCAGGCTCGCCGCCGATATGGATGTCTGACGCCATGGCAGGACGAACCGGCCCAATATGGCCGCACCGTCATGATGTCGGGCGGCAATGGGTGCGAGGACGGCGTCGTGGCGCAGCTTCGCGAGTTGCTCGACCAGCGGCTGGACCTGTTGAAACACGATGGCGACGCGTGGTTCGACGCCTATCAGAATGCGCGCATCGTGCGGGCGGCCGAACGCTATTACCGGGCCATGTATCGCAGCTCGACCGAGAGCTGGAATCTGCGCGACCGCCATATGTTCGAAACGCTGCAAAACCTGATCGCGCATCGCGGCAGTGGCACGAAGGCGGTCATCTGGGCGCATAACAGCCATATCGGCAACGCCGCCGCCACGGCCATAGGATGGCAGGGGGAATTCAACATCGGCCAGCTTTGCCGCCTTGCTTATGGCGACGATGCGGTGTCGATCGGGTTCGGCACCGATACGGGCCTGGTCGCGGCGGCGAGCGATTGGGGCAGCGCGATGGAAATCAAGACGGTGCGGCCGGCGCGGCCCGACAGCTATGAGCATGCCTTTCGCCGAACGGGCGTGGCGCGCTGCCTGACCGACTGGCGCGGGCGGGACAAGGCGGCATTGCGCGATGCGCTGAGCCAGCCGCTGCTGGAGCGCGCCATAGGTGTCGTTTACCGGCCCGAGACCGAGCGGCTCAGCCATTATTTCGAGGCCGTGATGGCGGAGCAGTTCGACGCGTGGGTGTGGTTCGCTCAGACGACGGCGGTGGTGCCGCTGGGCGCCGAACGGCCGCATGGCGCGCCGGAAACCTGGCCTTTTGGATTATGATCATGACAGAGCTTATCGCGAACAGACATGATGTGGTCATTGGCGCGCATCGCCTGTCGGGCTTCCTGGACGTTCCGGAAAACGCAACCGGGCTGGTGATATTTGCCCATGGCAGCGGCAGCGGGCGGCACTCGCCACGCAACCAGCATGTGGCGGCGGGCCTGAACCGTGTGGGCATGGCGACGTTGCTGGTCGACCTGCTGACGCCGGAGGAGGAACGGGACCGACGCAATGTGTTCGACGTGGGGTTGCTCGCACGGCGACTGCGCGAGGCGGCGGAATGGGCGGAGAAGGTGCCGCAGCTTGGGCCGTTGCCGCTCGGCTATTTCGGCGCGAGCACGGGCGCGGCGGCGGCGATCATCGCGGCGTCCATGCCGGGGGATCGGGCCGCGGCCATCGTGTCGCGCGGCGGGCGGCCGGACCTGGCGGGCGCGGCTGCATTGGGGGGCGTGAAGGCGCCCACGCTGCTGATCGTCGGCAGCCTGGACCAGGATGTGCTGGCGCTCAACCATGATGCCAAGACGTTGATGAAGGCGCCCGCGGAACTGGTGGTGGTTCCGGGTGCCAGCCACCTGTTCGACGAGCAGGGGACGCTCGACCAGGTGATCAAGCTTGCGGCGCGCTGGTTCACCTCTCACCTGAAAGGAGCGGCGGGATGAAGCTGCCATCGATGCTGTTCCACGATCGCCGCGATGCGGGTGTACGTCTGGCAAAGGTGCTGTCCCATCTGGCCGAGGACAATCCCCTGGTGCTGGCGTTGCCGCGCGGCGGCGTGCCGGTCGCTTTCGAGGTGGCGAAGGCGCTGAGGGCGGACCTTGACCTGCTGTTCGTGCGCAAGCTGGGCGCGCAGGGATATGAAGAACTGGGCATCGGCGCGGTGGTCGACGGCGCGAACCCGCAGCTTGTGCTTAACGAGGATGTGGTGCGGCAATTGGGGCCGACGCCCGAATATGTCCGGGCCGAAATGCGCAAGCAACTGGCCGAGATCGACCGGCGGCGGCGGGCCTATCTGGGCGACCGGGAGCCGATTGCGGTGGCCGGCCGCACGGTGATCATCGTCGATGACGGGATCGCCACCGGCGGCACGGTGAAGGCGGCGCTCAAGGGACTGAGCAAGGCGCATCCCGCGCGGCTGATATTGGCGGTGCCGGTTGCGCCCGCCCATGTTGTCGCGGGGCTGCGGGAGGAGTGCGACGATGTGATATGCCTCTATGAACCCTATCCCTTTTGTGCGGTGGGAGCGCATTATGTTGTCTTTGATCAGACGACTGACGAGGAAGTGGTGAGCCTGCTCAGCGAGGCGCGGGCTTTGCGGAGCGGGTAGTCGGCCTGAGGGCTGTCAGCGCAGTTCGTGCTGCATGATGCCGTTCAGGATGACCCAGAGCCACTCCATGCCGATCAGTTGGAGGACGAGGACGGCAAGGATCAGCGCTACGGCAAGGGTGGCGAGGATGAGCCGGTAGCGCATGGTACGCAACCCGTCAGGGCGTGGAGCGGCTGGTGACGACCGCCGATCCGTTGGGCTGGATCTGGATCAGGTGATAGGCCTTGTCCTCGCACTGGGCGCGCCAGACGACGGCGGGCGAGGGCGCGCCCGGCATGGGGTTGCTGCTCACGATAGTTTGGCACGGCAGGCCCGCATCGCGGATGGCGCGGAAGAAGACGGCGTCGCGGGCCTGCTTGGGCAGCACGGCGACCTCCGTAGCGTAGTTCGTCGCCGACGCATTGGGGTCGGGGGCGGGAGCCTCTGCCTTCTGGGCGGGTTTGCATGCGACCGCCAGCAGAGCCGTCGCCAGTACGGCCATCGTCCGCATCGCACCTTGTCCTTTACTGGTCATCAGCATCCCCCTTTTCCCACGCCCGCCGCGCGGGACCAATGGGGACATATACTTATACCGGCGTGGGCAGCGCGGCGCGCGAGCTGGCCGGCGGCGCGTGGCCGAGATCATGACGGAGTGGAGGGCTTCGGCAAGCACCGCCCGAGCGGGATTGGTGCTTCTATGATCTAAGCCAGCCCGTTGTCCCTCATCGCGTGGGCGATGAGGGGGGCGAGCGCGGCCTTGCTTGTTGGTCCGTCGATGCTGTCGCTGCTGGCGATGCGCGCGATCCCGTGGGCAGCCATGAAGGCGAGGTCGTCAGGGTGAGCGAGGCAGTGAGTGGCGATGGCTTCGATGGAGGTTGCGCCTGCCTGACGCAGCAATTTCGCCGCTTCCACCAGCGTGCGGCCGCTGGAGATCATGTCGTCCACGATGATGGCGCGGCGGCCCCTTGCGTGCTCCACGTCCGGGATGGTCAGGCTCACCTGACGGTCGCTGAGGCGCTGTTTCGTGGCGACCAGGGTTTCGAGGCCGAGCGGTCTGGCGATCGCTTCCGTCCATTGGCGGGATTCACTGTCCGGGCCGATGATGATCGGATTATCCCCGGCGTCGATCAGCGCCGTGAGCAGGGGGGCTGCGGACAGGCTGATGGCGGAGATGCCGGGGATGGCTTCGGATAGCGTGGCGACGCGGTGGAGGTGGGGATCGACCGTCAGGAGCGCATCGAAATGGCTGGCGAGCAGGCTGCCAATGACCTTCTGGCTGACCGCTTCGCCGGGGTGAAAGGCTTTGTCCTGCCGCATATAGGCAAGATAGGGCGCGACGAGGATGACGCGCTCCGCCCCGCTGTCCCGCGCGG
>Ga0105237_10005255_pt1 | contig 14654 bp, 16 predicted proteins | sample KBSC24metaG_FD_81520 | JGI IMG/M metagenome (GOLD analysis project Ga0105237, IMG submission 81520) | Corn rhizosphere microbial communities from Kellogg Biological Station, Michigan, USA - KBS C2-4 metaG | ecosystem: Host-associated > Plants > Roots > Rhizosphere > Soil | place: Michigan, USA... | reverse complement strand
ACAAAAACCATACTGAGCCTCACTCTCAGCCAAACAAATTATACAGCCCATTTGTGCATAAACCCACCCTAAAAACTGAAAATGAAAAAAGGGCGCCTCAAACTACTTTTGAGACACCCTCTTTTGTAAATTTGATCTATGAAAACGCTGACCATTCTGTTCGCATTACTGGGTATTGCCGGAGTCTCTTATGCACAATTTGAGGGTACATTGACGTATGATTGCACGCAGAAGACCAAGGTGCTCATGACCATTTATGAAACAAAAGGAAAGGCTCGTATCGAGGCCAAGATCTATCCGATGAAGGAGGGGGCAGCAGACATTGCGAAGGGGAAGGAGCAGGATCCCTTGTTGTTTGATTTTGTCACAAATAAGGAAATGCGGTTTGCTGACAGGCATCATGCTTTTACAGAAAGTGATTTTAGCCAGTTGGCTGCCGAGAAGACCATGAAGTTAACGGAGGCGGATATCACGGTGGAAAATGTGGGAGCGGAGCAGATAGGTAAGCTGAGTTGTCAGCATTTTGTAGTGAAAATAAAGGGCGATCAAAAAGATCTGTGGATCACCAAGGATCTTGGCGCTTCTAATATTTGTCTGGCGGGAATACTTCTTTATTATCCTTTGGGTTCGATGATCCTTAATAAGATAAAGGGTGCTGGCGGAGAAGGCGTGGTTGTCAAGTCCCAGGACGGGGACCAGGTAGTTACCCTAACGAATTATCAGACCAGGACTCCGCCAGCATACAATTTCGAGATCCCCGCAGGTTATAAAAAAATGTGAGTTAGCTGAGGATCCCGGAGATGAAGTCTGAGTGCAGACTGATCTTCAGGAAGGCGGTCAATCCGAAAATGATGCCGAGCGCGCTCATTCCGGCGGCAAACCAGAGTAGCCATTTCCTCTGGGTGAGGGAGGCGATACCGAACATGGCGATAGAGATGGTGAGCAGGGCTTCTGTCATATCGAACTGGTCGTCGAAGAGGTTGAGGTCGTCATATTGTTTCTGGTACCCTTCTGCCTGTGTTTTTATTTCTGCTTTTTCTTTATCGTAGCGGCTGACCTGGGCCTCATATTTCTTGATCAACTCGTCGGTGCCGGGCGACTTTTGTAGTTTCGCCAATTCGAGGACGCTTTCTACGGTGGCCTGTTTGGTGCTTTTCGCCTGAAAATAGGACCATGCGTCGATGCTATGAGCCTGGGCCTGGTCCATGGCTTGAACGATATTGCCGTCTTTGACGTTGCAGATGGCCATGAAGGTGGCGGTGATGGCGACGAAAAGGGCGACGAAGGCGTTGATGCTGTTTTTGTTTGCTTCTTCGAGTGGTTGTTGGATGGTTTCTGCGATGTCGGTCATGATAATTTAGATATATGGTTTGATAAACGATTTATAATACAAGTGTAGTATGTAGTCGTTGCAGCGCTGCGGCGGGATCGCTGCAAAATCCGGGATGTACTTTTGATGTTTGCAGGATGGTGCTGCGTGTTGCTGTCAGCCAGCGGAAGCGGCTGGCGATGTCCAATTGTGCGATGGGACCTCCTTCTTTGCTGCCGAGGGTAATGGCTTCGAAAGCCCGCAGGTGTTCCTCAAGTTCGGCGATATCCAGTTGGAGGGGGGCGGAGGCGTCCAGCGGACGGTAAAAGGCGCGCAGCCTTTCAGTATCCAGAGTGTAGATGAGCTGCAGGTATTTCAGCCGGGGGCAATAGAGGATCACGCCGGTGTTGAGAAACTCCTCCCGATCGACGCGGGGTACCACGCGGATGACGGCATATTCAAATAAGTGCTTTTCTTGCATTCTGGGCTTCGTTTAGAAAAATGGAGGATGCTTCGATCCGGGTGTTTAAAAAATGGGTATAGACTTTCCGGATATCTTCCGGGGATTGTCCGGAGGGCCAGTTGACCAGCCATTCATCGGGTAGCAGCGCGACAATGTTTTGGATATGTTCCGGTGTAAGAAGGGGTTTGACTGCTTCGTCGACTTCGGTGAGTTTTGAGGCCCAGGGCAGCAGGACGTGGTCTTTGATGGGGGTGAAGGGGCGTTGGGCCTGGGCTGCCCAACCGTCCCAGGAATGATGAAAATAGAGGGCGGCGCCGTGGTCGATGAGCCAAAGTTCCTTGTTCCAGAACAGCATATTGGTATTACGGGCGGTGCGGTCGACGTTGGTGAGCAGGCAATCCAGCCAGACGATGCGGGAGGCGGTGGCGGCGTCGACGGGGGCCACTGCCGGGTCGTAGGTGATCGAGCCGGAAAGATAATGCAGGCCGAGGTTGAGTCCGACGCTGGCCTTCAGGAGGTCCTGAATTTCCTCATCCGGTTCAGACCGGCCGAAGGCGGGGTCAAGTTGTGCGAAGACCAGCTCGGGTACTTTAAGGCCCAGCAGACGGGCGATCTCTCCGCCGATAAGCTCAGCGACCAGCGCTTTAACCCCTTGTCCCGCCCCGCGGAATTTGAGCACATAAAGGAATTCGTCATCGGCCTCTGCGATGGCGGGCAGGGAGCCGCCTTCCCGCAGCGGGGTGACATACCGGATTACCTGGACGGTCCTTAGTGAAGGTGTATTGTATGACATAATAGAATAAAATCCGGGGCAAATTATGTTATTTTTGGATTTATGGATTTTTTACAGGTAAGTGGTCTTAATGGGCGGATCAGTTTCAAGCAGAAAAAAGCGGCAAAACTGGCTATAGCGGGGGAGACGGGTTCGGGGAAAAGCACCCTTCTCAAAATGATCGCCGGGTTGGTGCAGCCTGCGGAAGGGGAGGTCCGGTTCGAAGGGGAGCGGGTACTGGGGCCTCATGAAAGATTGGTGCCGGGGCAGCCCGGTATCGCGTATTTGTCACAGCATTTCGAATTGTGGCATAATTACCGGGTGGAAGAGGTATTGTCCTATGCGAATGATCTTTCTGTCGAAGAGGCGGCCGCCTTGTATGCCGTTTGCCAGATCGATCATCTGCTGGCCCGTCGCACAGATCAGTTATCGGGTGGGGAGAGACAGCGGATAGCACTCGCCCGGCTATTGGTCAAACCGCCGCGATTGTTGTTATTGGATGAACCTTTTTCCAACCTGGACAATATCCATAAAAGTCAGCTTAAAACAGTCATCCGGGATATTGGGGAAAAATTAGATATCACCTGTATACTGGTTTCGCACGATCCATTGGATGTTTTGGGTTGGGCGGATGAGATACTGGTATTGAAGAATGCGAATATCGTACAACAGGGGGCGCCGGAGGTGGTATACCGGCAACCCGCAAGCGAATATGTGGCGGGTTTGTTTGGACGATATAATCTTATTGGCGGGAGCTTTGTCCGGCCGGAGGATCTGCGCATTGTAAAGAAGGGGGAGGAAACCATTTGTGGAACGGTAGAGACGATAATTTTTCAGGGAAGTTATTATGAGGTAGAGGTGCGTGTTCCCGGGGCAGCATGCGTGGTCCTGCGGACCCGAAGGAATGATCTTGTGGTAGGGGAGGGTGTTTGTCTTTCCATGGCATGATTTTTTTGTATAATATGTGATGTCGTATAAACATCTGATTATCATTTCTATTTTGGGGATTGGCGGGTTCTGTTGCCGGGAGAGGGCTCAGTCAAATGTCGATACCCCTGCGGTGGATTCTCTGGCGGTGGATACTCCCGTCAAAAAAGCTCCTGGTTTACCTTCCTTTGATGTAAGCAAGGCATATAGTGATCTGTTTCTGGAGCCGGACCAGTTGGGCAGCTTTATTGCCCGACAGCAACTGGATAGCGGCCTGGCGGACCAGCTGCGTGATCTTTACCGGGAGCGGCATTATCAGTTCGCGTGGTTTACGAGCGATGGGCTCACCGAGCAGGCTTATTCTTTCTATTCTTTATATAATTACAGCAAAGACAGCACGGAACATCGCAAATGGCTGGACAGGCGTCTCGATCAGATGATGAGGGCTGACAGCATTCAGCCTGTGGCGGGCGATTCGTTATGTCAGCGGACGGAACTATTGATGAGCTGGCGTTTTCTCCACTATATCAGCAATCGTTATCCTGATGATAAGGAAAGAGAGGATGCGATCAAACAACTGTTGCCGGCGGAAAAACAAGATCCGATGAAAATGGCGGGGGAGGTGGTTGGCGGGCGGGAAGATAAAACGGATAATCCCTGGTATTCGTTGTTGAAGGCCCGGTTGAAACGGTATGTGGATTCGGCCCGGCTGGATAGCGTCAAAAAAATACTGATCAATCTGGAACGGATGAAGTGGCTGCCGCCTCATCCGGAAGGGAAATTGATCATAGTGAACATTCCTGAGTTCAGGATGCATGTTACGGAAGATGGGAAGAAGGTCTTCGACATGAAAGTGGTGGTGGGGAAGGAAGGGCATAGTACCATTTTATTCTCGGGTAATATGGACAGGATCGTCTTCAATCCCTACTGGAATGTGCCGCCCAGTATTGTAAAGAAGGAGGTGGTGCCTGCGATGGAGCGGCATAAAGATTACCTGGAAAAAAATGATATGGAGATCACGGGTGAGTCGGATGGCTTACCGGTGGTACGGCAGCTGCCGGGGAAAAAGAATGAACTGGGGCGGATGAAATTTTTGTTCCCCAACAGCTTCAATATATACTTTCACGATACGCCGCATAAAGAGTTGTTCTCAAAGGCGCAGCGGGCTTATAGTCACGGGTGTATCCGGCTGGCGGCGCCGCGCAAGCTGGCGGATTATGTGTTGGAACCTATGCCGGAGTGGAGTGCCCGGCGGATCGATAGTTTACTGGCAACGGGTAAGGAACAGACGGTGAGGCTGGCCAGTCCGGTGCCGGTGTTAATTTGTTATTTTACGGCATGGGTGAGTGAGGATGGCGCGCTCCTTTTTAGAAAGGATATTTATGGGCATGATTCGACCCTGGCCAGGAAATTGTTCTATTAGGCATAGTCCACGTAGAGTCTCCACTGGCCGGACTGTTTGTTCCTGGCCAGAAAGATAGTGCCGTTATCGACGATGTTGAGCCGGGCTTTTTCGTCGGAGGCGATCTGTAACTTGAATTCGAATCCTTCTCCGAATTCGATGCCGGACTGATAAAAAGTGGGATATCCGCCCAGCTTATGACCGTAATGGTTATCGACCACGCTGTAATAGTCTTCTATTTCTCCTTCGACTTCCAGTCGTAATATTTCCTCTTCCAGCTCGGCGGGGATGTCGCCGCTGTCCCAGACGGGGTAGTCTTCCGTGATAAAGGTGGTTTTTAGGGGGAAGGGCCGAAGATAGGAATCGGGGTTGTCCAATTCTTTATAGACCAGTTGGTCGTTGACGCTGTATTCCCGCAGCAGCCAGCCGTCCCCGTTGTCGGCGAGTTGGGTGGGCAGGTCTTCGCTGATGAAGATGGTCAGCATCCGGATATTTTCCAGACCTTCGGGGATAAAGGGCAGACCTTCCAGGGAAAGCTGCAGCAGGGGCAGCATGAGCAGCCCGTCTGCGTCTTCCGGAATGGACTCTTCTTCTTTATAAAAGGATACTTGTCCAATCCAGCTTTCTTTATCGGAATGAGTGGGCTTGAAACTGCCGATAGCGAATCCTGTCGCCCGTTTTGTTAATCTGTTTTTAATTTCAAGGATATCCATGGAATGAAAATAGGAAAATCTACCTTCGCAAACATAAAAAAATCACTGTATAGATGAGAAAATCAATTGGGTTCCTGACGTTGACGGGTCTGTTATTGGTACAACAGGCTTCATACGCTCAACCCATCAATCCTTCCGTTTACGATGCGCATGAGGCTTTTGCACCGTTGTTCTATCCCTCATACGGGGACGATGTACGTTCGGCCGATGGCAAGCCGGGGCCCAGATACTGGCAGAACAGCGCCGACTATAAAATTGATTCCCGGTTGGACGAAGTCAACCAATCGTTGGCGGGAACGGTGACCATCACGTATAAGAATAATAGTCCGCATGATCTTCCTTTTGTATGGCTACAGCTGGATCAGAACATCTACAATCTGCAATCCCGCGGGGTGGCCAATACGGAAGTGTCCGGCGGCCGTTGGGCAAACCGGGGCGTTTTTGACGGCGGGTATGAACTGACATCGGTGGAATTGATCAATGTGGCTACCGGAAAGGCAGTCGCGGCGGACTACCTGGTATCCGACACCCGGATGCAGATCAAGCTGCCTACCGCGTTGAAGGCGGGCAGCGGCATCCTGAAGATCCGCATCGCTTATTCCTTTAAGATACCGGAGTATGGAACGGACCGTATGGGTCGGCTGGATACAAAGAATGGCTGGGTCTATGAGGTGGCTCAATGGTATCCCCGGATGTGCGTGTATGATAATGTGGTAGGATGGAATACGCTGCCTTATCTGGGGCAGGGTGAATTCTACCTGGAATACGGCAATATCGAGTATAGCGTCAATGTGCCCGGCGATATGCTCGTAGGTGGTTCGGGAGAATTGATGAATCCGGCCGAAGTGCTGACGCCTGTTCAGCTGAAGCGTTGGCAGGAGGCGAAGAACAGCGAAAAGACGGTAGTCATCCGGGGCGAGAACGAATTGACCGATGATGCCAGCCGGCCTGCGAAGGGACGTCTGACCTGGAAGTTCAAATGTATCAATACCCGTGACGTTGCCTGGGGTGCTTCCAGGGCATTTATCTGGGATGCGGCGCGGATCGACCTGCCCAGTGGTAAAAAAGCGCTGGCGGAATCCCTTTATCCGGTGGAAAGCGCCGGCGACTCTGCCTGGGGCCGTAGCACGGAGTACGTGAAAGGGTGTATCGAATATTACTCCAAATACCTCTTTGAGTTTTCTTATCCTTCCGCAACAAATGTGGCCGGGGTAGTAGGGGGAATGGAATATCCGGGTATCGTATTCTGTAGCGAACGTGCCCGTAAAAATGGGCTTTGGGGTGTTACCCGTCATGAATTTGGGCACAATTGGTTCCCGATGATCGTGGGCAGCAACGAGCGGAAATATCCATGGATGGATGAGGGTTTTAATACTTTCATCAATTCGGTGGCCGACTCGGCCTTCAATAAGGGGGAATATCTGCGTCTGGTGAAAACCCGTACGCAGATGGCCAGCCCTTTCTTCAATGCTACCAATCCTATCCTGACCATTCCTGACCAGATGCCTACCCGGGAATGGGGTACGCTATCGTATAACAAACCAGGGACGGGGCTGGAATTGCTCCGGGAAGAAATACTGGGTAAAGAGCGTTTCGACTATGCCTTCCGGTATTATGTGCACCAGTGGGCATTCAAACATCCTACGCCTTATGACTTTTTCCATGCCATTGAAAATGCTTCCGGCGAGACCCTCGACTGGTTCTGGCGGGGATGGTTCTTCAATAACTGGAAGATCGATCAGGCCGTATCGGGTGTGGAATACGTCAATGGCAATACGGCGCAGGGCGCTCTGATCACCATCGAGAACAGGCAGAAGTTGCCGATGCCTGTTACGGTGGAGGTAAAAGAGGAGAATGGAAAGACCAGCCGGGTGCAGCTGCCTGTTGAGATATGGATGCATGGGTCGGTCTGGAAATTCCAATATCCTTCAACGGGTAAGATCGTGCAGGTGACGGTAGATCCGGATTCGCGTTATCCGGATGTGGATACGGGGAATAATACATGGAAACAGTAATTTAATCAACAAAAGCCGCTCTTATCGAGCGGCTTTTTTGTTAAGTTTGTATATGAGCAGAAAAATCTATCCATCCGCCATTACCATTTTCGGCGCCAAGGGCGACCTGACCAAACGTAAGTTGATCCCGGCCCTTTACAATCTGTATGCGGACAATCATTTGCCGCCCATCTTTTCCATTTTCTGTGTGGATTTTCTGTCTGTAGATGAAACGGAGTTCAGGAATGATCTGTTGGAGGGTGTAAATGAGTTTAGTCGTAATGGGAAGGCCGATGCTGAGAAATGGGCTTCTTTTTCTGCCAGGATCAATTATATTCAGGGAGACTTCATGAAAGAAGAGACCTATACAACGCTGAAAGACAAGATAAAGAATTTTGAAGAGCGTGAGCAGCAGCGTGGGGTGCGTATGTTCTATTTTGCGGTGGCGCCTAGATTTATAGAAGTCATTGCCGACTCGCTTTGCAAGCAGAAACTGTGCAACCGGGATGCGTTGGATCGTATTGTCGTGGAGAAACCTTTTGGAACCGATCTCGACTCGGCGCGGAAGCTGAACCGGTATCTGAACAAAAGGTTTAAAGCAAAACAGATCTATCATATCGACCACTATCTGGGTAAGGAGATGGTTCAGAACATCATGGCCTTCCGATTTGCCAATTACGTGTTCGAGCCTTTGTGGAACAACAAATTCATCGATCATGTCCAGATAAGCGTAGCGGAAGAGGTAAGCGTGGGTAAAAGGGGTGGTTATTATGATAGCAGCGGCGCCCTTAGGGATATGATCCAGAATCATCTGTTACAACTGTTATGTATAATTGCCATGGATTGTCCAAAGGCTTATGAGGCGGAAGCTATTCGTGACGCCAAGGTAAAAGTGCTGAAGAATGTCAGGCCGCTGACGGCGCAGAGTGTCTTTAAAGACGTGGTGCGTGGTCAATATACTGCGGGGACGATCAACGGCAAGCCTCAGCCGGGGTATAAGGAAGCAGACCAGGTGGCGCCCGACTCCACCACAGAAACTTATGTTGCAACGAGATTGTTCATCGACAACGAGCGGTGGAAGGGGGTACCCTTCTTTATGCGAACCGGCAAGTCGATGCCCCGGCAGTCCTCGGTGATCATGATCCAGTTCAAAGATTCTCCGCATAAGATATTCAAGGATGATATCCAGTCCAATCAACTGATCATCAGTATCCAGCCGGAACTGGAGATCGGGCTGATGTTCGAAGGAAAGGTACCTGGTCTTCATATGAAGCTTACGCCGGTAGAAATGGACTTCATGTACAAGGATGCGTATACGCAGTCTTTGCCCGAGGCTTATGAGGCGTTGTTGCTGGATGTGTTGGAAGGGGATGCCACGCAGTTCATGCGTGATGATCAGATCGAGGCGGCCTGGAAATTGGTGATGCCTATTCTGAATGCGTGGGAGAAATCGCCCAGGAAAGGGTTGTTGACCTATGCGGCTGGCACCTGGGGGCCGAAAGCTGCGAGTGACTTGCTGAAGCCGTATGCGAAGGATTGGTTCAGGCTGCATAATCAGCAGGCGTTGCCTGAGAATGTGAATGCGTCGATATAAAATCATCTACTATGCTTTGCCGTAATTGTTTGCCGCTGGTGGTTGTCCTGGGGATCATGGCAGCTGCCTTTTCTGGGGTGAGTCCGGCCGAAAGTGGTTGGACCTCTCTTTTTAATGGGAAGGACCTGGGCGGCTGGGACACTTATCTGGGGCCGCCGGCAGACAGCAATGGCAAACGTCGATCGGACGAACCTCCTATCGGATTGAATCGGGATCCTCATCATGTGTTTACGGTGGTGAAAGATGGGTCGGAGAATGTAATTCGTATTTCGGGGGAAGATATAGGCGCTGTTACAACGCGGCGGGAGTTTGAGGACTATCATCTGCAGCTGCAGTTTCGTTGGGGGATGCTTAGCTGGGGGAAGAAAAAAGGTAAGAAAAAAGACAGTGGTCTGTTGTATCATTCGGTAGGTCCTAATGGTGCGGACAATAAGGCCTGGATGCGCAGCCAGGAATTCCAGATACAGGAGGGGGATTGCGGCGACTATTGGGGCTGTGCGGGTGGGATAGCTTCGGTGCCGGCTGTTCGGAAATCGGATAGTGAATATGTGTATGACCCCTCCGGGAGCTTATATACTTTTCGTGCTGATGATAAGACGGGCCGGCATTGTATCAAGGGTTCGGATGCGGAGAGGCCTTCGGGGGAATGGAATACGGTGGATCTTTATTGTCATGGGGATACGAGCGTGCATGTGATGAATGGGCGTGTGATGATGGTGTTGTATCATTCCGGGCAGGTGGAGCCTGGTGCGGGGTCTGGGGCTGGTCTTGCGCCGGTGAGGCCGCTTACGAAGGGGAAATTGCAATTGCAGTCTGAGGGCGCAGAGGTATTTTATAAAAATATAAGAGTGCAGTCATTAAGCCAGCTACCGGCGGAACTATTGAAACCTTAATTATGTCTGATTATAAAAAGGAAGCGGCTAAAGAAGCGCTGAAGTTTGTGCGGCCGGGGATGGTCGTTGGCTTTGGGGCCGGCTCGACCATGGGACATATGATCAATTATATTAAAGAGGATGATACCCTGTTGGGTTCGCTGACGACGGTGACCTCATCTTTTGCTACCCGGCAGTTGTTGTTGCGTGAGGGGTTTGCTGTGCGGGAGGCGGGCTGGTTATCGGCTATCGATGTATATTTTGATGGCTGTGATCAATTCGACTGGCGGCTGACTGCGTTGAAGAGCGGGGGCGGAGTGCATACTTCCGAGAAGGTGGTTGCCGCGATGGCGGGCGAGTTTATATTGGTGGGGGATGCGTCGAAACGTGTGGACAGGTTGGATGCGACCTATCCGTTGGTTGTCGAAGTTCTGCCGGAGGCGTTGGGGTATGTGTCTTTTTGCTTGAAGAAATTCTTTAGCCCGGTGCGGTCGGAATTGCGGATGGGGGCTCCTGGCAAGGATGGCGCTGTTGTTACTGAGCGGGGGAATTTTTTAATCGATAACTGGTTTGATGTCTTTCCGGAGCCGGCAATGTTGAATGATCGGGTTACGGGTATACCGGGTGTTCTTGAGCACTCCTTATTTTTTAACATGGCTCATAAGGCGGTGATTGCCGGTACGCAGGGCATTGAAATCTGTAGCAAGCCATGAAGACTGTCAAGACCGTGCTTATTCTGGGGGCGAATTCGGATGTGGCGAAGGAGGCGATGGTGTTGTATGTGTCCAAGGGGTTTAGGGTGGTTGCGGCTTCGCGTAGTACGGATGAGCTGGCGGCGTTTGTTGCGGCGCGGGGGCTGGCGCTGAGCGAGGGTGCCGATCTTTCTCCGGGCAGCGTGGCGGTGCGCTATTTTGATGCGGTGGCGTTTGATACGCACCGTGCTTTTTATGAGGGGTTAGGGGTTCGGCCGAATATCGTGGTATATGCGGCGGGGTTCCAGGTGACGAATGAGGAGGCGCTGGTGGATTGGGACGGGGCGTACCGGATGATGAATGTGTTGTATGCAGGAGCGGTGTCCATTCTGAATATTATCGTGATGGATGTTCAGAATAAGGGCCTTGAAAGGATTGTAGGGTTGTCTTCTTTATCCGGGGTGCGGGGGCGGAAGAGTAATTTTATTTATGGGAGTACGAAGGCGGCATTTACGACTTACCTGGCGGGTTTGCGTCAATATCTTTTTCCGCGGGGTGTGGTGGTGAATGCGATAGTGGCGGGGTATATCCGAAGCAAGTTAACCGCGGGGCTGGAGTTGCCGGAGTCGTTGTTGATGGAGCCGGCGTTTATTGCGCGGGCGGTGGTGGGCGCCGGGCGCGGGTTTGCGATTGTGCCGGGGTGGAAATGGAAGATCATTTACCAGGTGTTGAGGCTGATGCCGGAGGGGTTGGTGGCGAGGCTGCCTTAACCTGTTTTTATGCTAATTTGATCCGAACATCATAAATGAAATCTTTGATATCCAGGATCTTGAAATTTTTACTATCGGGATGTGCAGGATTTAAAAGGTAATTGTATTCGTTTGGGATTACTGTCGATGGGATCTTTAGGATCAGGCTATCTGTGGTCTTCAATAGGTCCGTTCCAAAATCCTTAGTTGAAGAAGGCGCCGGTGTTTGTTTCCAATTCCCTGGCAGATCTTCCTCTTTAATCGCTTCGATCCCAGTATCAGGGATCTCAACGATAGTAAAGCTCAATGCTCGCGGGATATCATCAATATTTACGTTCACTGTATATTCGAGCAACGCTAAAGCTCTGCTTTCTGAAGTATAAAGACACGCTGTGAGTTTATGATTCCATCGTCCTCCATTCAACCTTGCTCCTTCACCTGTTAGATCGTCTGCATATTTTGTTTTACCTATCCTATAGACTATCATACCTGAATTTAGGAATAAACGCCATAGTCGATCCGACCGATTAAAGCCCTTACCTCTTCTCTTCCAAACTGGTTGTCCATCAGGTCAAACGGAGTTTCCCCATTCAGGGCACGGTTCGGTCTAAACATCCATTGATTAAAGCTATCTTCTTCTTCGAAGACCTCATAGCCATAAGAATAAATATCGGCCAGGCCTACAATCTTTTCACTTAATGACTGACTGAATTTTTCTGCCCCTTTTTTATTAATTAAAGTAGCCCGGGCGACATAAAGAATTTTCGCAAGTTTGTCATAGTCCAAATCTGTTTTTGTCTTTAATTGCTCAAGTGCATTCTTGGTAACACCAACCCGCACTATGCCCATTTTTTCCAATGCTGTCATTTGGCTTTCGGGCTTATCTGACGTATCGCCTAAAACCACACTTAATTTTCCAGGGACTTGTTTTCTTACTATTGTCGCCATAGTATAAAATTATATTGAGTGTGGTGTAAATTTAGACTAAAAGGAGGATTAGACCTAATTTTTATTGGGGAAATAAGGTGGGGGGAAGGTATTGCTGTAAAGTGTTTATAATCAAACAATTGAATGAGGTCATCTATTGGGTCTATTGGCTCCAGGGGATTTAGTGGCCGGGTGGGGCGGGGTCAGGGGTGCTGCTGGTGACGGTGAGTTTGCCGCTGCGTTTGCCGGCGATGAGGATGAGGAGGGCGGCGAGAGAGGTTGTGGCCATGATGGCGATCATGGGGGTGGCAGTGCCGTTGGCGAAGGCGCCGATGCCGACGGCTGCCAGTGCGCCGACACCAAGTTGCAGGGCGCCTAAGAGGGCGGAGGCGCTGCCGGCGTTTTTGGAGAAGGGGGCCAGGGACAGGGCGGCGGCATTTGGGTTAGTGAAACCGAGACAACCGAGGAAGAGAAAGATAAAGAAAATGGTATGGGGCAGGCCGTACCAGCCGGCCATATTGCCGGCAAGGAAGAGGATGGATACTCCCACTTGTGCGGACAGGGCTACCCAGATGATCCGTTCGCTGGTATATCGCCGTAATAAGAGGCTATTGAACTGGCTCAGGCCGATGAAGGCGACGGAGAGAAAGGCAAATATCCAGCCGTAGGTCTTTTTGTCAACATGGAAAATATCCATAAAGACGATGGGTGATCCGGAGACATATGCGAAAAGACCGGCAAAGGCGAGTGATTCGACCAGCACATACACCAGGAATTGGGGTTCGCGCAGGACGGAGATAAAGTTATTGATGATGGGGCGGGGTTTTAGCGAAAAATTCCGGTCGGCTCCATAACTCTCCGGGAGAAAGAAGATGGTCAGGAGCGTGATCAGCACACCCAGGATCATGAGTATGAGAAAGATGGTGCGCCAGCCAAAATTCACGACGATATAACCGCCGGCCGTAGGGGCGATCATGGGGGAAGCGCCTAAGACCAGTAACAATAAAGAAAAGACCTTGGCGCTTTCTTTGGGGCCGAACAGATCCCGCACCATCGTCATGGCCGCCACCTGCGCGGCGCAACCGCCTACGGCCTGGATGAATCGCAGGATGATGAGTGTGTGGATATCTTTTGCCTGCATACAAACGATGGTTGCAACGATGTAAAGAGCCAGTCCGGCGTATAAGGGCTTTTTCCGTCCATAGCGGTCCAGAAGGGGGCCATATAACAATTGCCCGGCGGAGATGCCGATAAAATAGCTGGAAAGAGAAAGGGCTACCGTCGCTGCAGTTGTGTTCAGGCTTTTGGCTATGTCTTCAAATCCCGGGAGGTACATGTCGATCGAAAAAGGACCGAGGGCGGTAAGAGATCCTAAGATGAGAATATAGGTGAAATACGTTCGTTTAGTCATAATGAAGCAGCAAATTTAGCGAAGCTCCTTACCTTTACAAAAAAGTAAAAAACATGAGTCTTGCTGATAAACTTTTTAATATGAAAAACGAGAAAGCTGCTGCCAATCTTAAAGCCGGCCAGGATTTTTTAGAGGCTAATAAAACCAAGCCTGGTGTTGTAGCGCTGCCGAGTGGCCTGCAATACGAGGTCATGGTGGAAGGCGCTGGCGCCAAACCACTTGCGTCCAACAAGGTCACCTGCCATTATCATGGTACGTTGATCGACGGAACGGTCTTTGATAGTTCGGTCCGTCGCGGTCAGCCCGCTACCTTTCCGCTGAATGCCGTGATCAAGGGTTGGACGGAAGGATTGCAGCTTATGTCTATCGGCAGTAAGTGGCGTTTCTTTATTCCGCCGCATCTGGGGTATGGCGACAGACAGGTTGGCGGACAGATAGGTCCGAACAGCACCTTGATATTTGAGGTGGAGCTGCTGGGCATCAGCTAGGGCACGGCGGCGCGGCTAGGCTTCCATTGCATCGTAGACGACGACTTTCTCCCATAGGTGCCCATAATTCTTAATGAATTCCAGGTGTACGGGATGCTGTTGATAGGTGGCCTGGCCTTGCAGGTCGTTAAAGAACATGAGTTCGGATACGGCCCAGCTGGTATCCACGACGTCTCTTTTTTCTGTACTGGCTACGATGCCAACGTGTAATTCCTTGACGGTTTCAATTTTAGAAAGGGTTTTGACGCCTTCTACCAGTTTGTCGCGGTCTTCTTTTGACTGAGGGTTTTTCAGCCAGAAAAAGACATGATGGACGAGCGGAGGGCGTTTTTCCGCCTTTT
>Ga0105237_10005253_pt1 | contig 14656 bp, 10 predicted proteins | sample KBSC24metaG_FD_81520 | JGI IMG/M metagenome (GOLD analysis project Ga0105237, IMG submission 81520) | Corn rhizosphere microbial communities from Kellogg Biological Station, Michigan, USA - KBS C2-4 metaG | ecosystem: Host-associated > Plants > Roots > Rhizosphere > Soil | place: Michigan, USA... | reverse complement strand
GACATAAAGGCCTACAACAAAGACACAACCGGTGTAGTGATTGATGTATCAGATTTTTACAATGGCGACATTGCAGCAATAGGCATATCTGACGAGTTGAAAAAAGCCTACAAAATATCTGCCGTTGATAACGCCCGCTCATTTGTTGACACTATCAAAAGCTTTCCGATTAATATCGAAGCCCGTGTATTAAAAACATACCGCGCAGCAGAATCGCCAACGGATAACACGAACGCTGCTTTAACATTCGAGTTAAATACTTCGATGCTCCTGTTGCCAAAAACAGGCGCGAAACCCAGGATAGGCGATGACAGGGTTGGTTTTTTTGGCCAAAGCCAAACCGATTATGGTACCGATGCGCAAAAATCGGAAGTAACCAGGTACATACACCGCTGGAAACTGGAACCAAAAGATGAAGCCGCATACCAGCGGGGCGAATTGGTTGAACCCAAAAAGCAAATTGTATTTTATATTGACCCGGCCACCCCTAAAAAATGGGTGCCTTATTTAATAGCGGGTATTAACGATTGGCAAAAAGCTTTTGAAGCAGCCGGTTTTAAGAATGCAATAGTTGGCAAAGTAGCCCCTACTGCAAAGGAAGACCCTGATTTTAGCACCGAAGATGCGCGTTATAGTGTTGTTCGGTATTTTGCTTCGAATGTTGAGAATGCTTACGGTCCGCATGAAAGCGACCCTCGTACTGGTGAAATACTGGAAAGCCATGTTGGCTGGTACCATAACGTAATGCAATTGCTGCGCGATTGGTATTTTGTACAAACTGCCGCAGTAAATCCTGAAGCCCGCAAGGCCAAATTTACCGACGAGCAGATGGGTGAACTGATACGTTTTGTTTCATCGCACGAAATTGGCCACACGCTGGGCCTGCCACACAATTTTGGCTCAAGCTACGCCTACCCTGTTGATTCGCTTCGTTCGAAAGCATTTACAGACAAGCATGGCACTGCCCCGTCAATTATGGATTATGCGCGCTTTAACTACATTGCCCAACCAGGCGATGGGGTAACACATTTGTACCCTCAAATAGGCGAGTACGACCTTTGGGCAATAAAGTGGGGCTATACATGGTTCCCCGGCAAAAAGAGCATTAAACAGGAAAAAGAAATGCTTGATGTTTGGACAAAAGAAAAAGCAGGCAATCCGCTTTATTACTACGGCCGCCAGGGTACAAGTATCGACCCACGCCTGCAAAATGAAGATTTAGGCGATAACGCTATGAAAGCAAGCACATACGGCATTGCCAACCTGAAACGCATTTTACCGAACATTGAAAAGTGGACCTATCAGCCAGGCGAAGATTATGATGATCTGCAAGGCTTATATAACGAGGTTTTAAACCAGTTTAGCCGGTATATGGGCCATGTTGCAACAAACATTGGGGGCATGAACGAGAACTTTAAAACGTACGATCAGAAGGGGCCTGTTTACGATTTTGTAGCCAAAGGCTTGCAGCATGATGCGGTAACGTTTTTTAACAAAGAACTATTTGCAACCCCAATTTGGATGATTGAAAGCCAGGAACTATCAAAATTTGATAATGGTGTAACGATTAACCGGATAAAAGGCATACAAACCAACACACTTGCGAACGTGCTGTCGCAATCGAGGATATCTCGCATGTATGATAACGAAACCAGGAACGGAAGCAAGGCTTATACGGTAGCTGATTTATTTAATGATTTGCGCGGTGGCATTTTTACCGCCGGGCGCCCGGACGCGTTTAAACGTAACCTGCAAAGGGCATATATAGAAGATTTAAAAAGTTTGCTGAATGATGATTTCAGAGGTATCCCCGGCTTCCCGGCTAGTGCCATGGCAAATTTTGGCTTAACTCCCATTAACATGACGCTGTCGGATATTCGCCCGATGGTACGTGCCGAATTGAAAGTTATTCAAACCAAACTGCCAAAAGGCGGCGACGCTATTACAACTGCCCATTATATCGATTTGCAGGCAAGGATAAAGGAAACATTGAACCCAACAAGGCCGATAGTAAATATACCCGCAGCCGGCCGTGGAATAGTTGAGAATGATACCGTTAAAAATGATTTGGAAAATTATTAATTGCCTACTAATTAGCTGATACACTGATTTTTTCAGCAAATAAAAAGTCCCGTCTGTTTTACAGTACGGGACTTTTTTATTTCGTATACAAATAAATACAGTGTATGTTTTATTAATTGTAAAGCATGGCGAACATCAACCTGATCTCTAAATCACAGCTGGCTGATATTCTCGAAAAATGCTGTCTGCAGGTCAAGCAGCGATCTTACATTTATTTTCTCGCCATAAGCATCAAAGCATAAAAACTTCGAATTTTTCATGTCGTTATTTTTGGCCCGCTCGAAAAAATTGAACGTTTCAAAAAAATAATGATTAGTGGTAATGTTGTCTTTATTGGTTTGCGAGCCGTTAAGCCGGAACCCGATCGCGTCGATCCATTTGTGCACTTTTGAGTGCAGGTTTGCATTTATGTTAGCCATAGGTTAATGTTTGGTATGCTTTAAACGAAAATCGTGCCATATTGTTACCTCTGTATTGCATTACTTATAAACAAATGTTAGGGGAAAGCAGGCGCTTTAAATGTGGATAATTAATAGAATTGTGAATAACTTTTCTTTTAACAAGCAATTAATGTAACTTATTTGAAACCCGTGCCGTAGAAAGCTGTGATAAACAAAAAAAATTACCCGAAATTATGAAACCACTTAGACTTTTACTACCCATTGCATTCATATTCCTTTTAAGCGTTACCGCTTGTAAAAAGGATAAAACAGCGGGACCGGCAGGACCAGCAGGAGCAACCGGCGCACAGGGTGCTACCGGCGCTACAGGAGCAGCCGGACCACAAGGCCCCGCAGGCCCGGCGGGTGGACCAGTTGGACCGCAAGGGCCCAAAGGCGATAAAGGTGATACCGGCGCACAGGGTGCTACCGGCGCAACCGGCCCTGCAGGAGCAACCGGCGCACAGGGCGCAACCGGTGCTACCGGTGCAACAGGCGCTACCGGTGCACAAGGCCCGATTGGCCCTCAAGGCCCAATTGGTGCTACAGGCGCTACCGGTCAAACAGGTGCCACAGGTGCACAAGGCCCTAAAGGCGACAAAGGTGACACCGGCGCTACAGGCGCAACTGGTGCTACCGGCGCAACAGGTGCTAAAGGAGCTACAGGTGCCACCGGCGCAACAGGTGCTACCGGCGCAACAGGCCCTCAAGGTCCGAAAGGCGATAAAGGCGACCCCGGAAATGCTAATGTTCAAAACTTCTTATTGGTAAACAAAGGTGTTGTTGTTGCCGGCCTTACTAAATTTAGCATTCCTGCTATTACCCAGGCAATTGTTGACCAAGGAACTGTGTTAGTTTACCTGCGCAACACGGGTTCAACTTCGGGTTGGTTTGCCCTGCCATATTCTGAAGCCGGCCACTCTATCACCTTTAATGATTATGGTGTTGGTTATATCGACCTGAAAGCAAACTTTACACAGGCAAGCGGTATCGACTTCAGGGTGGTAGTTATCCCCGGAACAGCTATAACAACTTTAAATGCTACCAATCCAAACTTAAACATCAGGAACTTTAACGAGGTAGCGGCAGCGCTTCATCTATCTAACTAATAGCTAGGATAATAAGTATTTAATTCATATTCTTTTTAAATATTAAAGCCTCCTGTAACCAGGGGGCTTTTTCTGTTTATATGTAACAATGATATGATTATTAAATATTTAACGGTTTTTGTTGAACATTTGCATTCGATTTGTGTCATTAAGCATATTATTAAATAGTATCAACCCCTGCAGTACATCAAAAACAAAATGAAATCCTTAATACTTGCCGTAGCAATTGCTCTTTTTACACTCACGTCATCATATGCGCAAACGGGCCGCGAAGTACACGGTACCGTGGTTGATACCACCAAACTATCGGTGCCTTCGGCCAGTGTGAAGTTAGTGTCAGACAAAGGCGACAGCACCATATCAATTGCTGATGTAAATGGAAAGTTTGTTTTCCAGAATATAAAGGGAACCAAAATAACAGTTACCGTAAGCTACATTGGCTACAAGCTATTTAAAAGGCGTTACACCTTAGATAACACACCTGCAGCTGCCGATTTGGGCACGATTGTGTTAAAGGCAGAGTCGAAAATGCTGAATGAGGTAACGATTGTTGGCGTGGTACCCGTCACGTTAAAAGAGGATACTGTTCAGTACCAGGCCAGCGCCTACAAAGTGCGCGAAAATGCCCCGGTTGAAGACCTGGTAAAAAAGCTGCCCGGCGTTGACGTTGACATAAATGGCAACATAAGCACACAGGGTAAACAGGTTACCAAAGTGCGTATTAACGGCAAAGACTTTATGGGTGGCGATGTGCAGAGTGCATTGAAAAACCTGCCGGCCGACGTGGTTGATAACATCCAGATGATCGACGATTACGGCGATCAGGCCAATCTTACCGGCGTTAAAACCGGCGACCCTGATAAAATAATGAACATAACCGTACGCAAGGATAAAAACTACGGATACTTTGGCCAGGCTACGGCCGGCGATGGTCGCGATTTATTGCCCAAGGACCAGGGCGTGGCTAATCAAAACCGCTTTTTAACTTCATTAAATGCTTTCAGGTTTAACGGCGACCAGCAGATCGCTGTATTGGGGAGTATCAACAACACCAACGTTAATACATTCTCGTTCGGCAGCACCGGTGGTGGCGGAGGCGGAGGCGGTGGATTTGGTGGTGGCGGAGGCGGAGGCGGATTTGGCGGCGGCGGTGGCCGGGGTAATGCGGGCCGCGGCGGTGGCAACGCCAATGGAAGCCTTATTACCAGCGCAAACGGTATTACCGACGCACACTCGATAGGTTTAAACTTCCGCGATCAGTGGGGAAAGCACCTTTCGGTATATGGGAGCTATAGCTTTGCTGATAACACTACTAATACCATCAACAATATTTTACAGCAAAACACATCGCCAACTAACCCGTCAACGCAAAACCAAAGCAGTAACGAAAAAGACCAGAATATAAACCACCGGTTTAACTGGAACATGGAATACAAGCCGGATACGGTTAACTATTTAAAGATAACTCCTAATTTTACCTACGCGGGCACCAATACCAATGATGCGGAAAACGTTAATTTTGTACGGAATGGTTCGGTAAGCTCAGCTTACACATCAACAACTACCGGCGACTCGCAGGCGCCTACTTTTGGACTTACTGCATTATACAATCGCCGTATTAAAGGCAGGCGTAATTTAAGTATTACCGCAAGCATCAATTCAGGGCATAATTATTCGTTCCAAAACCCCCTGTATAACTTCACTACCGGTGCGCCAACCGCACCTGCAAACCAGGTTATTAACGTCACCAGCCGCACAACAAGCTATAATGTAGGGTTCTCGTACCTCGAGCCACTGGGCAAACGTTCGTACCTGGAATTAAATTACACATTTAGCCGCTCAAACACCAATAACGATAAAGAAACTGACACCCTGTTCGACCAGGCAAACGTTGCGTTCAGGAACGACAGCGCCCTGAGCACACGTTATAATTACAACTTCACAACCAACCGTGTTGGCTTAAACTTCCGCTTTAGTGAAAAGAAATATAATTACGTATTGGGTATAGGTGTGCTACCATCGGTTTTGGATGGCTATTCGCCACAAACGGGCTTGTCAACCCACGTGTCGACATTCAACGTAATCCCATCAGCCCGTTTTGTTTACAATTTTTCGCGCAGCAAAGCATTCACAATACTTTACAACGGATCGAGCAGTCAGCCGAGCTTTACGCAGTTGCAGCCGGTTGTTGATTTTTCAAATGCCCTGTATCCAACCGAGGGTAACCCTAACCTGAAACCCCAGTTTACCAATAATTTCCAGATCAGGTATAATAATTTCAGTTTTGCTACAGGCGATGTATTCTTTGTGTCGGCCAATTTACAAACTACGCAAAACGCGGTGGTTACCAACAGTATAACATTCCCCCGCGTTTACGCCCGCGATCCAAGATTCCAGAACACCATTTTAACAACATACACCAACGCCAGCGGATTCTATAGCATCCAGGGCCGGGCAACATATTCAAAACCGTGGGACAATCGTAAGTTTTCGTTAAACCTTAACGGCACGCTTACTTATGCCAACAATATTGGCTACTTAACCAGTGTGGATACCAGCGGTGTTTTTGACACGCAGAAAAACATCGCCAAAAACCTGCAGGTTACGCCGGGCTTATCTTTCCGCGTTGATATTACCAACCATATTGACGCCCAGGTGTTCACCAGCTATAGCATAAACAGGACTCAAAATTCGATATCCAACTCACTTACTGAAGGAGTATCGAATATCCGTGCATGGTCATCGGGCATTAATGGCAAAAACTATTTTGGCGACTGGACCTTCAGCTATGACTTTTCGCATATCTCCAACTATGGTTATACATCGAATGTGGCCATTGCCAACCCTAACGTGTTAAACGTTTACCTCGAGCGCAGATTTATGAAGGATCATCGTGGTACCATCCGCGTTTCAGCGTTCGATTTATTTAATCAAAACACCGGGTTTTCGTCAACAACTACGGCAAGTTCAATTACCCAAACCCAGGTTAACAGGCTGTCGCGTTATTTCCTTGCGACATTTACGTTACGCCTGCAAAAATTTGCCGGCAAATCACCTATTGGCGACCCATCTTCGCGCGGGTTTAGACGAGATGGTGGCGGAGGCGGTAACCGCGGTGACGGCGGCGGGCCGGGAGGCCTTCCCGGCGGTGGCCCTCAATAAAATTTGAAGATGTGTTGATTTGAAGATTTAAAATTGCTTTTATTGCTGCTAATCTTCCAATCAACACATTATCAAATTTTCAATCAATGTATCTTCAAATTGGAACAATCAAACTAAAACCGAATTAATAACCCGCTCCAGTTCTTCCAGGTCGAACGGTTTGGCGAGGTAGGTTTCGGCGCCAGCGTGGTTAGCCAGTAGTTCAATATCGCTGTTAGCCGAAAAGTAAATTATCGGGATATTTTTAAGCGCTTCGTTTTGCTTGAGCTTTTGAGTGGCGATAATGCCCCCATCGTCAGGGATCCAGTTGTCCATAAGGATTACGTCCGGCATAACTGCCGATACCTTATCGACAATGTTATTGCAATCGGCATAGGCGTTTACAGCCCATCCCTGCTCTTCTAAAATAAAACTGCAAATAGAAAGAATGTCTTCATCATCATCGAAAATAATGATTTTCCGGGTGTCGTTGTTCATTGGCTAAGAGATATGTGAAGCTATGCAATCTATTTTAGAAAAACAAATGTTTTCCTATTAATATAAGAATTTTCCGGGTAGGTTAAGCACATCCTAACAACTACATAAATATTATATTTGATAACACCTTTTTAATTGCCATGTTTATGCGAGTAGCAAATAATTTTGCTTTGATTGATAAATTTCCCCGTTTTGATACCCAGGGCTTTGATATTGATGCATATAACGAAACTTTCAGGCGATCAAATGTCATTATAAATGCGCATTCATCCGACGTTTCATACGCAGAGCATTGGGGCTGTCTTTCGATAAAATGTGCCTTTGGCGGCACAGAGATGTATAAAATCAGCGACAGGTACTATGCAGTTACCGATGATACTTATTTTATCTGTAACGAAGGGCAATACTATTCGAGCTTTATCGCCGCTAAAAAAACAGTAGAATCTTTTACCATAAACTTTACCGATGCTTTTGTCAGGCAGGTTAAAAGCAGCCTTTTTGCAAATGCGAAACTGATTGATGATCCGGATTTCATGGCCGGCGACTCATGCGAATTTGTTGAGAAGCTATATCGCCACAGCGGCGATTTAAAAAACAGCATTGCCAGATTAAGAGCCCTGGCAAAAAACTTCGGCGAAAACCGGGGTGAAATTTCAGAAAGTTATTACCACTTGCTTCAAAATTTGATGCTTTCGCAGCAGCATATTTTAAATGACGTAAAAGAAGTTCATGCGGTTAAACTATCAACCCAAAAAGAATTATACAAACGACTACACTATGCCAAAGACTACATTGAATCGTGCTACGCTGACGATGTAACGCTTGAAAAACTGGGCCAAATATCCTGTTTAAACAGTGCCTACCTGTTACGCAATTTTAAACTATACTTCGGGCAAACCCCTTACCAGTATTTAATAAACAAGCGAATGTCTGTTGCTGCCCGGATGTTGGCTGGCAGTCCAATACCGGTATCCGAAATTTGTTTTGACACAGGTTATGCTGATGTCAGCTCGTTTTGCAGGTTGTTTAAAAAGGTGTACGGATGCTCCCCTGAAAGTTATCGCGCAAGCAAGACAAAAAAAGTCATTTTTAGCACGTAAAAGCAGTGGCAAACCCGGTAATATTACGCTTGTACAATATTTATAAAAACCTTTCTTTATGTTGAAAATACTTACCCTTCTTTCGTTGGCAATTTTTGCGCCCGGCGTTATTTCAACCGCCATTGCTCAGTCGCCACAGGTTAAAACTGCTGATTCCCTGTTTTTAGCCGGGGACTATGCCCACGCCAAAATAGCCTATAAAAACCTGGTGAATGACACCTCTAAAAATGGTATTTGGTGGAACAGGATGGCTTTTTCGTACTACAACACAGGCGACTACGAAACGGCCTTAACCGGCTATCGTAAGGCGTTGACATTAAAGGCAGCGGCGCCGCTTAAGGCGTCAATTTACTCGCGTATGGCACGGGTAAATGCTTTGCAAAACAAACCGGAGCTAGCCTATGCAAGCATTGACAGCGCCCGGGCCAATGGCTACATACTGTTTACCGAGCTGGATAATTTGAAAGATTTTGATAAAATAAGAAACACCCCCCGGTTTAAAGAATTGCGTACGTCCGTTTTTAACTGCGCCTACCCGTGTATGGTTAACAAACAGGCCCGTGAGTTTGATTTTTGGGTTGGTCAATGGACTGTTTATGCCACAGGAACAAAGTTTGTAGTCGGGCATAGCGTAATACAGCGAATTGCCGGAGGCTGTGCCATTTTGGAGAATTGGACATCAAACAACACGATCAACAATGGCAAAAGCATTAATTTTATCGACCCGGTGACCGGTAAATGGAAACAATCGTGGGCAGGCGGCGGCGCGCAGGAGTTTGTAAATGGTGAATACAAGGACGGCGCCATGCGTTTCACCTTTGAAACAACCGGCCCCAAAAACCAAAAACTGATAGGCCGCTTTATTTTTTATAACCAAAGCGACGGTACCGTAAAACAGTTTAACGAAACCTCGGCCGATAACGGCAAGACCTGGACAACCTCGTACGACTTTACCTACGTTCGGGTTGGCGAAAGTAAGGATGACCTGTAAATAAAACCGCCCGAAGGCATGGTTTGTACACTATTGTTACAATTTATTGTCAGTGGTGTGCGCTGCCCCTTTTTATTCATAATTTTAAGTCACTAATGAAAGCACTTAGAATTATTCCCGGCTTTTTCCCGTTGATATTAGCCGGTTTTTTCGGACTGGCGCAGCCGAAAATAAACACGTACCAGCTATTAAATAAAAGCCTAAAGCAATATGAAAAGGCGGAGTGGGAAATAAAACTCGCCGCCCGGTATGGCAATCCATATAACCAGAAGGACATAACACTCGATATGGCGCTTCTCTCACCATCGGGCAAACCAATTGCGTTGCCGTGTTACTTTGAAAGCGGCGATACAACGGCCTCGGTTTGGAAAGCCCGGTTCACGCCGCAGGAAGCCGGGAAATATGTTTACCATTTCAGGGTTCAAAACAAAACGGGCTCAGTTGAATCTGAGGCCGATGCTTTTATTGCCGGTGCCTCTTTAAAGCCGGGTTTCTTACACAAAAACTCTTTATGGACTTTCAAATTTGATAACGGGCAACTTTTTAGGGGCATTGGCGAAAACGTTGGCTGGGAGTCGCGCGCGTTCGAAAACCCCAAATGGACTTATGATTATCTGCTGCCGACGCTTTCCAAAAACGGCGCTAACTTTTTCCGCACCTGGATGTGCTACTGGAACATGCCGCTGGAATGGCAAAAGGTAAATTCAACCAAACGGTACAGCAATACAACCGAATACTTTAACCCCGGCGCCATTAAACGCATGGATGAACTGGTAAACCTTACAGACTCGTTGCACTTGTATTTCATGCTAACAATGGATTGGCACGGTCACCTCATGGAGGGTGGCGGTTGGAAAAACAGCCCCTACAATGTGGTAAACGGCGGCCCGGCAAAAACACCCACCGAGTTTTTTACACTGCGCAGCGCCCGAGATAAATACAAAAACAAATTGCGATACGTGGTGGCCCGCTGGGGATACAGCACCAGTATTGCAGCATTTGAATTTTTTAACGAGGTTGATAATGCCGCTTTCAACGGCGCCGACAGTATATTGATCCCACACGCAGCAATTACCCAATGGCACGATGAGATGAGCCGCTATTTGAAAGATATCGACCCATATCGTCACATGGTTACCACCAGCGTATCGCACCGGGATATTATGGGTATGAACTCTATTGCCTATATCGATTTTAACCAGAAACACATTTATAAACACACCGAAAAAATCCCGGCTATATACCCCGATTATATCCAAACTTTTGGCAAACCATACGTGGTTGGCGAGTTCGGCTTCAGGTGGGAGGACGACGACCCCAAATATGGCAAAGATGAAGACTATGATTACAGGCGTGGCCTTTGGTACGGTCTTTTCAGCCCTACGCCATTATTGCCCATGACCTGGTGGTGGGAATTGTTTGACACCCGGAAGATGACGCCCTACTTTAACGGCGTGCGCCAGATTAGCGACGAAATGTTAAAAGCAGGGAACGGAAGCTTTGAGCAATTTGCAGTAATCACCGACCGGATTGAAAGCCACGGTGTACAATGCGGCAACAAATATTTTGTGTACCTGCTTAATAATACCGGCGAAAAGATCACATCGCCCGTATCGTTTACGTTTAAAGGCAAAGGCGCGGTAGTAAAACAATTTGATCCTTCAACAAGGCAATATAAAACGCTTGCCGGATCTGCAATTATGCATGGAAGGATTGAAATAAATAATCTATCCCTTGATACAAAGAAGGAGACGGTGCTGGTAATCGAGACGCAGCGATAAAACCGTTGCCCATGGGCTTATATCGCCCTTGCGTAATTTTATAACATTAAACCATAATTGTGTAAAACATTTCTCCGCATAAACTATAACTTTGTCTTTAATGAAAAAGGCAGCGATTTTCAGTATGGCAGCATTTTACCTGTTACTTACAACAGGGATGTTTGTTTGTATTGTGCATTGCGCTGCCGAAAGCCTGGTTAAAAAACCGGTTATGGCTATGGAGCACAACCACGACCATCAGCCCAAAAAACATTGTAACAATGGCTCAGGTTGTGACTGTTGCAAACAGCACGGCGCATACGTGGTTAAAGAAAACCTTAAACCGGGTTTTGACTACCAGTTTTCGCCTACTGCGGTATTAATTGCATTTGCTGTACCAGAAGGACTTTTTACAACTAAACAGCTGCTAACCAATTATTGCTGGGCAGACGCCAAAGCACCTCCCGGCAAATCGGGCAAGGCCTTGTCTATTCAATTACGTTCCCTCCAGATCTGATTTAAGCTTTGACCGCCACGCGGCCGCGACATCCTATTGTCTGAATTTTAATAGCTTAAATTTGTTAAATTATGCTTCCTGCTAAAAACACGGTATGTTATGCTGCGTTCTGGTTTTTAAACCGACGGCTAAACCATACCACAGGTGGCTGAATCTTAAATATAAAAATCATGAAAAATATAAAATCGTTAATTATAGCCTTAATTGTTATAACATCGTCGACACAACTAAAGGCGCAGCCTGTTACAACTAATACTGCGGTTAATAATGTAGTTACCGCTTATTATAGCGTTAAAAATGCGCTTACAGCCGATAATAGTAACCTGGCACAAACCAGTGCCAAAGCTTTAGTTGCAGCCATTAGTGCCGTACCAATGGATAAGTTTACCAGCGACCAGCATAAACTTTGGATGAGTTATTCAACCAAATTGCAATTCGACTGCAGGCATATAAGTGAGAGCAACGCGCTTGATCATCAGCGGGAACATTTTACCAGTCTCTCAAAAAATCTTTACGAACTGGTAAAGGGATTAAAAATGAATACCGCCGTAATTTATGAGCAGTATTGCCCAATGAAAAAAGCTACCTGGCTGAGCGAAACCAGCGACATCAAGAACCCTTACTACGGCAAACAAATGCTAACCTGTGGCAAGGTTACTGAAACCCTGAACCCGGTAACAAAATAAATCATTTAAGCGCTGCCGGTTAATCCCGGCAGCTTATTATAATATGAAAAGATACCTGTTGTTATTAATTATTTTCTTACCGTCCGTTTCGGCCTATGCGCAGCACATGGCAATGAAAATGGATAGCAAAGAACCGCGCAAACCCTTTTACACCAAAATTGGCAAGCGCGAAATTTATCACCTGTATATCGGCGACTCTACGGTAAACTATACCGGCAAAGCAAGGCCTGCCATGGTAATAAATGGCAGCATACCCGCTCCCTCACTTGAATTTACCGAGGGCGATACTGCCGAAATTTATGTACATAACGAAATGATGATGGAAACGTCCATCCACTGGCATGGCCTGGTGTTGCCCAACCGATATGATGGTGTTTCATACCTTACTACTGCGCCGATCGGGGCTGGCGAAACACACTTCTACAAATTTCCGCTGGTACAGCACGGCACGTACTGGTACCATTCGCATACCATGACGCAGCAGCAAAGCGGGATGTACGGCGCGTTCGTTATTCATCCTAAAAACGAAGCCCCGCAAAAAGAATACACTTTGCTGTTAAGCGACTGGACCGACGAGAACCCCGAACAGGTGGAACGTTCGCTGCATAACCAAACCGATTGGTATGCCATACGTAAAGGCAGCACGCAAAACTATTCTGAAGCAATAGCCGAAGGTCATTTTAAAACCAAGCTGACCAACGAGTGGAAAAGAATGGTAGCGATGGATGTAAGCGATGTATACTACGACCGCTTTTTTAGCAATGGCAAAGCGGTTAACCATGCGCCCCAATTTAAAAAAGGCGATAAGGTGAGGTTGCGAATAGTTAATGGCGGCTCTTCAACTTATTTCTGGCTTAATTATGCCGGCGGCAAAATTACCGTGGTTGCCAATGATGGCGAAGATGTACAGCCCGTGCCGGTTGACCGGTTGATTATCGCCACAGCCGAAACCTATGATGTGGTGGTTACCATACCCCACGATGGTAGCTTTGAACTTTTAGCTACCGCTGAGGACCGTACCAAATCAACTTCGTTATGGCTGGGCAGCGGGCCACAGGTTAAAGCCAAACCCCTGCCGCGTTTAAAATACTTTGAAGGTATGCAAATGATGAACGGTATGATGGGTGCCGACGGCAACATGAAAAAGATGGATGGTATGGTGATGACCAACCAGGTAATGGACATGAATACAGTAATGTACCCGGAAATGAGCGACGATGCAACGAAAAAGGATACCGCCGCATCTGATAAAAAAATGGCGGATATGCCGGGCATGGATATGGGAAATACTGCCGGCTTGGTTACTTTAAACTATGGCATGTTAAAAGCGGTAAAGCCTACAACCTTACCTGTCGGGCCGGTTAAACTGCTGCATTTTAACCTTACCGGGAACATGAACCGCTATGTTTGGACCATCAACAATAAAACGGTTTCCGAGTCGGATAAAATATTGATCAAAAAAGGGGAAAACGTCCGGATCATCTTGTATAACAATACCATGATGCGGCACCCCATGCACCTGCACGGGCACTATTTCAGGGTACTGAACGGGCAGGGCGACTATTCGCCCTTGAAAAACACATTGGATATTATGCCGATGGAAACCGACACGATAGAATTTGCAGCGACCGAAAGTGGCGACTGGTTTTTCCACTGCCATATTTTATACCACATGATGAGCGGCATGGGCCGCATTTTCAGCTACGAAAATTCGCCGGCTAACCCCGAACTGCCCGACCCTGCAAACGCCATTAAAAAAGTTTATGCTGATGACCGGCGTTTTTACCCGATGGCTAAAGTGGGACTGGAAAGCAATGGCAGCGATGGCAATTTAAGCTTTGCAAATACACGCTGGAAATTATGGACCATGTGGCACCTGGGGATTAAAGATACCAAAGGCTATGAAAGTGAAACAATGATTGGCCGGTATTTCGGGCAGATGCAATGGCTATATGGATATGCCGGGTTTGATTACCACTATAAGAAAGCCGCAGGGCCGGAAAAGAACCTGTTTGGCCAGGTGAGCAACAAAAACAACCGCCATACCGCAGTGGTCGGCCTGGCTTACACCCTGCCCATGCTGTTTGTTGCCGATGCGAGGATTGACGCCAATGGCAAATTGAGGTTTCAACTGGGCAGGGAGGATATACCGCTCACCAGCCGCTTAAGGTTTTCGCTGATGGGCAATACCGACAAAGAATACACTGCCGGTTTCAGGTATATTGTTACTAAATATTTTTCGGTATCCAGCCATTATGATAGTGACATGGGCCTGGGTGGTGGATTGACGTTGACTTATTAAAAAAGCAGGATGATGGAAATGAACAAAATG